>Ga0182030_10004655_pt1 | contig 29280 bp, 16 predicted proteins | sample 812S3MmetaG_FD_121299 | JGI IMG/M metagenome (GOLD analysis project Ga0182030, IMG submission 121299) | Permafrost microbial communities from Stordalen Mire, Sweden - 812S3M metaG (Illumina Assembly) | ecosystem: Environmental > Terrestrial > Soil > Wetlands > Permafrost | place: Sweden...
CTGGTGGTGGGTGGGTTGGTGAAAATTGGCTGCCAATCAAAGAGATTTGAAGATGAATAGAGGGTCACCGGGTTCAAACCTGAGGATCCCGTCAACCGAATTTGAAAAGCACCGTTGGTGGGGCCCAGGTTAAAACCGGCCGCAGCCAGTTCCAACTGAGGCACGGCGAGGGTCATGGCCGGGCTCGTCACCTGGCCCAAAGGGTTGCTGATCACCACCCGATAGACGCCCGAGTTGGTCCAACCGACATTTTCCAGAGTAATAGTTGAGTTGGTGGCCCCGGGAATGTTGGTGCCGCTAAATTCCCATTGGTAGGTCGCCAGCCGGTTGGCCGGCGATCCCGCCGAAAATACAACGGTTTCCCCGCCCTGCACCATCCTTTGGAACGGCTGCCCCAAAACCGCCAGGCTGTGAACCGATCCTGCCGAAATTAAGCCAATACTTTGGGTCAAGACCGGGATTTGGGTTTGAAGAAAGTTCGTGGCACCCCAGGCAATGACCACCCCATCCGCCCGCAACGCCACAAAATGATCCTCCCCGGGCGCAATCGCCACAATGTTTGTGGCCGCCGCCGGGATGTTGGTCTGCCCGTAATCATTTCTTCCCCAGGCAACCAGATGACCGTCGGACTGCAAGGCCAGGCTGTCATACTCACCGGCACCAATGGCAACGATATTCGTATAATGCTGCGGAATCCCCACGAAACCATTCGCCTCAGCCAAAGAACCGTCCGCCCGCAATCCGACCGTGTGAGTCCCCTTCGTGGAAACCAGCATCACCTTCGTGAAGGTGGCCGGCAGGGGGAGGGATAATCCCCACTGGATGATGCTTCCGTTGGGCATCAATGCCTGGCTGAATCCTGAGCCGGCGGCAATCGCCACGGCATTTTGCGCCGTTGCCGGCACGGTTGTCTGGCCGCATGAATTATCACCCCACGCTATTACCGAGCCGTCCGGTTTTAACGCCAGACTGTGGGTGTCGCTTTCCGCAATTGCGACCGCCTGATTGGCGGCGGCCGGCACGCTGTTTTGATTGTTTGAATCATCACCCCAGGCCACCACGGTGCCGTCTGTGAGCAAGGCCAGGTTGTGGTCGCCGCCACTGGCCAAGGCCATCACATTGGTGACCGTGGCCGGCGCCTGCAACTGGCCGGAAGAATTATCACCCCACCCGGTCACCGGCGTGATCGCCACGTTGGCCACCAGTCCGGTGTAGGCGCCAAAATTATTGGTGACCACCATGGTCAGCCAACCACTGTCCTCATAAGCCGTCGGATTAAAAAATAAACTTGGCGAGGCCGTCCCGCTGATTCGTCCATTGTCCGTCATGCTTGCGCCGTTCAGTTGTGACTGAAAGGCCGCCGGTGGCTCTCCTTCCGGCTCAACGGTCAAACCCCATGGGGTTCCCACCAGGGCGTTTTGTTGCGCCGGCAGGGGCGTCAAAAAGTAGGGCGTTGCCGCCACCGTAAAAACCGCCGGGGCGCTGCTTGTTTGGCTGACCGCATTGCTGGCCACCAAGGTGTAGGTTCCGGCGTCCGCGGGTTGGACGTTCGTGTTTTGCAGCCAGCGGTTGGTGGCTCCGGAAATGGCGGCGGCGCCCTGATACCACTGACAGGCCAACGGACCCGTTCCCCCGACGCTGGCGACCAGGATGGATTGGCCCCCAACATGGGGATTCATGGCTGGCATTGCCACCTCAATCTGCGGCGCTCCGTAAGTAACCATGGCCAAATCGTGGTTTTCTCCACAGGCAATCTGCGCCACGTTATGAAGCCCGGGAGGGATGTTCGAGACCTGGATAAATCCATCAAGATTTGTGCTGGTGGATACACCGGTCGTCCGTCCCCAGACGATAATATCGCCGTCATTCAACAGCGCCATGCTGTGCCCCCAACCCGCCGCTATGGCAACGGCATTGGTAACCGAAGCCGGAACGTTGCACTGGCCGGATGAATTATCCCCCCACGCCACGATGGTGCCATCCGGCTTTAAGGCCAGACTGTGTTCAAAACCGGCGGCAATGGCGATGGCATTATTGGCGGACGCCGGGACCAGGTATTGTGATCCCCATGAGATTACCGAATGGTCGGAACGCAAGGCGAGGCTGTGCTCATAACCCGCCGCGATGGCGATCACGTCGGTCAGCGGCTCCGGGACATCGCTCTGGTTATAATCATCGTTGCCCCACGCAACCACCGTGCCGTCCGACCGCAGGGCCAGGCAATGAGCGGCGCGGGCCGCGATCGCAACGATGTTGGTGGCCGAAGCCGGCACATTGGTCTGTCCATCAGAGTTGTTGCCCCACACCTCAACGCGGTGGTCGGCTCGCAATGCCACATTAAAGTAATAGCCGGCCGCAATCGCCACCGCATTGGTCAAATCCAGCGGAATGTTGGTTTCGCCAAATACATCATCCCCGGAGGATAGGATGGTGCCATCGCTCTGGAGAATCAGGTTGTGATAGTCACCGGCGGCAATCGCCGCCGGACCTGTGATGCCGGGTGGTATTTCAGAATCGCTGCTGTATGCGCTGCCGCCCCATGCGCCCACCGCTGAATAGGATGTCGGATTTGCCGAAATAGTGTAGGTCACAACTGTGTTCGTTACCGCGCCATATTGGTTTGAGGCCATCAATTCATAACTTCCGCCGTCGGAAACTTGAGCGGTCGGGATCCATAAATAGCTGTTGGTTTGTCCCGCCATCACCACCCCGTTATGGCTCCATTGGTAGGTCATGGGCGGGGAACCTTGAATGGTTGGCCGGTAAAATAACTGCCCGCCCTGGCTTGTGGACAAGGTGGCCAATGCCGGCAAAAAGCATGGGCCACCCGCTTGAACCTCGGCCGCACAAAAACCCTCACCGGCGCCGATGCTGGTGACATTGGTGATGCCATTGGGAATATTGGTGACCCCATAGGCCCCCATACCCCAGGCAAACAGCGCGCCATCCGACCGCAAGGCCAGGCTGTGATACCAACCGGCGGCAATGGCGATGATGTTCGTTGCTGCCGCCGGGACCGTGGATTGACCGTAAGTGTTGTCGCCCCAACTGACGATGGTTCCGTCATTGCGCAAGGCCAGGCTGTGTCCCCAACCAGCGGCAATCGCCACCACATTTGACGCCGACGCCGGTACCGTCGTTTGATACCCCCAACTCACCACCTGGCCGTTGGGCAACAGCTCCAACGTATGCCAATACCCGGCGGCAATCGCGATGGCCTGGCTGGCTTGGAAGGAAACCGAGCATTGACCGTAATCATCGTTGCCCCAGGCAATAATGCTGCCATCGGCCCGCAATGCCACGCTGTAAGCGTAGCCGGCGGCGATGGACACCACATTGGTCGCGTTGGCCGGCACATCGGTCTGCCCATCAGTATCGAGTCCCCAGGCAATCACCGAACCATCATTCAACAAGGCCAGGCTGTGGTTGCCCCCAGCCGCCAGACCGATCACATTGGTCGCGGCCGGCGGCACATTCGTCTGCCCAAAATCATTTCTGCCCCAGGCCACCACCGAGCCGTTCGTCATCAAGGCAAGACTGTGATATTCGCCGACGGCCATGATTAGCGGACTTCCCAAGCCGGTGGGGAAATCACATTGATGAATCACATCACTGCCCCAGATATTCACGCCGGGAATCGCGATTTGCACCGGCGCACTGGTCACGCTGCCGATTGTATTGCTGACCACCACCTGATAGGCGATGGTGTCATTGCCCAACACCCCATAAAGCCCCGGCACGGAGTTGGTCGCCCCCGGGACCGGGACACCATTGGTCAACCATTGGGAGGTCAACGGCCCCTGACCGACCGCCAGCACCGACAAAGGCAGCCGGTTCCCCACCGGACACTGCGTCTGCCAGGCGGTTGGCCCCATGATCTGCGGCGCCCCGTTACCTTTGACGGCCAACGCGTGGGTGGCCCCCACCGCAATGGCAATGATATTGGTGGCCGCCGCCGGGGTGTTGGTGACCGTGCCTTGGCCCCAGGCGAAGATCCGGCCATCATTCCGCAGACATAGGTTGAAATTGGTGCCCGCCGCCATCGCGACCACATTGGTGGCCATCGGCGGCGGATTCATGGGGTAGGTGGAGCCGTAGTAGTAGCTCCAAGGATACACCCCCCAGGCAAACAAACTCCCGTCCGCCCGCAACACCAGATCAAAGGACGATCCGGCCGCTATGGCCATGACGTTGGTGGCCAGGCCGGCCGGATAGAAAGTGGCCTGGGTATAGGGGGTGATCGGGGCGCCCCAACTGACGATGGTGTTGTTCTGCAGCAGCGCCATGCTTTGCCACATGCCCGCCGCCACCGCCACCACATTCGTCAACCCGGCGGGGACGCTCGTCTGACCGTAAGTATTGTTTCCCCAGGCCACCACGGTGCCGTTGCCCAGCAAGGCCAGATTGTGAAAATTACCCGCCGCCACCGCCACCACATTGGTGGGCGTGGCCGGCACGTTGAGCTGGCCCTGCGAATTGTCCCCCCAGGCCAGGACCGTGCCGTCGGTCCGCAACGCCAGACAATGCAGCACCCCGGCGGCAATGTTGATGATGTTGGTGACCCCCGCTGGCGTGCTGGCGATGGTGCCCCAGGTGACCACGGACCCGTCGGCCCGCAACGCCATGCTGTGATTCCACCCCGCCGCCACGGCCACCACATTCGTCGCACTGGGCGGAACGTTCGTCTGTCCATGGGTGCCGGTGCCCCAGGCGATGACGTTGACCGTTTGCGCCTGACTTCGCAGTGTGCCCGCCCATAGGACCGCCAGCAACAGGACCAGCCCCATGGCGGCCCCGCCGGGAATACTCTTGGATTTCATATAACGGTGCCGGTTTCTGATCAAAAGATGAAATTAATGGCCGGATAGGCCACGGAATTGGTGGCCATGTTTAACTGGGTGCGCAGACCGGTTTCGGTGAGGGATTGCACGCTGCCGTCGGCGATGAGCAGGTTGCCGGTCTTCTGGTGCAAATCATTCGCCGTCCAACCCCAATAGGGGCTGGCCGCGAAGGCGGTCGCGTCAATTTGCTTGGTGGTGGTGGTGCCACTCGCCCAATAAGCTGTCGCGGCCGCGGCGGCATTGCCGGCGCAACTGCCGATGTTGCCGTCCCCGGAAACAATGGATTGGGGATCGGCTTCCGTGGCGTCAGCGCCCACGAAATAACTGATGGAACTTCGGGTGCTCGCCTGCGCCGGCACGTTTCCAACACCGTTGAAGCTGCCGAAACCGAGCACACTCCCATAACTCCACTTGGCGGCCACGTTGCGACCGGGGGAAGTATCAGCCGGGCAATGCAAGACGCTCGGGCTGGACAATTGGTTGGACATGACCATGAACGTCTCCCCGGGGCTCAGGGAGAGATCAGTCGTCAGTGAGTGGTCGGAATTGTTATTGCAGTGTTGCAGATAATCTTGCGACCCGCCTTGGGAAGCTGGAACCTGCATGGGATATTTGTCACCGTTGGCGCCTTCCCACACGTGAAACGCAATGCCGATCTGCTTGAGGTTGTTGATGCAGTTGACTTTTTGCGCATTGTGCTCGGACGCCGCCAGCGCGGGCAGCCGAATGGCCGCCAGAACGGCGATGATGGTGATTACGGCGAACAGTTCGATCAGCGTGAAGGCTTTCTCTCCCTTTTTATAGTTTTTCATAACCCATGGTCCTTCACTTTAGTGTTCCCAGGCATTTTTGGTCAATCTCTGATCGCCGCATCCAGCAAGAATGTCCTGGGCTTACCTGGTTGATTAAACCTGCTTAAATCGGCCTGGATTTTCCATCTCACGGCTGCTCGATGGCGCGGTAGAACCGCTGCGGCGGGTTGGTCGGCGGCGTGTCGGTGAAATAGCTGGGATTGACGGTGGGAGGATTGGTATAAATTGGCTGCCACGTCGTTAAATTCGGCGACGCGTAAATGACCACTGAATTCGACCCGGACGCACCCACCAGGCGCAGTTGCACGGTTCCCGTCCCGGCTTGGTGCTCGAAACCGGACAAATCGAATCCGAATACCGGCACCGTCACGTTCACGGCCGGCCCGGTCACCACCCGCAAAGCGTTGCTAACCACCACTTGATAAATGCCGGAATTGGCCGGCTGAAGCCGATTGAGCACGAGCGACGAATTGGTCGCCCCGGCAATGGCCGTGCCATCATACAGCCATTGGAACGTTCCCAAGCCCGTCCCCAGATTTCCGGCGGTGAGCCAGGCGGAGCCGTTGCGGACGACCCTGGTGGTCAGGTTCTGTCCAATGGCGGCCACGCTGTGCATGCTGCCGGCCGTCAGATTCGCAATGCCGGGGAGGGACGCCGGCAAGGCGGTTTGGCTGTAGTTGGTAAAACCCCAGGCGATCAGCGTTCCGTCGGCCCGCAAGGCGACACTGTGGTAGTCGCCGGCGGCAATCGCCACCATGTTGGTGGCGTTGGCCGGCACCGTCGTCTGGCCGAAGTTGTTGTGGCCCCAGGCCACCACGCTGCCGTCGGCCAGCAAGGCCAGGCCATGAAATCCGCCCGCCGCAATGGCCACCGCGTTGGTCAAGGATGGCGGGAACGTGCTGGCGGCCCCCCAGGCGAACACCGCGCCATTCGTATTCAAAGCCAGATTGTTGCCGCCCCGGGAGGAAATGGCCACGAGGTTGGTGGCCGAGGCCGGGGGACTGATGACCCCGGTCGTGTTCTGGTTGCCCCACGTGACCATCGTGCCATTCGGGAGCAGCGCCTCATTGCCAGTGGTGCCGCCGGTTATTTGCACGGCTCCGGCGGCGGAAACCGAAACATGGGTCTGGCCATAGGTGTTGTCGCCCCACGCCACAATGGTGCCATCCGACCTTAAAGCCAGGCTGTCCGTGTCGCCCTCGGCGACGGCCACCACATTGGAGACCGAGGCCGGCACCTGATTTTGGCCATAGGTGTTGTCGCCCCAGGCCACGACCGACCCATCCGTCCGCAACGCCAGGCAATGATCGCCGCCAGAGGCCAGAGCCACCACATTGGTGGCGGCCGGCGGCACCGCCAGTTGACCGGCTGAATCATCCCCCCAGGCCACCACCGGCGTCACGGCCAGATCCGCCATGAGCCCGGTGAACGAGCCGAAATCATTGGTCACCACCAGATCGAATATCCCATCATCCGCATAAGTCGCGGGGGTTAAATTGAGCACCGGGGTCGCGGTCCCGCTGAGCCCCCGGCTATTGGATGGCGCGACGCCATTCAGTTGCGTCTGAAAAGCCAGCGGCTGCGCCCCGGACGGAGTGACCGACAGGGTCACAGGCATCCCCACCACCGCATTTTGTTGCACCGGGAACGCCGGGGTGAAACCGGGCGCGGCGGAAACGGTCAGATTGATGGGGGCGCTGGTGGCCGTGCCGTCCAGATTGCCGGAAACCACGGTGTACAACCCGGCATTGGTGAGCGCCAGATTGGACAGTTGCAACCAGCGGTTGGTGGCCCCGGCGACGGGCTGGCCATTTTGACACCACTGATACGTTAAGGGAAACAAGCCGGCCAAATTGCCATACAAAAGGGCGGTGCCGCCGACCTGGGCCGCGACGGTGGACGGGTTGGTAAAAGTGAGCGGGCCCCCGGTGTTCACCATGGCGATGGCATGATCCGCGCCGCAGGCAATGGCCGCAATATTGGTGAGCCCGGGCGGGACGCCGATGATGTCATAGTTTCCGCCCCAGGCCACCGCGCTGCCATCGCTCCGGAGGGCCAGACTGTGACCGTAACCGGCCGCAATGGCGATGGCGTTGGTGATCGCCGGGACGGAGCATTGGCCAAAGGTGTTGTCACCCCAGGCGACCACGGTGCCATCCGCCCGCAACGCCAGGCTGTGCTCCCATCCGGCGGCAATGGCCAGCACATTGGAGGCGGACTCGGGCACCAGCGATTGCGATCCCCACGAAAACACCGTGTGATTGGCCAGCAACGCCAGGGTGTGATAATAACCCGCCGCAATGGCCGTTACATTGGTCGAATAGGACGGGACGTTGGTCTGCCCGCAATCATTGTTCCCCCAGGCCAGGACCGTCCCGTTGGTGAAAAGCACGACACTGTGGGCCCATCCTGCCGCGATGGCCGTCACATTGGTCGCGGCGGCCGGCACATTCGTCTGCCCGTCGGTGTTAAGCCCCCAGGCCACGACTGAGCCGTCAGTTCTTAAAGCCAGACTGTGATTATAGCCGCCGGCCAATGCCAGGACATTGGTCGCCGAGGACGGCACATTGGTTTGCCCGGCCTGATTTTTCCCCCAGGCAATCACCGTGCCGTTGGTCGTCAGGGCCTGGTTGTGATAGCCGCCCGCGGCGATCATCAGGGGATGGCCTGCGGAGAGTGGATAATCCCATTGACTATCCAAATTACCGCCCCAGACATTTATCACGCCGGGGACGGAGATTTTGACCACCGCGCCCGTCACACTGCCCAAGGCGCTGCTGACCACCACCTGATAAGCTTCATTGTCGCTGCCCAACGTCGCATAAATCTCGGGCTGTGCATTGGTGGCGCCGAAAATGGGAACACCGTTGGCGAGCCATTGATACGTCAATGGCCCCTGCCCGTCCGCCAACACCGCCAGTGGCAGGACGTCGCCGACGAGACACCGCACATTGTAGGCGGTTGGTGCCATGATTCGGGGCGCGCCGGTGCCGGTTACCGCCAGCGCGTGGGCGTATCCCACGGCAATGCGGTGACATTGGTGGCGGCAGTCGGGATAATGCTGGTGATGTTGGTCACGCCAGCCGGCGTGCTGGCAATGGTGCCCCAGGTGAGCACCGAGCCATTGGTCAGCAAGGCCATGCTGTGACGCCACCCCGCCGCCACCGCCACCACATTGGTGGCTCCGGGCGGCACATTTGTCTGCCCGTAAGTGTTGTCCCCCCAGGCGATGACGTTGACAGCTTGCGCGTGACTTCGCAGTGTGCCCGCCCAGACGACCGCCAGCAACAGGACCAACCCCATGGCGGCCCCACCGAAAATGCGCTTGGATTTCATAAAACGGTGCGGGTTCTGATCAATAGATGAAAGCCACCGCCGGATAAGGCACGGCATTGGTGGCGTTGTACAACTGGAGATGCAGGCCGGATTCGGTGAGGGACTGCACGCTGCCGTCGGCAATGAGCAGGTTGCCGGTCTTCTGGTGTAAATCATTCGCCGTCCAACCCCAATAGGGGCGCGCCGCGAAGGCGGCGGAGTCAATTTGCCTGGTGGTGGTGGCCAGACTGGCCCAATAAGCGGTCGCGGCTGCGGCGGGATTGCCGGCGCAACTGCCGATGTTGCCGTCCCCGGAAACAATGGATTGGGGATCGGCTTCCGTGGCGTCAGCGCCAACGAAATAACTGACGGAACTTCGGGTGCTCGCCTGCGCCGCACGTTTCCAAGGCCGTTGAAGAAACTGAAGCCGAGCACACTCCCGTAACTCCAGTTAACGGCGGCGCTGCGGCCGGGGGTGGCATCAGCCGGGCAATTCAAGATTTTGGGGGCGGACAACTCGTTGGACATGACCATGAACGTTTGGCCCGGGCTCAGGGTGAGATCAGTCGTCAGTGAGCCGTCGTAATTATTATCGCAATGTTGCAAATAATTTTGCGCCCCGCCTTGGGAAGCTGGAACCTGCATGGGATATTTGTCACCGTTGACGCCTTCCCACATGCGAAAGGCAATTCCGATCTGCTTGAGGTTGTTGACGCAGTTGATTTTTTGCGCATTGCGCTTGGCCGACGCAAACGCGGGCAGCCGCAGGGCCGCCAGAACTGCGATGATGGCGATCACGACGAGCAGTTCGATCAGCGTGAACGCTTTCTTTTGCTTTGTATGATTTTTCATAACCGATGGCCTTTCGTTTGAGTGTTCCAGGGCAGTGTAGGTCAATCTTTGATCGTCGAAACCGGCGTGGCTTCCATAGGCTTTTATTTGGCTGATTAAATCGGCCTGAGTTTTCCATGATGTTGATGCTTATAAAAGCATAAAACATGCCGTTCCGTAGAGCGCCAATAAACAGCCTGATTCACCCATTTTCAGGACAAAGTCAAGGCCGGGACGGTTTGTGTGCGTGAAAATCACGCATCCCAGCCTTGAATGTGGCAAATGCGCTTTGCCGGGTGCAGCTTCCGCTTTCTGGGTCGGGATGGCGCGCGGCGCTGTCCCTGTCGCCGGGCGGAACGTCAGGCGACGGAATCGGAACATGCCCGACGCACAATCCGCCCCCGGCATGATCACGGCTGGTCAATGGCCAGGAAATCGTCAGCGGTGTTTCCCAAAAAGCAGATTCATCGTTTGCCCCACACCAGTGTGCCCAGGATCTGGTTCCGGCCGGCCCGGAATTCCCGGGAAACGCTGCGGTTGTCACCGTCCACAAAATAGGTGTCTGGGGCCAGCGTCTCCTCGGGCCATTCCGAATTCCCCGGCAATACAACATACGGTTCCTCCAGCGCCGACCCGTTGATAAACACCTGCCCGCCGTGAATGGCAAACCGTTCCCCCGGCAGGCCAATCAACCGTTTCAGCATCAACTCATTTTCCGGCCCGGCCCGGACGCCGACTATGTCGCCCCGTTGCGGCTCCCGCCACTTGTAAGCGAGCAAATTGATGAAGCCCACCCGGCCATCATGGCAGGTCGGCTCCATGCTGGCGCCGGTGACCCGGATCGGCAGCAGGATGAACTTGAAGGTGATGAAGCACAAAACCACCAGGATCAGGATGCGCAGCATCGTCCGGCGCGGCGAGCGTCCCCAAATCAAGCGGGCCATGATGGATTGGGCGGGCTCACTGGGACCCGCGGGCACCCCCGAAGGCCAAAATGAAATGGCGCAGACGCGGTGAGGCCCGACCGGTTTCCCCCAGGCACGATAAATCAACTCCCGGACCACAACCCCCAAAAGTGCCATTACCACGAACGTATTCAATATTTCCTTCCCCAGCATAGATCACCGCCCTTCTTTCGCACCACGCCATTGAATCAACCGTTGCTCCGCCGATTTAAACAGTATAAACCGGTCCGTTAATTCAATCCGTTGCCTCGTTTCGTCGAACATAACACACCTGAATGGCAGAGCAACCACAACCGTACCAAACCCATGAACGCAGATCGGGCACCCGTCCAATTTTTCCGTTTTTGTGTTTGGGCAACACGCCCTCACGTCGGCTGCTACGTGGCGTATGCCACGCCGGATCGGGGGATCCGGCCTACCAGGGGATGCACCGGCGCCCCCGAGCCTCCCGATGTTGTGGGCAAATTTTTCCTGCCGCCGGCTTCCCCAATCCAGTGCCGCCAGGTTTGCAAGACCACAGATTAACACAAGCTGTTTTAATACAGTATGTTACAACAATATTTTAAGGTTTCCGGCCGGTCTGACAACGGGGAAAATCATGTTATTCGCAAGTTGCTTACAATCAGCGAGTTGCTCGCGCAAATAACCATAAATAACCAAAAATAACCAAAATCACAGTTTGGTTTTTTTGGGGCGTTAGCGGGTGCCGCCCAGCCGCCTCACCTGATCGACACCGTGTGGGAGTGCACCGCCTACCGCTCTGCGGATAAACCCACGGTCCGCCCGCCCCACCGGCGCGCCCGTCCAACCTTGCCAACGATTTCGGGCTCCACCGCCTGCGGCCGGCCGTTTTTGGGATTTCTTCCGGCCGCGTTTTTGTCTAATCTCATCCCTGATGATCGCTCTGCTTGATTATGGCTCCGGCAATTTGCGCAGTGTCCACAAGGCCCTGCTCAAGGTCGGCGCGGACGTCCGGTTGGTCCGCCGCCCGGAGGAAATCGGGGACGCGCGCGGCCTGGTCCTGCCCGGCGTCGGCGCGTTTGACGACTGCATCAACGCCCTGCGTCGGCAGGAACTGTTCGAGGCGGCGCGGGAATTCACCCGGTCCGGCCGGCCATTTCTGGGCATCTGCGTGGGGTACCAGGCGCTGTTCGAGAAAAGCGAGGAGTTCAACAGTTGCGCCGCCGGCCTGGGCCTGTTCCAGGGCAAAGTCGTGCGCTTCGCCGAACAGCCCGGCCTGAAAATCCCGCAGATCGGCTGGAACCAGCTCGCCCTCACCCGGCCGGAATGTCCGCTGTACCGGGGCGTGGCCGAAGGCAGCTACGTCTATTTCGTCCACAGCTTTTATCCGCAGCCGGTGGACGACAGCATCGTGGCCACCCGGACGACTTACGGCATGCCCTTCGCCTCCTCCGTCTGGCGCGATAATGTCTTTGCCACCCAGTTTCACCCGGAAAAGAGCCAGCGCGTGGGGCTGCAAATCCTGAAGAATTTTGTGGAACTAACCCGGCCGTGAGCAAGCCGTACAATCGCCAAACATCAGGAACGCCGCCTGCCAGGCGCTCCTGGAATTTGTTCTGATTGACCCGGCGGAACGCCACGTTGCGCCAGAACGATTTTGCTTCCGCGGGTTGGTGGCTGATTGAATCGGCCTGGGACCGCCGGCCGTGTTGCCCGCGCTCCTTAAAAGAGAGTTTACGCCGCCCGCCAGTCCAGCATTTTCAGTTGCACCGTCCGCCGGCCGCTGAAGTCGTTGACCTGCGGGACGAAAGCGAGGTCGAATTTGCCCTCGGGCATGGTGGATGTGCCCACGCCCCACCAGATGGCTTCACAGGTGACCTTGCCGTCCGAGACCCACAGCTTGGCGTGCTGCTTTTCCGCGCCCATGCGCTGCGGCGGGCGGGCGTTGGCCAGTTGCCTGGCCCAGAATTGCACAGGCGGGTTCCCCTGCCCCGTCGGTTTGAGTCGGTCCAGTTCCGCGAGCAAGTCCAGGGTCACCTCGCGCAAGGCGACCTCGGCATCCAGGCGCAGCAGCGGCTGCAAGTCCTCCGACTTGAGCGTGCGGCGGGCCAGGTCATTGAGCCGCTGGCGGAAAGCGTCAAGGTTCTCCGGCTTGATGGTCACGCCCGCCGCCATGGCATGACCGCCATGCCGCACCAGCAAATCGTCACACTCGCGCAAGGCGGCGGCCAGATCAAAGCCGGCGATGCTCCGGCCCGAACCGCGCCAGTTGTCCCCTTCCCCGCCGAGGATGAACGTGGGCCGGTAAAATTGCTGCAGCACCCGTGACGCCACGATCCCCACCACACCGATGTGCCAGAGCAACTGGCCTTCGACGATCACGAAATCCGTCTGAGGGTTGAACCGCGCCTTGACGGCCCCAATGACGCTGGTGGTGATCCCGCGCTCGATTTTTTGGCGTTCTTGGTTGTGGTAATCCAGATTCCGGGCCAGCGGCAGGGCTTCGGCGGCATCCTGGGCGAGCACCAGTTGCAGCGATTCCAGCGCGTTCTCCAGCCGGCCGGCGGCATTGAGCCGCGGTGCGAGCTGATACCCGACGTCCATGGTGCTGAGTTGCTCCGGGCATTGCGCGATTTGTTTGAGCGCCACCAACCCCGGACGCCGGGTGGTGTTCAACCGCTCCAGTCCGGCGGACACGAAGATGCGGTTCTCACCCGTGAGCGGCACCACATCGGCCACGGTCCCCAGCGCGACGAGATCCAACAGCAGACGCAGATCAAAATCGGCCATCCCCGGCAGGCCGGCGTCGCGTCCATGCTTGACCAGCGCATGGGCCAGCTTGAAGGCCAGCCCCGCAGAGCAGAGGTCGCGCAAGGAGACCAACTCGTCGCCGGCCAGTTGCGGATTGACCAACGCCACCGCCGGCGGCGGCGGGTCGGACACCTGGTGATGATCCAGAACAATCGCATCCACCCCCCGCCCGCGCAGCCAGGCGATGGTGTCCCCGGCCGTCGAACCACAATCCACCGCCAGCAGCAGCGTGGCCGGATGTTTGTGGAGACAATTTTCCACGCCTTCCCGGCTCAGGCCGTAACCCTCGTCGAGACGGTGCGGCAGATAACAATCCACCCGCCAACCCAGCGTGCGCAGCGCCTCCAGCAGCAACGCGGTGGAGGTCACGCCGTCCACGTCATAATCGCCAAAAATGACCACCGCCTCGGAATGTTCCCGGGCGGCGAACAACCGGTCGACAGCGGCGGCCATGTTGGGGAGCAGAAACGGGTCGGTGAGCAGCTTCAGGCGCGGGGTCAGAAACTGTTCAATGGCCTCGGGGTCGCTGTGGCCGCGGTTGAGGAGGCATTGGGCCAGCAATGGCCCGATGTGCCGGGCGGCCGCAATTTGGGCGGCGAGCAGCGGCTGGGCCGGGGCGCAGGACCAGCGGCATTTCATGCTGCATCCCCCTTCTCCCGCCGCGCGGCGGCCACGGACAGCGCCACCGCCGCCCCCAGGATGCCGGCGATGGCCAGCAGACAGGCCTCGTTGGGAACCACGCACTGGAACCAATACCTGGCCGCGCCGTGAGGTTCCAGGAGCATCCTGGCCCCCACCAGCATCAGCACGACCGCCAGGCCGAACTTGAGATATCGGAAATAGTCCAGCGCGCCCGCGAGCACAAAATAAAATGAACGCAGCCCCAAAACGGCCAGCATATTTGACGTGAACAGAATGAAGGCGTTCCGGGTGACCGAAAAGACCGCCGGCACCGAATCCAAGGCGAAGATCAAATCACTGCTTTCCACCAGCAGCACCACCAGCGCCAGCGGGGTCAGGGCGCGACGCCCCCCCACGATGGTCACCAATTTGGTGCCGTCAAAATCAGCGCTGACGGGGAAAAACCGGCGGACCAAGCGGACCAAGGGGTGACTTTCCAGCTTCGCTGTTGCACGCCGGGAGAACACCGTTTTAATGCCGGCCAAAATCAGGAAGGCTCCGAAGACATACAAAATCCAGTCGGCTTGATGGATCAACGCCACGCCCACACCGATCATCAGTCCGCGCATGACCAGCGCGCCGAGCACCCCCAACATGAGCGCCCGGTGCTGCAACGCCGGGGACACATGAAACGCCGCAAAGATCAGGGCGATGACTAGGATGTTGTCCAGCGACAGCGACCATTCGAGGAGGTAGGCGGTGACAAATCGCGCGGCCTCGGCCCGTCCGCGCCAACTGGCCAGCCCCACCGCAAACAGCAGGGCGAGCGCCAGCCACCCAGCGCTGCGGACCAGGGCGGGTTTAAAACCGAACCTGGCAACCGCAAGACCGGGACGTTGATTATCAATCCGCAATTCGCTTTCCCCCTCACTGCAACGCTCCCCGTTGGGATCCGCCGACGGTTTGAAAGAGCGAGCCCTCGCCACTTTAGGCTTCGTCGGGCGGGAAAAAGCCCCCAGGTCCAGCGCCAGGAAAAACAGGAGGCCGACAATGAAACCGGCCCAAGGCCACGGGGTGATTTCATTCATGGCCGTGTGATTGGCCGGCCTCAAACCACCGGCTGCCCGCTGTTTTGCAGGCTTACCTGCGAGGCGCCGATGTTCGGCCGTTCGCCTTTGTGCCACCACAGGACAATGGCGCTGGCAATATAGATGGAGGAGTACGTGCCCGTCACGATGCCGACGAGGAAAGTGAAGGCAAAGTCATTGATGACGCCGCCACCCAGCACATAGAGACAGCCGGTGGCAATGAGCACCGTGCCGCTGGTGATGATCGTCCGGCTCAGCGTCTGGTTCAACGCCTGGTTGATGACCTCCTTGAATGAACCGCGTACGCCCAGCTTCAAGTCCTCGCGAATCCGGTCGAAGATGACGATTTTGTCGTTCATGGAAAACCCGATGATCGTGAGGATGGCCGCCACGACGGTGGCATTAAACTCGCGACCGGAAAAGTAGTTGGCCACACAATAGCAGCCGATGGCCAGCAGCACGTCGTGCAACACGGCGATGATGGCCGCCACGGCAAACGAGAATTCATAGCGGAACGCCACATATACCAAAATGCCGAACATGGCGACGAGCGAAGCGAGGATGGCCGAACGCTGGATTTCCGCGCCGACCGTGGCCCCGACCTCCTTCACGTTTTTCTGGGTGATCCCGGCCTGGGGAAAGCTGTTGATCAGCGACTGGGTCACTTTCGCCGAGGAGCCGCTGGAAGTGGTCACGCGCAGCCGTTCCGTATGCGCGCCGAGGTCTTTTTGATACTGGATTTGGGCGTCTTTTTCACCCGCCGCCGTGACGGCTTTGCGGATCTGCTCCACATCCAGCTTCTGGGTGAAGGCATAGGTCGTGCTGTCGCCCCCCACAAAATCCACGCCGAAGAGCTGCTTGCCCCGGAAAATGCCGCCGTAGAGGATCGCCACAATCGCGAACGTCCAAGACACGATGAAGAGCGGCTTGGCCACGGACATGAAATCCAGCTTGGAACTCCGGATGAGGTGGAGCATGGGCAGGGATTTCAAAATGTTCCGGTCCAAGAGGAAGTTAAAAATCAACCGGGTGACAACCAGGGCGGTAAACAAGCTGGCCGCCACGCCGATGGTCAGCGTCACGCCGAAGCCCTTAATTTCACCGGTGCCCATGAAAATGAGGATGACCGAGGAAATCAAGGTGGTGACGTGGGAGTCAAAAATGGTGCCAAATGCCCGGGCGTAGCCGGCCTCGATGGCACCGCGCAGGGATTTGCCCTTGGCCAATTCCTCACGCAAGCGTTCGTAAATCAGCACGTTGGCATCCACCGCCATGCCGATGGTCAGCACGACCCCCGCAATGCCCGGCAGGGTGAAGGTGGTGCCCACCGAACACATGACGCCCATCAAAATAATGATGTTGGTGATCAGGGCGATGTTGGCCGTAAGACCGGCCAGCAGATAATAGGCGAACATGAAGATGGAAACGAACAGGACGGCATACAAGGAGGCCGAGATGCCGCTACGGATGGCGTCCTTGCCCATGGTCGGGTCCACGTCTTCGGACTCGACGATTTTCAGCGACGCCTCGAGGGGATTTTGCAGCACATTGGCCAGTTCCTGCGCCTGCTCGCTCGTGAAAGTGCCCGTGATGCTGACGTTGCCTGCTTCGATGGGACCATTAATCGAGGGGGCGGAATATAATTCGCCGTCCAGAATGATGGCGAGCTGGCGCCCCACGTTATCCCGGGTCGTATCGGCAAACCGTCTGGCCGCGTCGGGGTTGAGTTCAAAGACGATTTCCGGCTCGCCCATATTGCCGCGGCTCACCATGGCATTCTTCACCATGGCGCCGGACAGGTTGTTTTCCGCCTTCTTTTTGACAATCACATCAGCTTTGGCCTCCGTGGCTGAATCGCCCAGACTCACGGGGCGGAGGCGTTCATAACCAGGCGGGACCGGTTGCCCACTGTTGATGATTTGCGAGCTGTCTTCCTTGACCAGGCGGAATTCCAAAAAGGCCGGCTTAAGAATTTGCTCGCGGGCGCTCTCTTTCACCGCCTGGGACAACCCGGGCAGTTGAATCAAGATTTGGTTGCCACCCGCCGGTTGAAAAACCGGCTCGGCCACGCCGAAGGCATCGATGCGCTTGCGCAACACTTCGATGGCCTGGGTGATGGCCCCCCGGGTTCGATCTTGGCTGGACAGGCCGTTCGTGCCGATCTCCGCCAGTTTGTTGGTGTCCATCTCCACCAGAAAGGACGTGCCACCTTGCAAATCCAAGCCCAGCTTGATCTTGCCTGCGGCATCGCGCTGCAACTGGTTGAGGATGAAGGTGGTGGGATGGGGCTTGTTCTTGATCTGGATGAAGGGGAAATAAGCGCTGATGTCATTGGTGCCGATGGCGGTCAGCAGGTTGTTGAAGGCCAGGTCGGGGTGGGCCGACTGCAGGGGCTTGACCTGTTGGAGGATGTTGGTGAACGCCGTGTCTTGATTGACGGCGCGATCCCGGAATTGCTCCACCAAATCACGGCTGGTGGGCGGATAAACCTCGAACATGGACCAGAGAACGATGGCAATGACGAGGAGGAAGCGTCCCAGATTATTGTTTTTATTCATGACGAAAGCTTAGGAGGCGGCCGGGGTGTCGGAGTTGAGGATTTCAGTGACGGCAACCTTGTTCAGTTCCAGCTTGGTGTCCGCCGAACGCAGGGTCACGGTGTTGTCCTTGACGGAAACCACCACGCCGATGATGCCGCTGGTGGTGATGACGCGGTCCCCGGACTTGAGGGTTTTAAGCATGGCGGCCTGCCGTTTGGCCTGTTTCTGCTGGGGCCGGATGAGGAGGAAATAGAAGATCACGATCATCGGCACCACAAAAATCAGTGATGATAACGGTGATTGCTGTGTCGCCCCCGAGGCCGGGGAGGGGTTTGAGCCCGTCGTGGCCGCCGGGGCCTGCGCCAATATTTCCGCCAAAAGATTCATGTACATATTAAAAATGTGGTTGGACAATTTAGAGGAGGGGGAGTATTTGGCAAGCTAATTGACAGGCCAATTTTGCCGCCGGTGCCGGAGCGGTGCATCTCGAAGTTGTTGGCAAGGTTGGACGGGCGCGCCAATGGGGCGGACGGACGGCGGGTGTGTCCGCGGAGCGGGAGGTGGTCCGCACCCCGAAGGTGTTGATCAGGCGCGGTGGCCGGGCACCCGCCGGACGACCGAAAAAATGAAACTGTGATTTTGGTTGTTTTTGGTTGTTTTTGGTTATTTTTCACTCAAATATTCATTGTAAATTATTGTTTTACAATAGTTTGTGTTAATTTTTCGTCTGCAAGCCTGGGGGGCCTGGATTTCGAGGCCTGCGGTGCAAAAAATGCACAAACAACTCCGGGAGGCACGGGTGCCGGAGGGGTCGTTCGTGACCCACAGCCGGGAGGGTGGCAAAGGACCGGCCCGGGTCGCGTTCCGAGGGGGGCGGGCTGGTAAATGCGGGCGTGCCCAGGGGACGGGGCGCGCTTCGTCACCCCTTTTCAATACAGGCGTAGGCGTTGTGGTTATGGATGCTCTCGAAATTCTCCGCCTCCACCTTGTACCAGCTTACCCGGGCGTCGGCATTCAATTTCACGGCCACGTTGCGCACCAAGTCTTCCACAAACACCGGGTTTTCATACGCCCTTTCGGTGACGGCCTTTTCATCCTGCCGCTTGAGCAGGGCGTACAATTCCGAACTGGCCGAGCTTTCAATCACCGCGATCAAATCCTCAATCCACAGCGCCGGGGTGGAACGGATGGCCACGGTCACCAACCCCCGCTGATTATGGGCGCCATACTTGGCGATGGCTTTGGAGCACGGGCACAACGTCGTCACATGCGCCATGACGGTGAGCTTGAAGTCAATTTCGTTGCCGCAGGCCGCGGCGTCAAACCGCGCCACGTAATCCATGAGGCTTTCCCGGCGCGACACCGGCGAAATCTTCGACATGAAAAACGGAAACTCGATCTCCAGATGCGACGTGGCCGAATGCAATTTTTCCTGGAGCGAGGTCAGAATTTCGGAGATGTTTTCCACATGGATGACCGCGCCATGGGCGTTGAGGACCTCGACGAACCGGCTCATGTGCGTGCCCTTGAACTCCTTCGGCAAATCCACAAACATGCCGATGGTGGCCACCGTGTTCTGCACGCTCCGGGCCTTGTCCTGGATCTGAATCGGAAAGCGCAGGCCGCGCACCCCCACCTTGTCAATGCGCAATTCCCGGTGATCCCGTTCGCTCTGTTTGTCCTCCAGCTTGAGCCGGACCGTTTTCTGCTTCCGCACGCCGTTTGGGCGGCTGACTTTCAACATGGTTTCATGATACCACCCCCCGTCCAATTTGCAAAAGCTCTTTGACATGCGTCCGCGGTCGGATTATCACCGCCCCATGCTTCTGCCCCTCCGCCGCCTGGGAACCGCCCTGCTGTTGCTGTGGACCGCCGGCGCGTCCGCCGCGACCTTCCGCGTGGCCACGTTCAATATTGAAAACTACCTCGACGAGCCCACCGCCTCCCGACCCCAGATCAAATCCCCCGAGGCAAGGGCCAAGGTGCGCGAGAGCATCCGCGCCCTGAACCCCGATGTCATCGCTTTGCAGGAAATGGGCACCACCAACGCCCTGCTGGAACTCCGCGAGTCCCTCCGGGCGGAAGGCCAGGATTTCCCTTGGTGGGAACACATCAGCGGCGCCGACACCAACATTCACGTCGCCGTCCTCAGCAAATTCCCCATTCGCGCCCGCCACCCCCACACGAACGAGACCTTCCTGCTGGACGGCCGCAGCTTCCGCGTCAGCCGGGGCTTTGCCGAACTCCAAATCCAAGCCCGGACGAACTTCACCTTGACCCTCCTCGCCGCCCATTTAAAATCCCGCCGCTTGGTGCCCGACGCCGACGAGGCCCAGGAACGCCTCGGCGAGGCCACCGTCCTGCGCGGCCTGGTGGACGCCCTCCTCCACGACAACCCCAACCTCCCCCTGATCGTGCTCGGGGACCTGAACGACGTCAAAGACGCCGACTCCACCCGGATGCTCATCGGCCGCGGCAAAACCAGACTCACCGACACCCGCCCCGCCGAACGCAACGGCGATCCCGCCCCCGGCGCCGTCACCCTCCGCGACGAACCCCGCAACATCACCTGGACGCACTATTACGCCAAGGAAGACAGCTACAGCCGTATTGACTACATCCTGCTCAGCCCGGCCTTGACCTCCTATTGGCGACCGGCGGACTCTTACGTCCTGACCCTCCCCAACTGGGGCATCGCCTCCGACCACCGCCCCCTCGTCGCCACCTTTGACCTGGATAAACCGTGAAGGGAGGGCGGCGGCCCGGTCGCTGTTCCTGTCCGCCGGATGGCCGAAGCGCGGCCGCAACGAAATCATGGTCCTGGGCCTGCATGACGCGCCGAAGCAGGCCAAAACCAGCGGCGGCCCGAAAATCATCGAGACCCCGCCCGTCCGCTTCCCTGTCTGCCGCGACCACCTCGCCCTGAAAGCAAATTGATGTGGAGCGCGGCGACACGTCACCGCATCTTAAACGCATCTTGTGGTAGCGGCGGGCATCCTGCCTGCCGTAGAGCCGGGCGTCCCGCCCCGCGGAAAAGCGCACCCCGGCCCGGGAAGGTTGAATAATTTGCGAGCCCGGTTGAAACCCGGGCGTTGGATCAGGCGGCAAGATGCCGCCAGCTTCCGCCTTCGTTAAAGCTACGGCGGACAAGACGGCAGGCGGGACGTCCGCCGTCGCCAAGGCTATGGCGGACAGGCCCGCCGCTTACAAAACAGCCTGTCCCCACCCCTGCCCGCCGTCACTTCAACCAAGATGAGAACAACCTCGGAACAATTTCTTTGAACAAATCTTTCCCGCCGCGGTCATTTACTTTGTGGTACAAAGTGAAAGGTGAAAATGACTGCCAACGCCGAACCCAAACCCTGGAGCCGTATGAATTGGCCTTTTGCTGAATCGGTGCCCGACGATCCGTTTTATCAACCCCGCCGACCGCTCTGGCTGCCGCCGGAAATGACGCTCGCACCGCCACTACCGCCACCGGTCCGCCGACCGCCCATCCCGCGAACGGCGCTGCTCCTTAATCCCTTTTATCCCAAGTCGCCGCACGGCAGTTTTGGCAAACATGTGCTCACCCCCTCGCTGGCGCTCACCTCCCTGGCCGGCGCCACACCACCGCGATGGCAAGTGCGCTGCTGGGATGAGAACCTTTTGCAAGGCCCGCCGCCCAACGATCCGCTCCCCCAGGTCGTCGGCATCACCGTCCACCTCACCTTCGCCCGGCGCGCCTATGAACTGGCGCGCTGGTATCGGGCGCAAGGCTGCACCGTCGTGTTGGGCGGGATGCATGTCCAGTCCTGCCCCGACGAAGTCGCACCGCACGCGGACGCCCTTGCCTTGGGCGAAGGCGTGCAACTCTGGCCCGCGATTCTCCGGGACGTGGAACGGGGCCAATTGCGGCCGCGTTATACGGCCACCTTCGAGCGTTCCTACGACCTGGACCCGCCGCCGCGCCGGGAGTTGTCCCCCCGCCGAAGTTTTTTGACCACCGCCAGCCTCATCGCCACACGGGGCTGCCACAACCGTTGCGGCTTCTGCCACCTGTCCAGCGATGGTTTGCGGATGCCCTATCGTGTGCGCGAACCGGCGGACATCCGCCGCCAATTGGAGGTGTCCCGGCAGCCCTACGCCGTGTTCATTGACAACAATCTCGGTTCCCACCGCGGCTATCTGCGCGACCTCTGCCGCGCCCTGCGCCCCGCCAAGAAGATCTGGAGCGCCGCCGTCACCCTGGATGTCACGGATGAACCGTCCTTGGTGCGCGAAATGGCCCTGGCCGGCTGCACCGGCGTTTTCATCGGCTTGGAAACCCTCACGGATCAAAATCTGGTGGACGCCCGCAAACGCGCGCCGCGCGCGGAGGATTATGGGCGGCGCATGCAACTGTTTCACGACCACGGCATCCAGGTGAATGGCAGTTTCGTGCTGGGCTTTGATGGCGACCGGAAAGACACCTTCACCACCCTCGCGCAATGGATTGAGTCATGCCGGATGGAATGCGCCACCTTTCACATCCTCACCCCCTATCCCGGCACCCCGTTGTTCCGGCAGATGGAGGCTGAGGGCCGGCTGTTGCACCGCGACTGGGATAAATACGACACCGCCCATGTTGTATTCCGACCCAAACACATGACCCCGGAGGAACTGCTGCTGGGCTATGACTGGCTGTACCGGCGGTTGTTTTCACACGCCTCCATCTGGCGGCGCAAACCTGCCGAATGGTCCGCTCTGCCAGCCTACCTGGCAGGCTGTTATCTGTACAAACGCTCCAACCGCCTCTGGCGTTTTCTCATTCAACACCAACTGGTCCACGCCGTCTGGCGTCCCTTGGTGGAGCTGACCCGCCTGCGGCACCTGGCCTACCGCCGCCGCCTCGCCGCCCGGCCGGAAGCGCCACCAACACCCGCGCCCGGTCCCATCCCCTTTCCGACGGCGGTGTGACAATTTTAAGCTGGCCTTCCCTCGCGGTTCTGGTTTCATATGCTGGTATTATGAATTTGATGCGAACGATGATTCCGACCGTGATGTTGCTGGCCGGGTTGCTGCTGCCGGGGCAGACCGCCCGGGCCCAGGCCCAGAGCCCGGCGCAACTCAAGATTGCCACGATGGACTTGAACAAGCTGTTGGGCAATTATTATAAAACCAAACTGGCCGACGCCGATTTGGAACAGCGCAAGGCGGAGCTGACCAAGGAGCTCAAGGACATGTCCGACGGGCTGGACAAGGCCGAAGCGGAGTACAAAACGATGCTGTCACAGGCGGGTGATGCGGCCATCTCCGACCAGGAACGGGAACGCCGCAAACAGACGTTGAGCGATAAAGCCCAAGAGATCAAGAAGCTCTCGAACGAATTTGACAGCACCAAGAGTCAGGCCAACGTGTCGTTCCAAGACTTGCGGGATCGCATGAGGCAGAAACTGCTGGGTGAAATTCAAGTTGTGGTCAACAGCACGGCCAAGGCTGCAGGTTATTCTTTGGTGCTCAACAGCTCCAGCGACGCGGTGCTTTACAGCAAAGGGGACAGCGACTTGACGACCAATGTGCTGGCGCAACTCAACGCCGGGGCGCCCATTGACCTGTCGCCGGATGCGGGAACGAACCACACAGGATCCTTGGTGACCCCGCCCGCCGTCCCGGGCAATCCGTGACGGATGCCCGCAGACGGATTGCTCGCTTTCCGTTGCCGGTCGTTTTTCCCCGGGGGTAGCGGCGATACGCCCCTTCGGCGACCGAGCATCCCGATGTTGTTGGTAGGGTTGGACGGGCGAGCCAATTTGGCGGACGGCCTGTGGTTTTGGGAACCCAATACCTTTAGTCAGGGCGCCGCAGCAGCAGCGCCCCACCGGGATAAAATCAAAATCAAAAATGGCTGTTGACATTTTTTGAATTGCTGGAATAATAACGACATTATGAGTCGTGTATGTAAAGATTTGAGTCGGCTTTGCGGATTGGAATTATTTCGGGATTTTTAATAAAGCACGAAAGGTCACTTTTTATTTGCATTTAATAACCACTCAACAGATCGTTATTATAAAATGAGCGAGCACCACGTAAGAGACGGTGGCCAGGATTCGGAAAATGCCAACTGGCTGGAAATTGTCCGCGAACAGGTCGCATCCCTGAAATACGGGGTGGTGCAGATCGTGGTTCACGATTCCCAAGTGACCCAGATTGAAAAGACCGAACGGCTGCGCTTGGACAGGCCGGCCACCCGCTCCGCGGCACGCATTTAATCTTCGCATTATCATGGGCGATGGGCGATTCATTTTGGTGGTGGCATTGGCGCTGGCCTGGCTGGTGGAAGGGCTGTCCGAGCGGCTGGCCGGCTGGCTGCGGCTGGCGCCACCCGCGAACCTCGATTTTTCGGTTTGGGGAAGCACGCTGAAGAAACCCGCCGGCGACCCGGCTCCGACACGCGAGTTCCTGGCAAAGAACCTTGCCAGCGTGCCGGGGCCGGTCACCGGCGGACGCGGCGCTTCCCAGATTTTCCCGGAGTCCGGGCCGGGGGCCCGGCTCCCGCAACCAAACAACCAATAGACAACTATGGCACACATATACAACGACATCACGGAAACCATCGGCAACACCCCGCTGGTGCGGCTCAACCGCACGGCCAAGAAGCACGGCGCCCTCGCCGAAGTGTTGCTCAAACTCGAATTCTTCAATCCCCTTTCCAGTGTGAAAGACCGCATTGGCGTGGCGATGATTGATGACGCCCTCAAATCCGGCGTGATCAACCAGGACAGCATCCTGATCGAACCCACCAGCGGCAACACGGGGATAGCGCTGGCCTTTGTGGCGGCCGCCCGGGGCTTGAAGCTGATTTTGACCATGCCCGAAACCATGAGCACTGAACGGCGCAAGCTGCTGAAAATTCTCGGGGCCAAACTGGTGCTCACCGAAGGTCCCAAAGGCATGAAGGGCGCGATTGCCAAGGCGGAGGAGCTCAACAAGCAGATTCCCAACAGCGTGGTGTTGCAGCAGTTCTCCAACCCCTCGAATCCGGCCATTCACCGCCGCACGACCGCGGAGGAAATTTGGCGGGACACGGACGGGAAGGTGGATTTCGTGGTGGCCGGCGTCGGCACCGGCGGCACCATCACCGGCGTGGCGGAAGTCATCAAGAAATTAAAACCCGGTTTCAAGGCCGTGGCGGTGGAACCGGTCAAATCTCCGGTGATTTCCGGCGGGCAGCCAGGACCGCACAAATTGCAAGGCATCGGCGCGGGGTTCATTCCCGTGAACCTCAACACCAAAATTGTGGATGAGATCATCAAGGTAAACGAAGATGATTCCGGCCCCATCTCCAAGGAGGTCAACCAGTTGGACGGCATCCCGGTGGGCATCTCCAGCGGCGCGGCCATCTGGGCGGGTTTGCAACTGGCCAAACGCCCGGAAAATGCCGGCAAACAAATCGTCGTGATTGTGCCCTCCTCCACCGAGCGGTATCTCTCCACCTGGTTGTTTGCCGACATCAACACCGACGCGGATGACATCAGCTCGCTGACCACCGTTTCACCCGCAACGGTGCCTTAAAGCCGGTTCCCAAGCCGGGGTGATCCCGCCTCAAGCGGACCTCGTTCAGAGCATGCCCAACGTCAACAACCTCCGGCCCGGCCGGAGGTTGTTGCTTTTACCCCGAACTCCGAAACAGACAGGGGAGCGCGCCCGCCCCGGGCGCGGTTTTCCGTGCCCTCGCGGAAAACCTCGTGGGCACTGAAGTGTCCGCCGCTGGTGCCTGGGGCCGTACGTCCAACCGGCTGGCCGCGAGGGCGCGGCCAGCGACGCCCGGGGCGGGCGTGCTCCCCAATTGCGGAGTCCGGGTTTACGTTTGGTCCGGCAAAATGACGGTGACCCGCTTGACCCGTCGGATCACCGGCAGCGGTTTCTGCTTTTTGTTTGGGTCCTCCGTGTTCCCGTCATTATTGGCAAGCTGTTCCCGGGCCTGGGCGTCCGCCTGATTGGCGGCGGATTGGGCGGCGCCGGTGGCGGTGGCCGAGCTGCCGAGCGTGGATTGGGACGCCCCGCCGTTGACAGAGACGTTCTGGCCGAGCGCCGTGGCCGTCACGCTGCCGCCGGAAACACTCACGCCGCCGGCACCGACGATGACACCACTCACGCTGCCGCCCCCGGAAACATCCGCCGTGCCACCGGATATCACTGAGACCCCGACATTCTGCGCGGCGTTAACCGTGCTGTTTTGGCGGGAAATGATCAGGCCGGTGATGTTGCCATTGGCGGTCAGGTTGACCGTGCCGCCGATGACGCCGGATTGTCCCAAATCAATGTTGCCAGAGTAGCCAGGCGAGGTGGCCGAGGCCGGCGTACCGGCGGTCAGGGTAATCGTGGGGCCGGTGGCCGTGTTTCCGTCCAGCGCCTCCTGCGTGATGCCGCCCAAGCTGGCGGTGATGTCGCCCCGGGGAGCGTCAACCGTGATGTTTCCCGGCGCACTGGCGTGGTGCGGTGGCCATTCGGAGCCTGGGGTTGCGTAAGCCGCCGTCGGACCGGGCGTCACCAAGGTGTTGGCCACAATGCCGCTGCCATACACATATTCGGCATAGAAATTGGCGTTGCCCGCGGGATCCACATAGGAAACATACACCCCGTTGTAGGTGTCCCCGCCGCTCCCGACATTCACGGTTCCCGTCTGTGACTCCACGGTGATATTCCCGCCGTCAAACGTCGCAATCCGGGAGCCGTCAATGTTGACATTTCCAAAAGCGGTGACGCTGACATGGCCCGGGCCGGAAGTGAAAATGCCCGGACCCACCTGCTGCAACGCCGGGGACAGCTCCTGCAATCCCAGATCCAGGGTGCCGCCGGCGCTGGTCACATTGACATCGCCCCCACCCAGCGCCGCGATGGTGGAGGTCAGCATGGTCAGGTCGCCGGCCACGGTCACCTTCACCGTCGCGCCAACCGGCGTGAGGGCGGCCAGATCGGTATACCGGTCAAACCCGCCGGTGGGGTCGGTCACCCCGCAGGAGAGAATGCCCGAGGAGTCACCCAGCGAGATCGAACCGGCGTTGATGTCGAACTGGCCAGGGCCGCCCAGACGGTAGCCCAGCGAGGGCGTCCCCGTGTTGGCCGCGCCCTGCGAGCCGGCGTAGAGGGTGTCCACGGCCGAAGCGGGCGCCCAATTGACGGTATCCAGTTCAAATTGTCCGTTGGCGCCCACCACCGGCTGGCCATTCACCAGATGCAAAATGTACACCGGCTGTCCCGCCGTTCCAAACTCCGCAAAGGTGGTCGCATCCATCGGGCCCTTGAGGGCGAGCAGGCCGGTGGCCGCGTCATAGAAAAAATTCGGGGCGGCGGTGGGGGACGGCAGGCCATTCAACGAGTTGTCGCGGTACACGGAGGCGGATTCGAGCAAGTTAAGCGCCAATTGGGCGGGGGAAATCGTGGCGGTCTCCGCCGGGCTGGGGAGGAGGGCCGGGTTCACCGCCAGGGCGAAGATGGTGTTCCACGAGCTGCTGAGGCCGGTCGGCAGATCGTTGGCGGGCACGCCGGGGATGGCTTGGGACAAAGTGACGGAGGAATACGAACTGGGATTCTCAATCTGCCCGCCCACCGTCAGGGTGGTGACATCACCTGCGTGCAAATTCTGCCCGGAAAAACCGCAGTTCTCCATGTTGCCGGCCACGGCGAGATCGGTCGCTTTGGAGGTGATGAGGTTTAAGTTCTCCATGCTGCCGGAAATAGTGAGCAACACGGGGTTGGGATTGGCGGCCTGCACCGGGATCCCGGTGCCGTTGTCCGCATCACTAAACGCCGTGATGCCGGTGTTGATGTTGAAGTTCCACCGGGTTTGGGAACTATCTGACAGGAGCAACTCAATGGGCTCGGCCTGATCCAAAGTGGCCGTCAGGCTGCCGCCCCCCGTGGTGGTGATGCTCAGATTCTGGTCCGCCGAGGGAAACAAGGTCACACTGCCCAGCAAGTTCACTCCGCCCGCCCCGGCGGAAATATTGAGAATGGGGGGGTAAATGACCTGCACCTCATCCAGTTGACCGCCCGCCAGCGGCCGGGGCAAATCCGCCACCACCCCGGTCAGATACACTCCCAGGGCGGCGGTCAGGTTAACCGTGGCCTGCGGCCCATAGTTAAACAAGTGACTGGCGGCCGAGTTGTCATTGCCGGTGGTGTTAAACACCCCGTTGGGATTCCGCACCTCCTGCAAATAAATGCCGCCCTGGGGCGCATTCACGTTCCAACTGCCGTCAATCAGGCTGAGCGCAAACGGATTGGCGCCGATGGGGTCGCCGACCGTGGTGCCAGCCGTGATGGTGCCCACGCCGTTGGCCAGCACATAATGACCATAGATGCCGTCCCCGGCCGTAATGGTGACATTTCCCGGTTCGGGGCCAAAAGCCCCGGTGCCGCCATCCCCATCGGACATGGACCCGGTGGGCAGAAAACTGAAGACATTCCCGCCCGCATTGATCGCCACATTGCCCCCGGCCACCGTGCTGATCCCGCCCAGCACAATGGAAGGCGTCGCGTAGGGGGCCCGCTTCTGGTAGTTATACCCTTGGGGGTTTCCGCCGGTGTTGACATCCCCGTACACCGTCGTCACCCCAATATTGCCGCCCGCCAAGGTGCGAATCCCATTGTTGCCGGCGGCGTCCACATCCGCATCAATCTGGACCTCGTTGGCGGCCCAGAGACTGATGTCGCCGTTGCGGGTTTGCACGGCGGAACTGCCATTCAAATAAATGCCGTCACTGCCGGGCGCCGGCGCCGGCTGCGAGGGGGTGGATGCAAATCCGGTGCCCGCCATCAGATTGACGCTCCAATTATTCCCGGCATAAATGCCCGAATAATTGTCCAAGACCAGACGGTTCCCCGCGCCCAGGCTCAGGCTGGCGGGTGCCCCCGGATCAGCCAGCGTCCAGGCCGTTTGCAATTCAATGTCGTCCAGCGCGCGCAGGTCAATTTGCGAATAATTGGCAAGATCACTGATATTCAGGTTGGCCGGCACGGCCGGGGCAGTGGCCGTGGGGGGCGAACTGGCGGTGGTGGTGGGATTGGCGGAGACTGTGAGGTCATAGGGGTTGAGCAGCAAAATGTTCTGCGCACCGAATTGGGCGGCGGAAACCCCGTCAATGAGCGATTGAACCGAGGTGGCATCCGTCAGGTTGTTGCCGAAGAGTTCGGCAACACCATCCGCAGCACCACTCGTGCCCGCGACATTGATCTTGGAGCCGGCCTGGTCGTTGAACGCCCCGCCGGCTTGCAGCACCACCATGCCACCGGGACTGGCGCTCCCGTCCCCGGCGACCTCGATGTCCGAGGCGGATCCCAGACTGATCGTCGAACTGGCGTCAATTTCAACGACCCCGTTAGCGGTGCCGACGGAGCCGGCTTTGAGCAGTCCATTCTGATTCACGTTGGCCGCCTTCAAGGTGATGTTCCCGCCGTTGGCTTGAATCTGTGAATTTTGATTCAATTGGATGGTGTTCCCGGCGGTCAAATTCACGCCCCAGTAGTTTCCA
>Ga0182030_10004656_pt1 | contig 29276 bp, 21 predicted proteins | sample 812S3MmetaG_FD_121299 | JGI IMG/M metagenome (GOLD analysis project Ga0182030, IMG submission 121299) | Permafrost microbial communities from Stordalen Mire, Sweden - 812S3M metaG (Illumina Assembly) | ecosystem: Environmental > Terrestrial > Soil > Wetlands > Permafrost | place: Sweden...
CCGACGACCGAGATCGCCGTGATCACGGAAATCACCACCTGCTTGCGTTTGGCGCGCAGATAGCGGCGGGCGATGAATAATTCGAACATAAGGGAAATAGGAGACAGAAGTCAGGAGTCAGGAGTCAGAATAGCCTTCGAATATGCGTCCAGGATGCGGCTGACTTTGCCCAGCAAACGCATCAGGGTATCATTTTCGCCGTAGTTTAGATCTCTCGAAAGGATCAAATAGTAGCGGCATTCCTCCAATGATGCCTGGGCGATGTTCATAAAGCGTGCCTTGTCGGCTTTTCCCGACTTACGAAACCCTTCGGCGATGTTGGCTGGTACGGAAACCGCAGCTCTCCGGAATTGGGACATCATCCCGTAGGTTTCAGATTTTGGAAATCCAGCGGAATACCGGTAAACGTGAAGAACAAATTCGTGTGCCTTCTGCCAAACGATTAGATCTTCGAATGTTTTTGCCGGTGCCCGCTGAGGGGTCATTCTGACTCCTGACTCCTGACTTCTGTCTCCTTCGTCATTCTTCTCAGCTTCTCCGCAATCCCAATCTCGCCCTCCGGTCGGAGAAGCGGAAACAAAATGACGTCTCTGATCGATTTCGAATTCGTCAGGATCATCGTCAGCCGGTCGATCCCGATTCCTTCGCCGCCCGTGGGAGGCATGCCGTAGGACAGTGCGCGGATGTAATCTTCATCCATGGCATGCGCTTCTTCGTCGCCAGCCGCCTTCAACGCCAGCTGCATTTCGAAGCGCTGCCGCTGCTCGTTGGGATCGTTCAACTCCGTGTAGGCGTTGCCGATCTCCATGCCCGCTGCGTAAATTTCAAACCGCTCCACGAACCCCGGGTCGGATGCCTTGATCTTCGACAGAGGCGACACTTCCACCGGGTAGTCGTAAATAATGACGGGATCAAACAAGGTCGGCTCGACATTTCGTTCGAACGCTTCCACCAGAGCATATCCTCGCAAAGGGACCTCGGAACCCACTGCTTCCTGCATGGAGATTTTGCGGATGTTGCCGAAATCGAGCGGGCGCCCGTCGTATTCCACCACGGTCCCGCCCGTCGCATCGATCGCGACCTGCTTCAGGAGCTCCGCCGTGAAGTCCATCAGCCCGTTGTAATCCGTGTAGGATTGATAAAACTCCAGCATCGTGAACTCGGGATTGTGGCGCGTCGAAACTCCCTCGTTGCGGAAGTTGCGATTGATCTCGTACACGCGTTCCATGCCGCCCACAATCAGGCGCTTCAAATACAATTCGGGCGCGATGCGCAGATAGAGATCGATATCCAGCGTGTTGTGATGCGTGACGAAAGGCCGCGCCGCGGCGCCTCCATAGAGAGGTTGCATCATGGGCGTTTCCACCTCGATGAAACCGCGCGCGTCCAGCTGCCGGCGCAGCGATGAAATAATTTTCGCGCGTGTGGCGAAAATCTTCAGGGATTCCGCATTCGTGATCAGGTCCAGGTAACGCTGGCGATAGCGGATTTCGACGTCCTCCAGGCCGTGGAATTTCTCCGGCATGTTGAGCAGGATCTTCGATAGGAACTCCAGCGTTTCCACGTGCACGCTGAGCTCGCCCGTGCGGGTGCGGAACAGGTAGCCTTCTACGCCGATGATGTCGCCGATGTCGAGCAAGCTGTAGAGTGCATACTCGCGCTCGCTCACCGCGTCCTTGCGGACGTACACTTGCAGCCGTTCGCCGGATTGCGACAGATGCATGAATCCGGCCTTGCCCATGCGGCGGACGGTTTGAATGCGTCCGGCAATTTTGACGCGCGGCTTCTCGGCGTCCAGTTCCTCGGCGGTGCGGGCATTCTGCGCGGCTTGGTATTGCGAAAGGATCTGCGGAATGGTGTGCGTAAAATCGAACCGCTGCCCGTAGGCGCGGAACCCGAGCGCTTCAATTTCGGCGATGCGGCGAACGCGCTGTTCTAGTAAATCGTCTTCGAGCGACAAGGAGACTCCTCTTTAGGAGTATAGAGTGCAGGCGCGAAAACGCGCTACCCTTTGCGCGGCGTGTCGATTAACCCAGCTCGCCCCAGAGGCGCGATTTTCCGAAATCCAAAAATCCGTTTCTAGGGGCTTGGCGGGCGCGCAGGAGCATCGGAAATTTCTCCGACCCAAACCCTTCATCCAGGCCTCCAAATGCCCGTAAAGCGTCTGCAAACGCGCCATTTTTGACGGGATTTTTCGCCAAACTTCATGTGGTTCAATTGCGAGGGCTTGCGCGAAATCGCGCGGCAAATCCGCACAGGCGGATTGGAAGGGCTTGGGAGTACCAAGAAAGGATAGAAACACGAAGCTCCCTCCGGACATCGCGAACGGAGGGAGCGCTTTCACCCTAACGGGTGGCGGAACCAGAGGACAGTTGAAGCTTAACGGAACATTCGCGTTTCGATGCGCTCATGCTCATGAAACTTCGGCTCCTCATGAAGCGCGGTGGGTTTCCGCCTTGGCCTTTTCGGCCTTTCCTTCATGCGGGTCTCTTGTCGACGATTCTTTTGCGCTCGATTATTCTTGGTGTTCATACGTGGAACACCTCCTTTCTCCCCCATTAAATCACAGGCGGCGCAACGGTGTTCGCACTTTAATGATAGAAAGCTGCAGAACTGGCAATAGCCCGCATGCTTCCGCCTGGGTGGGGATAAATACTCTGGCGGAGAGGGGGGGATTCGAACCCGAAGGGGCCTATGTGCGTCTGCAAGTTATAGAGTCCACGTTCCTCGACTTGCTCCAAATGCTCTGTACCTCGAATCCGATGATCTCGAACTGTCCGAGCGCGGCTAGTGTTTTTTGCAAGGAGTTGAACCCTTTTCCGCTGTTGGCACGCAAAATGCTGATGCGATATCAGAGGCCGAACGCGGGAATCTGCGAAGCAGCGGTGATTCGCGTGAGCAACTATGAACATCTTTCAATACGCCGCCCGGTTGTCAACGCCGCGATTGGGCACGCAGATTTCGGCTTGCCTGCTTTCTCTAGTTCTGCTGTTCTCGACCTGGACCCAGAGCCTGCGAGCTTATCAGGATACCCAGGCTCCAGCACGGGCGATCCAAGCGCCGCCACACGCGTAACAGACCTCGGTGCAGTTGCAACGCTTGGTAGCGCCCATCGCGCTGTATCCGGATTCGCTAGCGTCTCAGATTCTGGCTGCATCCACGTTTCCAGAACAAGTCGTCGAGGCAGGTCGATGGGTAATCGCGCATCCCGATTTGATGGGCGACGCCTTGGGAAAAGCCGTGGATCCGCAGCCCTGGGACCCGAGCGTCAAAGCGCTCACTGCGTTTCCCTTCTCGCGCTTGGAAATATGGATAAGAACCTGTCCTGGACTTGTGAACCGGGCACTCGATGCAATGACGACCGTAGATAGTGAGGGGCACAACCGGATTATAACCCCGGTTTTTGTACCACCCCTTGTACAAGGTCCTTTGCTATTCCTTTAAGCTTATGATTCTAATGGTTGTGGCTCCCCGGCATGGATTCGAACCACGATTCACGGCTCCAAAGGCCGCTGTCCTACCATTAGACGACCGGGGAATTGAGGAAGGGCGAACTCAAAGTCAGCTTAACAACGTCACTTTAACAACGTCAGTTTAACATGGAACGCCGCAATGGTTCGCGCGCGTTGAGGCCCAGGCGCGCGCCCTCCGGATGGTGCGGCTCGTCACCACTCCGAATACATCGTGCCTTCCAGGCTCTTCTTGTCGGATCCGCTGCGGATATCGTAAATTCCGGGCGCGGTCTGATCGACGGATGTCACCGCGTCTTCCATGATGACCCTCCAGCTCTGATTGTTGCCGGTCATCGGATCGAGCGGTACGTCGCGCAAATAGCCCTGATCCACCAGGTCCCGCAGCGTTTGCGGTGCCTTCTGCTTATCGAACGTGTATTCGTCGATAACGGTTCGCATCGAGAATAGATTGTTCTTCAGCAAGCTTTCTTTCGTGCGCATAATCGATTTCTGATACATCGGGACGGCGATGGCGAGCAGGACGGAAATGATCGCCATGACGATGATCATCTCGATCAGCGTGTAGCCTCGTTGAAACGCGCACAACGCCCTGCTTGGCTGTGCGCTTGGACCTCCGGATACGGCTGTCGTCATCGTCTCACCACTCCGCATACAGCGTCCCATCGCGAGCCCTCTCGTAGCTCTTCGTATAAACGTCGAACACGTTCTGGCGCCCCCAACTCGTCGATGCAGGATCGTCCTGCTCGCTACGCAATCCCCAATCCCGCGAATTCGTCATGGGATCCAGCGGAATCCGCCGCATGAACTTGATCTTCTTCCCATCGGCGCTCTGCAGAAGCTTGACGCCCTGCACCAACTGATCGAGCGATTCCGGATACCCGTCGGTGCCGAGCTTCACCTCGATTTTCCCGGCGAGCGTCGCGTCCTTATAATCGTCAATGGCCTTGCGAATCTCGCGCAGCGAATTCAGCAGCACGCGTTCGCGGTCGCGCCTCACTTTGTAGCGCGCCAGCGGCACGGCCATGGTCGTCAGCAGCGCCATGATGGTGAACGCCACAATCAGCTCCACGAGCGTGAAGCCGCGTTCGCCCTTCCCGCGTTTGACTTGTTCCGACCGAATCACCGAAGCCATGTGTGCCGCTCCCCGTTATTCGTCCTTAAGGAACCGGATTTGGTTCCTTAAGCGTCGCCGTGGGAGAATCCTCCGGCTTGGACTCAGCCGGCTGTGAGGAGAAAGAAGGCTGCGTGGCGGCAGAAGGTTTCACGGGTAAAGGCGTCTGCTCCGGCGTGGTCGGCTGCTCCTGTGAGGAAGGCTGTGCCGGTGAGGGAGGCTCCAGCGGCATCGAAAGCTCCACCGGAATGGGGACCGCGATGACTGCCGCTGGCGATGACGCCGGAGCCGCCTTCGCCGCTGGCAGCGGCGGTGCTCCCAGCGACGTTCCCTGTTGGGGTGCCCTGAGAGGTTGGGGTGCCCCGAGAGGCTTGGGCGCCGCCGTTCCCGCGGGCGGGTTGGCATCGGCCTTCGGCGCATAGTTGATCTTCACCACCTGATCGGTCCCGACGTAGATGCCGCGCAGATTCTCAGCCGTGTAATCGGGCGTCCGCACGATGTGAGGAATCAGCGCGATCAAAAGATCGCTGCGGCTCTTCTCGGTATGATCGTTGCCGAACAGGATTTTGCCCAGGATTGGAATGTTCACCAAGCCGGGAATTCCACCGTAATTTGCCGTATCCTGCGTCTGATTGAGTCCGCCCAAAATATTCACTTCGCCTTCGTGCAGACGGATGTCGGCAATGTTTGCCTGTTGTCCGATGATCGGCTGCGAGATGCTGCCGATGCTGACGTAGGATTGCACGCTGGAGACCGTCACTTCGATATGCAGTGTTACTTCGTCGGCGGAGTGCACCTGCGGCGTCATATCGATGTTCACGCCGACGTCCGCGTAATTGAACTGCGTCGAAACCAGGGCCGACGCCGTGTTGGTTTGGAAACTGCCGGTCGCATACGGGATGCGGCTGCCGATCTTCAACGTCACCTTCTGGCCATCGGAGGCGCGCACCTGTGGTTTATTCAAGACTTTCGTATTCGTATCGGACAGCATCGCCTGCAGCAGGCCGCCGGGAAGGGAAGCCGTGAATTGATTTGTCGAGAGTTTGGCTAGCCCGCTCAAAGTAGCCAGACCGGTCGATGTGGTCGTCGGTGTTCCCGTGGTGTTCGTCGTCGTGGTTGTCGACGTCTGGGTGCCGTTAAATGTAATCGGGACGTTCAAGCCGGTCGTGCCTGCGGTGGCGATGGTGGCCGCCAGATCGCGCGTCCGGTCGCTATTGGCGGACATCACGATGATGTCGACGACGACTTCGCCCTTCGGCTTGTCCAAATCCTGCACCAGTTTTTCGGCCAGCGCGACCTTATCGACCGTGTCGCGCACGATCATGGCGCGTTGCGCGTTATACGTAAACACGCGGCGGATTTCGGCGACCGTGCGAATGGCGGTGGCGATTTCCTGGAATTCCTGCACGGATGTCGCGTTGCGAATGTAGAACACCTTGACGACGTCGTCTTCAAAATCGCGGCGCTTCGTGACGTTATCTTCGGCCACGAAGATGGTGGTGGGGTTCAGCGGCTTCCAGAAGGTTCGGGTCATCGTCGCCAAGTAATCGAACGCCTGATCGATGGTGACACTGCTCAGGTCCACGTTGAAATTTCTGGCCGGAGCCGTGTACTGAGAATCGAACACGACGTTAATACCGCCCAGCTTTCCGACGGTTTCGAACAGGACCTTGGGAGGCTGATTGTTCATTTTCAGCATCGGGATCACGCTGTTCATCGGCTTCAGCACGGGAGGCGCCATCATCGATTCCACGCGGTCTTCCGAGGCTTTCTTCATGCGCTCGGCCATGGTCATTCCCGCTTCATCGGGTTTGACGCCGGATTGCGTTCGCATCATGCTTTCGGTCTGCCGGATGTCCTGCAGCGCAATGGACGATGCGGGATCGGCGATCAGCGCTTTCTCAAATTCGCGCAGCGCTTCGTCGAACTTTCCGGCGGCGCGCGCCTTTTCTCCCATATCCACGTGCTTCTGCCCGGTTTCGAAACGGGCCTTGCGCATCGCGATCATATACGCGGTATTCATCGGATCCGTTTCGAAGGCTTTTTCGTACAGATCGAGCGCGGTATCCCAATCTCCCTTGGCCTCGGCGATGCGGCCATCGGCCAGCAGTTTGTCGCCTTTGCGCGTCTTGGCGCCCAAGTCGCCCGTCAGCACGAACAACGTCATTACCACGCAGCAAAAGGAGAGGAACTGTTTCATCTTCAGCATGTTACGGACCAGGTTGCCGCCCATTGAGTCGAACGAAACTTCAGCATCACTACTCTTGACGCTGAGCGAGCCACGGGCGTGGAGGCAAAAAACGTCGCCGGATTGCGTCGCTTGCGCTACAGCCTTTTGGGGATTCGGCTGTGCACTGAATTTGTGGTAAAAAGGTGGGAGCACAAAGTCAGTAAAGGTCTTTCCCTTAAAACTATGGACGCGAGAAATCTGGCTGCACGAGCTTTCAGACGAACAGTTTTACCGGGCTTGTTTGTGGGTTGCCTGTTGCCCCAAGCTGCTTTCGCCCAGAATATTTTTCCACCCGAGAAGTTTGAGATCAGCCCTTTCGCCGGCGCTACCCTCTTCCGGGATACCCACGCCGGTGTGGGAACGGATTTGTCGGCGGGGGGCACGATCGGGTTCCGCGTCACGGAAGATCCGTCGCGCTACTTCGGCGTCGAAGAGACCTTCGATTGGACCCCCAACGGCCTCCAATTTCTGATGCCGTACACAGCCCCCGGCTATACGAACACAAGCTTGGACAATCGCACGTTTCGTTTTAGCGCGGACGGCCTCTTTTATTTTACTCCTGCAGGTTCCCGTTTCCGGCCGTTTGTGGAGATTGGCTTCGGAGGCGTGCGCTACAAGCTCACCAAAGCCGCTAGTAATTTGCTCACGACCGAGTTTTTGCCGCCGGGACAGACGCCTACCGCAAATGAGGCGATTCAGCTTAACTACGGCGCCGGCCTTAAGATTCGCTTAACCAACGTATTCGGCTTGCGGTTCGATGTGCGTGGTCTGGATTCGCACGCGCCTAATTATGGTCTTTCGACCACCAATAACGGCGGCGTATATCTGCCGGACGCGGGCCGGCTGAACTCGTTCGAATTTACCGGCGGTCTGGTGTTCAACATCGCAGGACGCACAACGCGCGAAGAATGTAGCGTGACCTCGATCAGCCAGGATCCGGCCTCGTCCGGCGTGGAGAGCCAAGGCATCCTGGTCAACAATCCCGTGACGTTTAAAGGGGACGTGAACAACCCTGCAAAGTGGATGCTGAAATACCAATGGCGCGTCGATGGTCAAGCGGCGGGTAGCGATAGCGAGACGTTCGTTTACACGCCGACCACTCCCGGCGCGCATAAGGTTGATCTGGTTGTCACCGAAGTTGGCAAGAGCGCGCGGATGTGTTCCGCGGGCGCGCCTGGCACTGCCGGCGGAGGGTCGCTCACCAAGACGGTTTACGCCAAGGCGCCCCGTATACATACCTTGACGGTCGGCCCGATCATCGTCGATCCTCCGAGTGCGGCGCGCGGCGTCGCGGGAGCCGCGCAAGGATCGCTGACCGGCCTGAACGCAACCAACTCCGATGCCGCCGGAACTGCGGTGCGCCTGTCCGTCGAAGCAATCGACAATCTCGGCCACAGGCTGGATTACGCATGGCTGGCGAATGGAATCCAGGTGGGAACCGGCAACCCGTTCAACTATACGCCGACAAACCCGGGCTGGTATCGCGTCGAAGTGCGGGTGACGGATCCGGCCCCCGATCCGGCCTTCGCTCCCTATCCGGCTGCCGTCACGGTCTACGTGCGCGATGTGCGTCCGCCGACGGCAACTTGCGCGGCGACCAACACGACGCTGATCGTTGGACAATCCGCGGATCTCAGAGTCGCCGCTACCGTTCCGCAAGGTCACACGGCCCGCATTCGTTGGGCGCTTTCCGAAGGCACTGCCGCCAATCCGACGGCTCCGCAGACTTCCTTCGATTCCTCGACCGTGAACTTCCCGCCGAGCCCGCAGGTCCAGACCAAGGCCATCACGGCTACCGCCACGGTGACGGACGATTACGGCACGAACGCGAGTTGCAATCTCACGATTCGCGTTTCCACCGATCCCGGCGCGGTCCATTATGCCGACATCCTGTTCGGTGCGGGCAGCTCGCGCGTGGACAACGCCGCCAAACGCGTGTTGATTGAGCGTTTGTATCCGGATCTGACCGGCCCCTATCAGGGCTACACGCTGGTCATGGTCGGCCACATCGACGCGAACGAACGCGCCAATCGCGTGCTGGATCGCAACCGTGTTCGCAACTCCGCGGCGGTTCTTACTGCGGCCCGCAATAGTTGCACGGCGCTGGAACTTTCGCGCATCAAGGCCGATTGGATCGGCGTCACCGATAGCGAATATAAGGACGCTTCGGCCATCGCCAGCACCAGCGGTTCGCGCATCAAGCGCGACGATCCTCGCTCGCATAACCGGCGCGTGGAGTTGTGGCTGGTTCCGCCAGGCAAGCCGATGCCGAGCGTTGTGAAGAACGCGAAGAGCCTCGACCAGAAGGACATTCGTCCGCTGGGTTGCCCCCGGTAGTCAGTTGGCAGTGCTCGTCAAACTGGGAGCTCCTCGCAGCGGGGAGCTCCTTTCTCTTTGCGCCGTTCTTCTGCTCGCTTTTTCCGCACCGCTGTGCGCGGCGGATTGGGAGGCGTGGGGTCCTTTTGGCGGCAGCGTCGTCTCGCTCGCCGTGGATCCGCACGATCCTTCGATAGTCCTGGCGGGCGCACGCGGAGGCCAGCTGTTCCGTTCGCAGGATCACGCGGCCACCTGGCATCAGGTTTCTTTCGGACGCCAGCTGTTCGGCGATGTGCACGTGCTGGCGATCGATCCCTCCGCCAGTTCTCACTATTGGGCGGCAATCTCCGGAGAGAACCCGTCCAGCAATGGATTGTGGGAGTCGCGCGATTCGGGAACGGCTTGGCGGCAGCACCTGCCTGGGCTGGCCGTGGAATCGCTCGCGATCTTTCCCGGAGATTCGTCGACCGTGGCCGCCGGCACGCGCAGCGGTTTGTATGTGACGAACGACGGCGGAGCCAGTTGGCGCCGCATTACACCGGAGCGCCATCCCGATTTGGAAGATATCGTCTCGCTGGCGTTCGATCGCGCCGACGCACGCATTCTCTATGCGGGCACGCCGCATCTGCCGTGGAAAACCACAGACGGCGGAACCACCTGGGTCGCGATTCACGACGGCATGCTGGACGACTCCGACGTCTTCTCCCTGCGCGTCAGCGCCGCGAGCTCCACGCGTCTGCTCGCCAGCGCCTGCAGCGGAATTTATCGTTCTGAGGATGCCGGACTCCACTGGCGCATGCTCGACGGCATCCCCAACACCTCGCGCCGCACGCACGTCGTTGCCGAAGCTCCCGGCGAACCCACGCGAGTGTTCGCCGGAACCACTGACGGCCTGTTTCGTTCCGTCGATGCGGGCGCGCATTGGACGCATTTGAATCACCTTGCGATCAACGCCATCGCGTTCGATCGAGCGCAGCCGAACACGTTGCTGCTCGCGACCGAGCGCTCCGGCGTCATGCTTTCGCACGACGCGGGTATGACGCTCGAGCCTGCGAACGACGGCCTGCACGCGCGCAATGTCGCGGCCATCGCGGCCTCCGGATCGCTGCTCTATCTCAGCACCGTTTATGAAGGTCCCGAAGGCGGCTTGTTCGTCGCCTCCGGCACCGGATGGCGCAAGGTCGGCGGCCCTTCGTTTGCGTCGCTGAACATTCGCAGCCTTGCCGCAGCCAACGGACGTTTGTTTGCCAGTTCCGGCCAACAGATTTTGCAATCCGCAGATGGAGGACGCCGCTGGACGCCCTTGCCCGCGCAACTCACGGGGCCCTCTTCCGCCAGTGTTCTCACCTTAGCGGCCGTCGAGGGAGATGTGTGGGCGGGTACCAACGCCGCGATCTTCCGCTATGCGTCCAAGGCCCAATCCGCTGGGAGCTGGAGCAGAGTGGCGTTCACAACCTCCGCCGTGCAGGCGATCCGTTCCTCTGGTGCGCACGTGGTGGCACGCACCCAAGCATCCGCCATGATTTCTTCCGACGCGGGGAAGACGTGGAAAACCGTTCCGGCAACGTCCCTCTACGACGCGGCAATTTCCTGCGATGGCTCGGCGCTGCTCGCGACCTCGGCGGGGCTGCTCGCCGCGTTCAATGGTCACGATCCTGTAACCGTCGCCGGCATTCCCGAAGGCACGGTCAGCGCCGTCGCGTTTCATCCGTCGCGATGCGCGGAAGCTTACGCCGCGCAGTTCGGCCGCATCTACATCTCAAAGGACAGCGGGCTGAACTGGGCGCCGTTCGACGCCCTTCGCAATCTGGCCGACGTCAGCAGTCTGTGGGTGCCGGCGTCCATGGACAATTGGCTCTTCGCAACAGTTCCCGGTGCCGGCGTCTTCCGCATTCGGACGGGCCCTTAAATCCTGGCGGTTGCAGACTCTTACTTCCGCACCGCCGATACTTTCTTTCCGTATCCCACGTTGGAGCCATCCTTCGCCGGATAGAAGACCACCGTCACTAGATCGCCCTTCTTATACGTGTCGATCTTCCAGCCGTTCATCAATTGCAGATTGGGACTACCCATGTCCATTTCCCAGGTCGTTGCGAGATCGTTGGCGTCCTTGACGTCGACATACAGCCGCACATGCGGATTGCTCCAGTCGATCCGTTGGACCGTACCCGTCACCATGCCGGTCTTCTTCGTGTCAAACTGCGATTCCAAACCGTGATGCGCTAGCAGCGGCATCGTCGCCAACGGCAAACTCAGCGCCGCAGTCAAAATAGCTTTCGCCGATTTCATCGCGCCACCTCCTAACGTTTTCCGAAAGGTCGAGAGCAGCCGTCCACAATCTACTGGACCGATTCTAGCAAGTCAAGCGTCCCGGAATTGTACTGCTTCGAGTGCAGGCGCGCAAATTCCTGAACGTGATCGGCGGAATGGCCATGTACTTGGGCTTCTTGCTGTAAACTTTGCAAGGCCGCCCTTGCTCTCGGAATTTCCAGCGGGTATTCTTGGGCCGTGCGAGATCAAGTCGACCGTGCCATTCCGTGCCTTGGGCAGCGGACCCGTGACGTTCGTGCCTTGATGTTCCCGCCGCAGAGCGCTAATGTCCACATGACGAACCGATAATGCCCATTAGAAGGAGCCAAAATGACCGACTTGATTGCGATTCATGAAGATTGCCGGGTGGGGCACGCGCTAGATGCACGACAGTATCGGAGACGGGCCGGCTGACAGCAAGATTGAAATGCGCGAGGATATCTGTATTCCTGCTATTGGAGCCCAAGGAACGCCGAAGTACGCGATCTGGCCGGTGGCGTTCCCCGCCCAAGTGGGTTCTTGTTTCAATGCTTCGGGCAATAGTCCCGATGTGGAGGCGATCCTATGTTGAATCCCTGCAAGACGCTGCTTCGGCGCGCTCGATGCCTTTCTATCAGCCTGTTCGGCGGCCTGATATTAGCGGGCTCGGCGTTGGCCCAGCAGCAGGGCGTGATCCTCGCCGAAGATCCGATCAAAGTCTCCGATCACGTGTATTATTTGAAAGGGTTTCCCAACGTTGGCATCGTGGTGGGCGACCGCGCAACACTCGTGGTCGATACCGGCTTGGGGCCGCGCAACGGCGAAACTGCTACGCGCGCCGCGAAGAAGCTGGGCAAAGGCCCAGTGTTATACCTCACGACGACGCATTACCACGCGGAGCACACCGGTGGCGACGGAGGATTCCCTCCCTCAACCGTGATCATCCGCAACGCGGCCCAGGAAGAGGAAATCAACCAATACGGCGCGGATTTTCTGGCGAATTTCGCCCGGCGTCCCGAGATGAAGGATCTCCTCGCTGGAGCGAAAATCCGGCCGGCGGATATCGTGTTCGGCCGGGAGCTGAATCTCGATCTCGGCGGCGGCGTGAACGCACGTCTGTTTTGGATGGGCCCGGCGCACACCAAGGGCGACGAGATGATCTTCGTCGAGCCAGATCGCACGCTGATCTCCGGCGACGTGGTGCAGTACAAACAGCCCGCGGGCGCTTCGGCGGCCGACGCGAGCGTCAAGAACTGGTTGGAGATTCTGGACAAGCTCCCCTCGCTCAACAGCAAGATGATCCTACCCGATCACAGCGAACCTCGCGAAGCCGGGGAAATGATCGCCGTGCAGAAAGGCTTCCTCGTCGACTTGATAAAACGTGCGCTCGATGCCAAACATCAGGGCGTCCCGGTGGAGGACGCGGCGCGGAGGATCACGGAAGAGATGAAAGCCGCGTATCCCGGCTGGGAGCAATGGTTCGCGGTTCCCGGGTCGGTGCGCAAAACGTATGCGGAGTTTCCATAGAAGACCATACACCGGCGGTTTCGCCGATGGCGTAATCCATGAAGGTCGAGAGTCGTCTCAGCGAACGGAGCAAGGCGCTGGATGCCAAGTGGAACCGTCGGGAAGTTTCTTGAAGTGGTAGTTCACAATGAACGGCTGCGTTAGATATTCCGGATCTTCCACAATGAGTACCAGGATGATCCACCTGCTCTGATCCGGCAGGTCGAGAATGCGGTAATGTTCGGTGACTACCGCGTTACCGGTGTACGGCATCCCGTTTCGCCAATAGTAGCCCGCCAGCAAGCGGCTGGTGACCACCTTCAAGCTTCCGCTGCGCTCATATCCTTCGCGATCGCTGCCCATGGAGGTCCACAACGCAGCGGAGTAGCCTTGCAAACTCGGCCCGGTTCCCGCCGGCGCATCGAACTTCGGAGGATCGGCCGGCGAATATATGCCGCTTTGATAACTCATCTGCCCGCCCTGGGGCGCCGTGATGAAATGGAACACGCGCGTCTGCATCCCATAGTCGGTTTCGAGCTTGAGGGTGTTGTCGTCCTGCCAGGTGATGTGCAGGTTCGTGGGCTGCCGCATGATCCCGGCAGCTCCGAAAGCTTTACACAGATCGCCTTCGGCCTCATCTTTCGCCGGGTCCCATTGCAAGGCTGCTTTCGCGCCCATCACTTTATAAGGGATGCTTCCCGCTTCTGCCGGGTTCGCGCCCGTGCCGTAGGGATTCGCTCCCGGGCGGACGATCGCTCCGGGAGGCCCGACGCCGAAATCGCCCTTCGGCGCGCCGAGCATGCGCAGACGCCAATCCTCTGTCACGACCGCAGCCCAATAACCCGTGAGATCAATCGGGGCCGCTGCCTTCGCGGCAGGAGGCGCGGCGTTGCGTCCCGCTTGTGCCTGCACAGGCACGGGCGCGGCTAGCCACAAGACTATTGTTACTGCGGCGAGCATGGTTGCCGCCGTGAGCCCTAACGCTAACACCCTGGATCGTCGCTTCATTCTCTGCATCCTTGGCTGTGCACCCTACTGCACCGTTTCGCCGGGTTTTGCTCCCCAGGACCATCCGTCGGAGGGACGCGTGATCTTGAGCAGGCGCGCGCGCTTGTTGGTCATCATGCTGCGGGCGGGGTTGCAGAGGATATCCACCACATCGCCTACTTTGAGAGCATCCTTCGTCACGCCTTGCTGCGCGAACTGGCTGGCCGAGGCTCCTTCAATGGCCCACCGCTGCACGGCGCCCTTGGCGTTCTCGTTCTCGACAAAGAAAAAGGAATGCGGAGAGCGCAAGGAGATCTCGACAATCTTCCCGGTAATGGTGATCTCTTTCGCAACGTCGTAGGTGCCGGCGAACGAATGATGAGCGGTCGACGGCACCGCGCCGATGAGCACCGCTGCAAGTATAAATACGATTCCAGTCATTCTCATAATGCCTCGCTTATTTGGTCTTGCCTTCCTTTAGATTCCGATAGACCGTCTCGACAAAACGCGCCGTCGCGCCCGGCTCGCGTCCGTATTCGGGATCGTAGTCCAGCGTGGGTTTGGCGGCCTTCACTTGCTCAAGCGTCATGCCTTTCTCGATCATGGCCTGAATGCGATCGCGCAGGATGATGATCATATCGCGGTAAAAATTAACGTCACTCGCATCGCTCAGCCAGCCGTGTCCCGGGATCACCAGCGTTCCGCCTTGCGACATAAACTCGGTGACGCACATCGCGACCAGTTTGTTGAGCGCTTCGATCTCGCCGGCGATGCTGCCGCCTTTGGCCAGGTCAATCGGCGGATAGGTCTCGCTGTTGTAAACGTCGCCCGCGGCGATCACGTCCGAGCGGCGGAACAGCACGACGCTATCGCCATCGGTAATCGCGCTTGGCATGTGAAACACCTGGATCGCCTGATTGTTCAGGAAACGGTGGAGCGTAAACGTATCCGACGAATACGTGCTGGTGGGAATCGCCAGGGGCGGTGCGTTGCTCTCCATCATGCGCTGCTGCGTCTGACTGTGCGCCACAATCGCCAGAGTGGCCGTATCTCCCCTGGCTCCAAATCCACCGAACAGCGGCGACTTTCGAACGTTTTCATTCCCGCCCACATGATCGGGAGCGTCGCTCGTGTTGATGATCATGCGGATGATGGGATCGCGGAAGGAGTGCGTGGCCATCCACGTATCGCCGAACGGCGACGCCGAGTCGGGCCGGTCGAGCGGACGCCAAGTCTCGGCAATCTTGTGGATCGCGTCCAACACTTTGGCGCTCGCCGGTGCCGCACCGGAATCCACCAGAAGAACGCCGTCGCCGCCCACGGAAACAGCAATATTTCCGCCCGCTCCGGCGACCATGTAGACATTTCCGGCGGCATGCAGGGATTCGATCTTGTCGTAGGAAGAAGCCCGTTTCGGCTGCGCGTCGGCGCGCTCCGCCACGTGTGTGGAAGCGTCGCTGTATACGGGAGTAAACGCGGGCGCGGTCTTGTCCGGCGGCGGCGAAAGCTTGTTCCCAATTTCCCTCCACGCCGGATAGTTCTTCTCGGCGCCGCCTCGTAACGCTTCTACCGGCATCCGGTACTTTGGAGCGTCCTCGGTCAAATAAGGATTCTCGCCCAATAAATAATGAGGCACCCGATATTCCGTGCCCGGTATCCTTTCGTCCAGCGCCTGGCATGGGTATTGTGGAAGCTGCAAGGTCGGCGCGCGCAAGTACGTGGAGCTTTTCACCAGCGGCTCCGTCAAATAATCCGGGTCCATGACGGTGACAACCCAGGTCATGTAGGGTTCGTCGAGGGACACTTGCTCGACGACGGTCGCACGGAAGCTGGTGGGCACGCCGTTGCGTCGAACGTAGCTCTCCTTGATGTGCGTCGTGGTGATTTCCAAAGTGTCGCCCTTGAACTTTCCGAGAGCGAATCCTTCCCAGGAATGCTTGGCGTAAGCCGATGGGCGCGGACGGCCATCCAGCCAGACCATGCGCTCACCCGGAGTTTTTTCGTACGAAATGCGATAGGCCGAAAGCTTACGATCCACCGGATCCACGAATTGCTCAATGCGCATGGGATCCAACCCCAGAGGCTGGTAGGTAACCGACCGCGGGCGGCACTGCAACAGAGGCGAGGAAGAAACCCATTCTTCGCTATACGTATCCGCTCGCATGCGGGCCGCATCGTTGAGCGGCAGACCGGAGTACTGACCCGGGTCGGCACCGGGGCCCTGTCCAATCTCGTACGCATCTTCCGGATGGAGCCACCGCCACGTCCCGGTCAGATCGACAGGCGATTGTTCTTGCGCCCCCATCGGTGGGCTGCCGACGGCAAGAATAAGGATCAGGCCGGCAAGGAAACGTGGTCTGCTCGAGTTGCTCATGGTTTCTGCGAGGGCGGACAGGCTGCTTCACCCCAACGGGTGAATCTACTCCTCCATGGCAATGATGTCAAGGCTACGTCGCGCGACCTCATATATCGTTTTCGTAGCGACTCAAGCGCTTTACAATCTGACCGCGAGGCGTGGTTTTTGCTAGCCTGACAGGCGGATTTGTTCCGCATATATATTTGGTGGAGGACCGAGATGAAGAAACCGCTTCGCGGTCGACGCTCCGAAACAGTAATCCGACCGATCCGCCTCAGGATTTCGCGTTTGGATAATCCGAAAGCCGCGGCGCGCCCGTGCGCGGAGCCGCCTGCAGCAGCGGCCTCAGCTCGCGAATGTCTTTCACCTTCTCCATCGCCAGCACGCGATCGATCAGCGGTTTGGTTTTCGCCCCCAGCACGGGAACCATCAGATCGTTGCATTTGGCGATCAGTTGTTCGCGACTCAGTGGACTGTTCCCGCCTCCACCGGCGCCGGAATTATCTTGCGTGATCTTCGTGCCATCGTTCATCGTGATCTGGATGATCGGCGGACGCGGTGCCTTCGCTCCCGGATTTAACTTCACCTTCGCGCGCAGCTTCACAATCGCGGGATCCTTCATGCGCGCTACATCGTGAATCGTGCGGAAGGTCAGCGTCTTATCGGTCAGCATCATCGCCACCGCATGCTGGATATTGATATCCGAGGGGCCGCTGTTGTCGTTGTCTTCGAAAGATCCGCCGGACGTAACCACAATTTCCTGGATCTGATTCACATCCACGGACTGCTTCTTCAATAACGTCTGCAGCGCGTCGAGTGGCGCTTGATTGGGACCGCCGGTGCTCCAACGTTTAATGCCCGCGCGCAGGATGTCGTAGCGCTCGCCGAGTTTCTCGACAAACACTTCGGCGCCGGCCGTGGGAGCATTGGCCATGAGGAAATTATTGGGACCGGACAGCACGTCGTTGACGCCGTCCCATCCTGCCCGCACGAGCAACGCTGCGGTCACGCCGTCGCGCGCGGGCTTACCGGCAAAAGTGAATCCTTTTTCGAAGTGTTCAATGTCGCGCGGAAACGAATTGAAACCGGAGCTCTGCTGCGCCGCGTAGGAAATCACCCAGCGCATCTGCTGCGCCGTCAAACTGGCCGCGCAACTGGCCGCAGCCGCCGCGCCAAACGTACCGCCGATTCCGAAGGTGAGCTTGTGGCTTTCCGCCAAGCCCGGCCGCAGCATGACCAAAACACGATTGCCGATGTCATAGCCCAGCACGAAGGCTCGCAATAGGTGCGCCCCGCTGTTGCCGAACTGCTCGCCTACCGCCATCGCCGCAGGCAAGACCGCGCAGCCCGGATGCCAGGGACCCGCAAAGGTGTCGTCGGTCTCGTCCGCGTGCGCCAATTCGCCGTTCACCAACGCAGCTTCCATGGGCGAGCACACAACCGTGTCCGCGACAACCGTTGCGACCGGCTTGCCGCCATACTCGCGCGCGAACTTGCGCGCCGCGATTCCGGGAGGCAGTTCGGCTCCCGAGACCATGGCGGCAAGCGTGTCCAGAACATGGAGCTTCGCCTGTTCGACAACTTCCGCCGGCAGCTCATGATCGCGCGCCTGGCTCATATATGTACTGAGCCGCATCATCACATCGCTGACGGGAAGATCGGCGACGGTCTGGCCCTTTGCAAGAGTCGGCAGCGCCGCAGTCGCGATCGCATAGCCGGCGGTCTGCAACAGTCGCCGGCGCGTGTGCTGAAACGCCGAATTGCTTTCTGAGTGATTGCCGAATTTAGACATGGTTGTGGAAACCTCGCATCCAAAGATATCAGAGGCGATATCAAAGGTCGAATCAAGATTGCTTTCGGAGCGCGCTTTCTTAGGCCGAGTGCCCATGGAGCAGCGAAACAGATCGATTTGCTTACTGGGAGGGATTCACGCTAGCGCCTCCCATCGAATACTGCCTGTTGAATACTGCCTGTTTGACTCCCATCGAACCGGTAAGTATAATCCGCGACGGTCGAATGGGCGATTCGTCTCTGCTCCGTCTCCTCTGAAATAGGGAGCCAATGGGCGACGATTTCGAGCCAGTATAAATTTCGCATTAGGAAGCTGAGGATCAACAAGCATGTCGAAAGAAATTCGCAGTCGCGTGTATTTTGTTTTTGCAATGCTGTTGTTTGGCATTTACGGGTTTGCACCAAATCTTGCGGCACAGGGAACCGCTGCAACTATTCTGGGGACGGTAACCGATTCGACCGGTGCGTCTATCCCTGGCGCGAATATTCTGGTCAAGAACGTCGGTACCGGCCAAACAACAACCTCGCAAACCGATGCGCAAGGCCGCTATCGAGTGGCCGATGTCGGCGTCGGCGATTATGAGGTGCAGGCCTCCAAGGCAAGCTTCAGCACTGCCCTGCATAAAGGGATCACTCTCACCGTCGGAAGCCAGAACGTGGTCGATTTCTCGCTCTCGGTTGGGCAGGCGCAGCAAACCGTGACGGTGGAAGGCGCCGTAACCCAAGTGGAAACTACCACCTCGGCGGTGAGTTCTCTCGTGGACCAGGGCCAAATGCGCGAGCTGCCGCTGAATGGCCGAAACTTCGAACAATTAATTCAACTCGCGCCGGGCGTGCAGAACTATTACGCCGGCAGTCAGCCCGTCGGCACGGCTACGGGCACGAATGCTCGCGAGGGAAGAGATCCCGCGATTTCGATTGCCGGCGCCAGACCTGAAGGGTTTGCTCTGCTCATGGATGATCAGAGTCTGGCGACTTTTTTCAATCGCGGTCTGGCATCCATCACGGGAACTTCGCTCGGAGTAGATGGCATCGCCGAGTTTCAGATGCTGACCAATACTTATGCTGCACAATTTGGCGGCAACGGCGCTGTCATGAATGCAGCCAGTAAATCCGGCACCAATAGCTTTCACGGCTCCCTGTTTGAATTTCTGCGCAACAGCGATCTGGACGCGCGCAATTTCAACGACGGCCCCGCGGTCCCTGAATTTCGCAGGAATCAATACGGCGGTACAATCGGTGGACCTATCAAGAAAGACAAACTCTTTTTCTTTCTGAACTACGAGGGCATCCGCTACGTTCTGGGAGTCTCATCGACCGTAACGGTTCCCCTCACGCGCACCTCCACGGCGACGGATCCGACGGTTGCAGCCGAAGTCAACGCCGCGCTCGCGCTCTATCCGCAGCCTTCTTTTAACATCAACACCGCCGCTGGGACAGGGCAGACTGTCGTGGTCAAAAACAATACCGCGAATGAAAACTACCTTCTTGGCCGAGTCGACTACACTCTTTCCGAAAAAGATTCTTTTTTGGCTCGCTACTTTGACGACTTGCAGCACGCCATATATCCCTATAGTGGTTCGGCTTTGGGTCTGTGGGGCGAAGCGGACCGCGGGAATAACCAATTTTTCACATTGGAGGAGAGACATATTTTCTCTCCGACCCTCGTCAATCTGCTACGGGCATCTTTTTCGCGAACCGATTTCACCGCCGCCTCGCAGAACTCGTATCCGGCGTTGCAATTCTTCCCGGGACAAGGGCGCGCGGACGGCAGCATCACGATCAGCGGTGGACTCACGGGGCTGAATAATTTGGGAACTTCGGCCTCGCCCCTGCCCGAATACCAGGTCGAGAATCGCTTTTCCGAGGGCGACGACATCTCCTGGACCAAAGGTTCCCACAGCTTTCGGTTCGGCGGATCGATCGATAGAATTCAGCCTGCGAATCTGTGGCCGTTCCAAGCAGGCTCGTCCTGGACCTTCTCGAGTTTATCGTCATTTTTGGCGGGAACCGCGCTCTCGGTAGTCGGGACCGTAAACAATCCGGACAATAACATCCGGGCGTTCCGCGAACTGGATTTCGCCATGTACGCTCAGGACGACTGGAAAGTGACGTCCCGGCTTACCGTCAATTTCGGCCTAAGATATCAACCCACTACGAATCCGGTGGAAGTTCACAATCAAACCGCAGCCATCACGAATTTTGCGACCGCGACCTCATTTTCAACCGTTTCCAACGCGTTCCAGTCCAATCCGTCGTTCAAAAACTTCGATCCGCGGATTGGGTTTGCCTACGATGTCTTTGCCGATCACAAGACTTCCATCCGCGGCGGGTTTGGAATGTTCCACGACGTAATCTTTCCGGGTGAGTATGTCGTCGCTTTCAATAACTCTCCGCCCTTGAGTCTCATCACGCAACTTACTCCCAGTTTCCCAGTTCCATTTACGGGCGCGACGTCTCCGAATATTACATTGACGAACGGAAATGACTGGCGGGCGGACAAGACTCCTTATTTGATCGAATACAATCTGAATATTCAGCGGGAGATTGGCTCCGGGATGGTTGTCTCTATCGGCTACGTCGGATCGCACGGAGTGAACATGTTCACGGAGCAGGAGCAAAACCCCGACCCCGCTACGATCGTCAACGGGACCTATATTTTCTCGCCGACCTGCGGAGCCACCAACAGCATCGGCGGCGCCGCCAAGTGCGCCGCCGGCGTGTCGGGCCGAAATAATGGAGCGCTCGGAAGCTTCACACTCGGCGAGAACGGGGTCACGTCGCACTACAATTCGTTGCAAGCGAGCCTGAATCGCAGACTCTCACGCAATCTGCAGGCGCAGCTCTCTTATACATACTCGAAATGCATGAGCGACGGCGATTCCGTCCTTGGCTCTCTTGCGGGAAACGCTCCCGCTGTTTATGAAAACCCCTACCGGCGCTCCGCCGATTACGCCGTTTGCGCTTTCAATGCGACGCAAGCGTTTCGGGCCAACAGCTTATACGACATGCCCTTTCACGGGAACCGCTTGATCGAGGGCTGGCAGCTCTCTGGAATCCTGGCGACCAGCACGGGCCTGCCGTTTAATGTCACCGATGGCGTCGATCAAGGCAATCAGATCGCTGGCGGCGTTGCCCGCCCCAACTACAGTCCCAATAATCCAGCCGCGACGTTGGGAGGGATCAGCTATCCTGCGTGCAACAATAGCCCCACCCTCGGGACGGCGAACCTGTGGTTCAATCCGAACTGCTTCTCGCAGGAAGCGTTCGGCACACTGGGAACTTTCGGAAGAGAAGGGCTCATTGGTCCGGGATTGGTGAATCTGGATCTGGGTATTCTCAAAACCACCAAACTCCGCGAAAACATGACGCTCCAATTTCGCGCCGAACTGTTCAACCTCTTCAATCGCGTGAACCTCTCCTTGCCGATCTCTACAGTGTTTTCGGGGACGCCTACCGCAACCACCACGCTCGGTCATGTGTCGAACTCGGGTCAAATCCTTGGCCCCGCATCACCCTCGCGCGAGGTGCAATTCGGATTGAAATTGATCTTTTGAAAAGCGTTCGAATCCAACGCCGGCCGAAAGACGAAATGCGACCATTTCCCGAGCAGCGTTGTGGCGCCCATTCGGCACCAATGGCGCGCTTGAAACACCATTCAACTAGGGCCCTGACGCCTGCGCACCTGGCTGTTGACCTTCCGTCAAAAAATTAGTTTCAAACCGAACTGAAGCTCGCGTGACGGAACGGCTGCCGTATAAATGTTGCCAGCAGTGGAGCTGTATGTGTACGTCGCCGTGGGACTCACCGAGCCTGTGAAAATACTGGCAATCGGCAATGACAGGTTCGTGTGGTTGAAGATATTGAACACTTCGGCGCGGAATTGAAGAGTAACATTCTCACGAATCTTCGTGGTCTTCAGAAGCGCCATATCGACATCCTGCAAGCCGGGTCCGATGAGACCCTCTCTTCCAAAATTGCCCAGCGTGCCGAACGCCTCTGGGGAGAAGCAGTTCGGGTTGTACCACATGGTAGCGTTTCCGATGATCGGAGTATTGTTGCAGGCCGGAAAGCTGATGCCGTTGCTGACCACGGCGGGATTGTTCGGCGCGTAATTGGGCCGTTCGCTCACGCTGCCGGTAGACGCATTGGCGATGCCGACGCCATCGATAATGTTGAACGGCAGGCCGGCGCTGGCCGACCAGATCCCCGAAATTTGCCAGCCCGAGACCAGACGGTTTCCATGGAACGGCAACTCGTACAAGCCGTTCAGCCGGAATACCTGCGTTGCGTTGTAGGAGCAGCGCGATCTGTCATATTCGCGATTGTACGGATTCTCGTAAGTATTCGGAGCGTTACCGGAGAGCGAATTCAAAACGGCATCGCCGTCGCTATTGCACAGCGAGTAGGTGTAGGACGCCTGCGCCTGCAGGTTATGCGAAAGCCGTCGAGTCACGCTCACTTGCAACGAGTCGTAGCGCGAGGTAGCTCCGTTCTCACCGAGTGTAAAACTTCCGAGCGCGGGATTCGTGCGCGCGGAATTGCCCGTCGGGCAAGTAGTGGGGCCACCGATGCTGTTGTTTTTGCCGCAAGTCGGCGAGAAGTAATAGACTCCGTTGACGAGCGTAACAGGATAGGGATTCTGTTCCGCTTCCACAAAGTTATCCACGCCATGGGAGCCGACATACCCGACCGTGAGAACCGTGCCGGCCATAATTTCCCGTTGTAGATTCAAGTTGTATTCCATCAAATACGGAGTTTTCACGGCCGCCCAGTCATATCCGTTGGTGAGGGTAGGATTCGGGGCAACGTTGGCCGCAAAGGGAACCGGGAACGTGGGGCTGTTTGCCGTAACGACATTCCACGGAGGCGAATTGATGGAGGCGATGGTGTACTCACCGGCGAACGCCACATCGTGGAAGATCCCGAACCCGCCGCGGATGGAGGTCTTGTGATCGCCGAAAAGATCGTACGCGAACCCCACGCGCGGATCGAAGTTCTTCCAGGAAGGATTCGATTTATAAGCGTTGGGAACTTGCGTGAATCCAGTGGCTGTGGCGAAGTTGGTGATGGCGTACATCTGATTGTCGGACTCGATTGGGTTGGTGGTCGGTTCGTACCGCAACCCATAGTTCACCGTGAGCCGGGAAGTGACTTTCCAATCGTCCTGAGCAAAGAACACAAAATCGAGTTCGCGGAAATTGCGGATCGGGTAGTTGTTGGGAGTGTCCGTGACTCCGTTGACGGAAGAGGCCGTGCCCGCCAGGAACGACGCGAGGCTGGTGAAGGTCCAGCTGGATCCGGCGATGTAGGGCCAGTACAAAGCGGATTGAACCCTGTCGACCGACACGCCGAACCTCATGCTGTGGGACCCTTTCGTCCAGGCCAGATCGTCGCCTTCGGAAAACCGGTTCTGCAGCTGACGATTGGGCAGCGGCACACCCGTGCTGGTGCCGATGGAAGTGAATCCGGTAATGCCGATGCCACCATCCTCAACCGGAGCCTGTCCCGGGAAAAACTGGAGAGCGGGATACTTATTCACTTCCGACGCCGTCACCTTTGTACGCGAATAGGAGGCTCGTAGCGCGTTCACGACGTTCGCGGAGAAGATGTGCTTCTCCTCCATGGTGACGAACTGGTTTGCACCGAGATCGTGCTCCGGCTCCAATCCGGTGTTTCCACCGGTGAAAGGATAGGTGGCATTCTGCATGTCGATAAAATACCGGGCAAAGAATGTATCTTTATCCGACATCACATAGTCGGCGCGCCCCAAAACGTAGGCTTCCCTGGCGGTATTGTCCTTGATCACCGTAGCATCGCCCGAATGAGCGGTTGGATTCAGGGCGAAGGTCGCGACTGGATAAAGAGCGAGCACGGCGTTGACCGCCGCTGCCGTCACTGGATTCGTTGCCGTGGACGTGACGCCGAAGGGAACGGCCGCAACTTCGGAAGCACCCTGGACGGACTGGATTCCTTCGTAATTCATAAAGAAGAACACTTTGTCCTTCTTCACTGGGCCGCCAAAGGTGGCTCCATATTGGTTGCGGCGAAATTCCGGCACCGACGAGGGATCGGTGAAATTGCGGGCGTCCAGGTCGCTGTTGCGAATGAAATAAAAGAGCGAGCCATGGAAGGCGTCGGTGCCCGATTTGCTGACCGCGTTCATCACCGCGCCGCTGCCGCCGAACTGCGCGCCATAGGTGTTGGTCAGCATCTGGAATTCACCGATCGCGTCGACGCCGAGAGACGTGCCGGTGATGGAACCGAGACCGCGATTGTAAAACGTCTCGAGATTCTGGTCGTCCATCATGTAATACTGCCCTTCCGGACGGCTCCCCGCCACGGAAATGGAGGGATCTCTGCCTTCGCGCGAATTGGCGCCCACGCCGGTGCCGACCGGCGCGTTGCCAGCGTAATAGTTCTGAACACCCGGAGCCAACTGGATCAATTGTTCAAAGTTCCGGCCGTTGAGAGGCAGTTCGCGCATCTGTGTCTGATTGACAAGCGATGCGACCGTGGAGTTGGTGGTTTCGACTTGCGTGACGGCGCCTTCCACCGTTACGGTCTGGGTCTGCTGCCCAATGGCGAGCGAGAAATCGACCACATTCTGGCTGCCGACCGTGAGGCCAATTCCCTTGTGCAACAAAGTGGCGAAGCCGTCTTTCGAGGCCTGTACTTCGTAATCGCCGACGCCAATATCCGGTATGCGATAGCGGCCCTGTGCGTCGGTCTGCGAGTTTGTCGTCTGCCCGGTGCCGACGTTCTTCACCTGAACGTTCGCCCCGGGAATAGAGGCGCCGGTGGAGTCCGTCACCGTACCCAGAATCGTTGCCGTGGTTCCCTGAGCGGCCAGCCGCGTAACCTCTGACGCGCACAGGATGACGATGAGCAGGAGAAACCAGTTGCGCATAATACATCCTTTGCCAACTTCTGATTGTGTAATCACACTACCCCTTTGCGGCATGGCCGCCAACGATGAAACTCCGGCCGGACGAATCCGGCGGGAGGAAGATCCTACGGAGTCGGACAGTCTTTCCGGCCGGCCTTCACACACCACTCGATCTTCCAGTCCTGCGCGTTCTCGCGCCGATTCGCAACGTCCCAATGCTCGACAATCTTGCCGTCCTTGAACCGCATCAGCTCGAAGCGGTTTGTTGGATATTCCTTTCCGTTGGCATCCTTGACCTTCTGATCCCACATGAACACCACGAAATTGTCGTTGGCCAACACCAGGCTCGGGATCTGATCCTGCTCGGCAAACAGCGGCTTCGGCTCAGGAATGCGGGTGGCAAGCAGCGCGGCAAGTCCCGGAGGCGTCTTCGGATCGTTCGGGTTGTGGTTGATGGCATCGGGCGGCTCAATCAGATCCAGCACGAGCTGGAAATGGCCGGAATGCAAGGCGCGGAAGAAGAGGTCCGCCGTCGCGATGTGGTCCTGCTGCCGCGGCGTGTATTTCAAGGAGCTCACGTCGTAGGTCGTGACCATGGGGATGATCGGGGGAATATTGGAGGGATGTTGCTGCGCCAGCAACATAGGGATAACAGCCGCGCTGAGCGCGAGTCCACCAAAAAGCTTCAAGCGATTCATTGTTTCTCCTTGTTCGCTGGTTTCATCAGGATGGCCTGCCTCACCATTTTGTATTTTGCTTGGCGTTGTTCCAATGCTCTTGGATCTTGCCGTTCTTGATGCGCACCAAATCGTAGCTCGTATAGTTATAGGGCGTTGACGTCTTGGGATCTTTGTCGGCGCGCGACCAGACGATCACCACGTAATCGCCCTGGCCAAACGACGTAATCTGCTTGGCTTCGGCGGGCCGCGACGAGGGATTCTGATAATGACGAACGAAACCGGCCTTTCCGCCGGAAATCCGCGGATCATGCTCGATGTAGTCGTCAGCCATGTACTGGGAGGCTTGATCGACGTGGCCTAACATGATCGCGTCGCGGTACCAGTTGACCGCCAGGTCCTGATTCTTCGATTCCTGCGGATTGGACTGCGCCGCGATCGGCAGGCAGGCCATCGCCAGCAGCACGGCGGTTCCAGCCCTCACTTTGATCTGCATCGTTTTCACACCAGCTTTCCCTGTAGTCGCGCCTTTCTCTGTTATTTGAGGGCGCAAACAAATTAGATACGGCCACAAAATTATATATAGTGTGTCCCGCAAGAGCAACCGGCCCGACACCGGCCCGCGGCCGGCTTTACCTGTAGCGAGTAAAGCCGAGCGGTGGGATTTTCGATCCTGCGGCTTGCAACGCTGCGCCCATCGCGGATAAACTAAGGGGGCTCAATTGCCGCCATGCACGGTACTATCGTCGAAACGCAAAATATGAGATCGGTATTCGTTCGGGGTTTCGTAAGGGGTTTCGTAACGAGATGAGAAGCTCGCTCTTTGCGTTTGTGACCCTGGCCGCCTGCGCGTGTGCACCCGCCGCGCGAGCTCAGGGCACCGAAGCGATGGAAGTGCTGCGCATCCGGCCGAGCTTCTACGTGATCGCCGGCGCAGGCGGCAACATCGGCGTACAAATCGGAGTGAACGGAGTAGTGCTGGTGGACTCAGGCGCCCAAGGGACCTCCGCGCAGGTTCTGGCAGAAATCCGAAAGCTCACGGACAAGCCGATTCGCTACATCATCAATACCAGCGCCGACGCCGATCATGTCGGCGGGAACGCGGAACTGGCCAAAGCCGGCCGGAGCATGTACACGGCGGAAGGCAACCAGGCAGCGTTCATCAAGGCGATGACCGGCGGAGCGGCGTCGATCATGGCGCATGAAAACGTTCTGATCCGCATGAGCGCGCCGACCGGTAAAGCGTCGTCCTTCCCCAGCGATGCGTGGCCTGGCGAGACGTTCAGCACGGATTACAGGAATTTTCACTTCAATGGCGAAGGCATCGAAGTGCTGCATCAACCCGCGGCGCATACCGATGGCGACAGCATGGTGTTCTTTCGGATCTCGGACGTCGTGATGGCGGGGAACGTCATGGATACAACGCGGTTCCCCGTGATCAATACGGAGGAGGGCGGCAGCATTCAGGGAGAGATCGATGCATTGAATCGCCTGATCAGGCTGGCGATTCCTCCGGGTCCTTATGTGTACGAGGAAGGCGGCACGTTCGTCATTCCGGGCTACGGCCGGATCTGCGATCAGGCCGACGTGGTGGAGTATCGCGACATGATCGTGATCATGCGGGATGTCGTCAAAGATATGATGCAGCGAGGAATGACGCTCGAACAGATTAAAGCGGCTTCTCCGGCAAAACCGTATGAGAAGGAGTACGGTTCCGCGTCCGGACCGTCGTCAACGAACGGATTTGTCGAGGCCGTGTACAAAAGTCTGGCGGCGAAAAAATAGTATGGCGCCGAGGAGCAATTCCACTTCAAGAAAAAGCCGGAGCGGATGGCTGCTGGTGGCCGTGGCTGGCCTGCTTTCCGTTCCGCTGGCCGATGCGCAGGCGCCTGCCGCCGGCAGAGGAGGACCTCCGCAGAGCCCGAAGGCCGCGGCTCCGATTGATTTGACGGGCTACTGGGTGTCGGTCATCACCGAAGAATGGCGCTACCGGATGGTTACCCCGGGGCCGGGCGATTACCTGCTGATCCCGATGACGCTCGAAGCAAAATCTGTAGCGGACGCCTGGGATCCGGCAAAAGACGAGGCGGCCGGCAATCAATGCAAATCCTACGGCGCGGCGGGGGTCATGCGTCTTCCCGAACGGTTGCACGTTACGTGGCAGGACGACACCACGCTGCGCATGGATATCGACTCGGGAACGCAGACGCGGCTGTACCACTTTGGAGACTGGAAAGCGCCGAATGGCGATGCCACGTGGCAGGGAGATTCCCTGGCGCAGTGGGAAAGGGCAGGCAGCCTAAAGATCACGACCACTCATTTGCGCGGCGGTTACCTGCGCAAAAACGGCGTACCCTACAGCGAGAATGCGAACCTGATGGAGCACTACGATGTGGTCCACGAGCGCAATGGAGAAACTTGGATGATCGTGACGACGACGGTTCGAGATCCTCGTTATTTGCGGCTGCCTTATATTACGGCCGCGCAGTTCAAGAAGGAACCCGATGCATCGCGATGGGATCCTACTCCCTGCTCTTCGAGATGGTGACAGGTGGAAATTCATGACTGATAGCAAGAGATTTTTCGCGCTGACCCTCCTCGCTGTCGTCCTGCACGTTCCTGTATCCGCTCAGGTGGATCTTTCCGGATCATGGGCGTATCGGAGCCTTTTGGGAAATGTGGGTGGTCCCCGTCCGGTGGATTACGAGGGGCTGCCGCTCAACGACGCGGGTCGCGCGCGAGCGTTGAGTTACTCGGAATCGCAACTATCAATGCCGGAGCGCCAATGCATGTTTTACGCGCCCACCTACCTGATGATCGGCCCGTTTGGCATCAAGATGTGGAATGAAACGAATCCGGACTCGGGCATCACCATAGCCTGGAAAATTGCTGCCTGGGAAGATCGGGCGCCGATGACCATCTGGATGGATGGCCGACCGCATCCATCGAAGAATGCGTATCACGACAAGGGCGGCTTTACGACCGGCGTGTGGGAACACGAAATATTGACCACCTACACCACTCACATGAAGGCGAATATGATCCGGCGTAATGGCACACCAAGCAGCGACCAGACGACGATGACTGTGCACTTTATCCGGCACGACGACCTGTTGACGCTAACCGCCACCGTTGAGGATCCCATTTACTTATCGGAGCCAATTCATTGGACGCGAATGTTTCAGTTGGATCCGGAGGCGCCGATCGCCTCGGCTGGCCCGCCCTGCACACAGGCGGACGAAGGGCCGCCAGAGGGCGCAGTTCCGCATTATCTTCCCGGAAAGAATCCATTCATAGATGAGATGACCCGTCTCTACAACATCCCGGAGGAAGCGGTGCTGGGTGGAGCGGAAACCATGTATCCCGAGTTCCGGAAGAAGATCAAAGACAAGTACGTCATCCCCGGTAAGTGCGTGCGAGATTGTGGCACTCCTACCGGACGCTAGCGCCTTTCAAGAAACTACTTGCGGACGGCGCGTGGCATACCAACCGGATATTCATTCACCCAACAGTTCAGCGCACTCTACAGTGAGTTTCCGGCAAGCCTGCGTGACTGCGGGTGAGTGCGGCTGATAGCTTGTGCTGAGGGCGGGAGGCCTTTGAGCATGGCGTTGGACACAGGAGGCTATCGCGAGGATTTGGAGCAGGCAC
>Ga0182030_10004657_pt1 | contig 29272 bp, 24 predicted proteins | sample 812S3MmetaG_FD_121299 | JGI IMG/M metagenome (GOLD analysis project Ga0182030, IMG submission 121299) | Permafrost microbial communities from Stordalen Mire, Sweden - 812S3M metaG (Illumina Assembly) | ecosystem: Environmental > Terrestrial > Soil > Wetlands > Permafrost | place: Sweden...
ACCTCGATCATCTCTGGAGCGCCGGCGCCGAGTACTGGGACGAGTACCTGGCCAACCTCGAATCGCACGTCCTGATCAGCCCCTCGCGCGGCGCGCTCGGCATCGGCGCCGGAGCGCCGCCGCTCGCCACCGAGGCGGGCTTCATCCTCTTCTTCCACGAGCGCCGCGCCGACGGCTCCTACACGATCAACCTCGCCCTGCTGGATTCGAAGACCGGCCGCCTGCGCAGTCGTCTGCCCCAGCCGCTACTGGTGCCGGAACTGGACTGGGAGGTAAAGGGCGACGTGGACAACGTGATCTTCGTCCAGGGCGCTCACCTCGACGGCGACGACGTCTACCTGACCTACGGCGCGGCCGACCGCTGCATCGGCATCGCCACGGCCAAGTTGAGCCATCTGCTCACGGCCCTGCACGACGCCGCCTGAAACTCCTCGCGTCGCACGATCCAGCACCCGGGGCGGCGTGCTTTCGCGCAACGCCATGGTTCCCTTCGTTCGTGAGCGATTTCACGTGCGGCGCCGTGCGCGCTGCAACGAGCCGGGTCGCCTCGCCGACGCGCGCAGCGACAACGCGGCGACGTTCGTCAGCACCGAACCGCAATGGGTTTGGATTCCTGCGCTGCGGCTGCTAGAGATGATGGTGTGATCCGGCCAACTTTTGTGGTGATTCTGGCCGCGGGCGAGGGCACACGCATGCGCTCGGCGTGGCCCAAACCCCTTCATCACCTCTGCGGACGACCGATGGTGCTGTACGTGTTGGACGCCGCGTCCAGCGAGGACGTTCGCGCGACGGTCGTCGTGGTCGGTCACGGCGCGACGTGGGTGGAGAAGGCGCTGACCGAACGCGCGCGCGCCGACGTGCACCTCACCTTCGTCGAACAGTACGAGCAGCTGGGGACCGGACACGCGGTGTCGGTCGCGCTGCCGACCGTTGAGGACGAGGCCGGCGCCGTCGATGGCGACGTCCTGATCCTGCCCGGAGACACACCGCTGCTGCGAAGCGCGACGGTGGCAGCGCTGCTCAACAGGCATAGAGTGAGCCAGGCCGCGCTCACGGTCCTGACGGCCATCGTTGACGACCCCTCCGGATACGGGCGCATCGTGCGCGACAAGGATGCCTCGGTCGCGCGGATCATCGAAGAGCGCGACGCGACGTCCACTGAGCGCGACATCACCGAGGTCAACACGTCGATCATGGTGGTGCGCAAGAGTCTCCTCGGACCGGCACTGCGGCGAGTCGACCGACAGAACGCGCAGAACCAGTTCTACCTCACCGACCTCGTCGAGGTCCTGCACGACGCCGGGCACGTGACCCAGGCGGTGATGCTCGACGACCCCGCCGAGGCCCAGGGCGTCAACGACCGCCTGCAGCTGGCCCAGGCCGAAGCCGTGCTGCGCTCGCGCATCAACGAGCGTTGGATGAAGCGAGGGGTCACTATGTGGGACCCCGATCACACCTACATCGACGCCGACGTCGTGCTTGGCCCCGAGGTCTCGCTGCTTCCCGGCTGCGTCCTGAAGGGGCACTGCGTCATCCAAAGGGGCGCCCAGATCGGCCCTCACGCCAACCTGAGCGACGTGTACGTAGGCGAGAACGCGAAGGTCGGCATGGTCGACGCGATCAACGCGCACGTCGGCGCCGACGCCACGGTGCACTCCTTCGTGGTCATGACGCCCGGCGCCAAAATCGCTAACTCCGAGGTCGTCGTCCCCTTCGAATACCGAACTCGCTGAGGGGGGCCCAGCGCACCTTGTACGCTGGCGCTGTGGAGACACTCGCGAAGCGAAGGCTGGTCATCGTCTCGGGACGCTGCCACCCGGCCCTGGCCGAGGACATCGCCGACAAACTCGGCGTCAAGCTGACCGAGGCGAACCTGCGGGAGTTCGCGAACGGCGAGATCCACTGCCGGTTCGACGAGTCCATCCGCGGGGCGCACGTCTTCATCGTCCAAACCCACTCGTCACCGGTGAACGATGCGGTCGTCGAGCAGCTCATCATGATCGACGCCGCGAAGCGCGCGTCGGCCAAGAGCATCACCGCGGTCATCCCCAACTACGGTTACGCCCGCCAGGACCGCAAGTCCGCCGGTCGAGAACCGATCACCGCGAAGCTCATCGCCGACATGCTCCAGGTGGCCGGGGCCACCCGCGTCCTGTCGGTCGACTTCCACTCCGGGCAGATCCAGGGCTTCTTCGACATCCCCGTCGACCACCTGGTCGCGGCGCCCGTGCTCGAGGACTACCTGAAGGAGCACGCCGATCCGCACACGCTGGTCGTCGTGGCTCCCGACGCCGGACGGGTGAAAGTGGCGGAACGCTACGCCCAGCACCTGGGGTGCGACCTCGCGCTGGTGCACAAGACCCGTCCGCGCGGATCGACGAACATCGCCGAGGCCCGCCACATCGTTGGTGACGTCGACGGACGACACTGCGTGCTGATCGACGACATGATCGACACCGCCGGCACCATCGTGGCGGCGTGCGATCTCTTGAAGGCCAAGGGGGCGGACGAGATCTGGGTCATGGCGACCCACGCCATCTTCTCGCCGCCGGCGGTGGACCGACTCTTCAACGCGCCCGTAAGCCGGGTGATCGTCACCGACACCCTGCCCTTGCCCCCCGAACGGCGCTTCGAGAAGCTCGAGGTCCTCTCGATCGCCACCATCGTGGCCAACGCCATCGCGGCGATATTCGAGGACTCGTCGGTGTCGGAGATCTTCGGCGGGGAGAACCTGCTCTAGGCAGACGGCCCGCGGGGCGGGCGGGCTAGACTTGTTTTCCTGTGTGCGGCCCGCTTGGGGACGAACCAGTCATTCGCTAGAGGAGCACTCATGTCACAAGCCACGTTGAACGCGTCGTTGACCCGGGACAAGGGTTCTCGCAACTCGCGGCGCCTGCGCGCGGCGGGCTCCATCCCCGCCGTGGTCTACGGCGGGGGAGCCGAGACCCTCTCGATCTCGGTCGACGCCAAGTCCTTTCGCACCGCCGTCTCGGGCGAGCAGGGCCTCAACTCGCTGATCTCCCTGGACGCCGAAGGCCAGACGTTTCTCGTCATGGCCCGCGAGATCCAGCGCCACCCCGTGAAGGGCACAGTGTCGCACATCGACTTCCAGGTGGTCGACCCCAACAAGCCAGTGGTGACCGAAGTGCCGCTGCACCTCGTGGGCGACGCGGTGGAGATCCGCCACGCCGACTGGGAGGTCGACCAGCAGATGTTCAGCCTCGAGGTGAAGGCCCGCCCCGATCAGATCCCCACCCACATCGACGTCGACATCTCCGAGCTCAAGATCGGCGACTCCATACACATCGAGCACGTGATCCTGGCCAAGGGAGTGGAGGCCGTGGGTGATCCCACGACACCGGTCGTCACCACGCGCGCCGGACGCGTCGCGCTCACCGCCAAGCCGGCGGAAGGCGCCGTCGCCCCCGTCGTCGCCGCCGCGGAATAGTTCGTCGTGGCGCTGCGGCGCTCTAGGCACGAGGGTCGGCGAGGCAGCCCGAGCACCCTGGTTGTCGTCGGACTGGCGAATCCCGGTGAGGAGTACGCCGGATCCCGCCACAACGTGGGCGGCGAGGCGGTCCGTCTCGTCGCCGCGCGTCGAGGCGCCACGTTCTCGCTCGAGAGGCGCCAGCGCGCGATCGCGGTAACCATCGCGACCCCCAACGGGCCCGTCACGCTGGCCGTACCCACCACGTTCATGAACGAATCGGGTGCGGCACTGGTACCCCTGTTGCGGCGCACCTCCCTCGACGACCTTTCGAGGCTCGTGATCGCTCACGACGAGCTCGACCTCGAGCCCGGTCGCCTGCAACTGAAACTGGGCGGAGGACTGGCCGGGCACAACGGGCTTCGTTCCATCTCCCAGACGCTCGGCACCAACGACTTCGCGCGCCTTCGCATCGGCATCGGCAAGCCGGTTCGCAGGGAGCAGGGCGCGGACTACGTACTCCAGCGTTTGACCGGCGCGCGCAAGGCGGCGCACGCCGCCGACCTCGAGCGGGCGGCCGACGCCATCGAGGTGTTGCTGGACTACGACTTCGACGAGGCGCAGCGGCGGGTGAACGGCGTCCGTGGCTGAGTCGAAAGGACTGCGCCGCGTACTCGAGTTGGTCGCCCCGGCGCTTCGCGACGCGAACGCGACCGGGTCGTTCACGCCCAGCAGTTACGCGACCCCCCTGGCCGTCGGGGCGTACGCACTCGACGCTCCACTGCTGATCGCGATAACCGCGACCTCCACCGAGGCCGAGCAGCTGCGCGACGCCTTGTCCGCGCTGATGGACGACGACACGGCGGTGGCGCTGTGGCCCGGGTGGGACACCCATCCACTCGAGCGGGTGAGTCCCGACAGCGCCGTCATGGCGGCCCGCACGCTGCTTCGTTGGCAGCTGCGCCAGAGCGCGCGCCCGCGCGTTGTGGTCGCGTCGGCCCGCTCGATCGCCCAGGTGTTGGCGCCCGAGAGCCTGCTCGCTCCGCTGAGCGTGCGCCTCGGCGAGCAACTGGACCGCGACGACCTCATCAAGCGCTTGGGCGCCATGGGCTACCGCCGCGAAAGCCTGGTCGAGCATCGCGCCGAGTTCGCGGTCCGCGGCGGCATCGTCGACATCTGGCCGGCGCAGGGCAACGACCCGGTGCGCCTGGATTTCTTCGGTGACGACATTGAACGCCTGACGTCCTTCGACATTGCGAACCAGCGTTCGCTGTACGACGTGCACGAGGCCACCATCGCGACCGCGCGCGAGTGGATGCCCGATCCGCAGACGCGCGAGCGCGCGGAGTCGCTCGCGGCGTCGGCGCCGTGGGGTCGAGCCAACTTCGACCGCATCGCCGCGGGCCAACTCTTCGACGGCATGGAGGGCTGGATGGCCCTCTTCGTCGACGAGCCGCGGACGCTGCTCGACGAACTCGACACAGCGACGTGTCTGGTCGTCGAACCCGAACGGGTGCGCCAGCGGCTTCACGATCTGCTCGAGGAGGAGCGAGAACTCACTGACGCGGTCGCCGCCACGTGGCAGGCGCCCTCGCAGGTCCCCCTGCTGCACACGACGTGGACCAACGTGCTCGAGTCACGCATCGACGTGTCGCTCGACGCTACGGTCGGCGCGCTCTCGAGCGGCGTGACCGGCCTCGGGTCGCCGCCGGTCGTCCAGGGCGACGCGTCACGCATCGCCGCGCACGTGCGCACCTGGTCAGCGAAGCGGCGCGGCGTGGTGCTCACCTCGAACGTGGCGGCGGTCGAGCGCATGGCCGAGCAGCTGCGTGGTGAGGGCCTCGAGGTGACAACCGACCCCGACAAGGTCCTCGACGTTCGTCTGACGGTGCTGGAGAGTTCGCTGCCGTCGGGCTTCAGCATCGACGATCCCCAGATCGTGGTCTGGAGCGAGAGCGACCTGACCGGACGGCGCTCGGTGCACCGCGTCGCGCGCACGCGCACGCGAAACGTCGACGGCTTCTTCGACGACCTCTCGGTCGGTAGCTACGTCGTGCACCGTCAGCACGGCGTCGCGAGGTTCTCGGGCACCACGACGCGGGCGATCAACGGCACGACGCGCGACTACCTCATCCTCGAGTTCAAGGACGGGCGAAGCTACTGGCCCACCGAGCAGATAGACGCGCTCACGCCCTACTCGGGCGGTGACGCGCCGGCCCTGTCGCGCATGGGCGGCGCGGAGTGGCAGAAGACCCGGGCCAAGGCCCGGGCGGCCGCCTTTCTCGTGGCCCAGGAGCTCGTCGACCTCTACCGCCTGCGCACGGTGGCGGTCGGTCACGCCTTCAGTCCCGACACCACCTGGCAGCGCGAGATGGAGGAGCTCTTCCCCTACACCCTCACGGCCGACCAGGCTCAGGCGATAGAGGACGTCAAGGCCGATATGGAACTCCCGCGGCCGATGGACCGGCTGATCTGCGCGGACGTCGGCTTCGGCAAGACCGAGATCGCGGTGCGCGCCATCTTCAAGGCCGTCCAGGACAACAAGCAGGCGGCCGTGCTGGTGCCCACGACGCTGCTCGCGAGCCAGCACTTCGCGACCATGACCGACCGGTTCGCGGGCTTTCCGGTGAAGGTGGCGTTGCTCAGTCGTTTCGTGGACGACGCCGAGGCGAACGAGACCCTCGACGGGCTGCGAAGCGGGGCGGTCGACGTCGTGATCGGCACCCATCGACTGCTGTCGCAGAACGTGTCGTTCAAGGACCTGGGCCTGCTGGTGGTTGACGAGGAGCAGCGCTTCGGCGTAGGACACAAGGAGTCGATCAAGACGCGTTCCGTCGGCGTGGACGTCCTGACGTTGAGCGCGAGCCCGATCCCTCGCACCTTGGAAATGGCCTTCGCGGGAATCCGGGACCTCTCGATGATCACGACGCCGCCGGCCGACCGGCGCCCGATCCTCACGCACGTGGGCGAGTACAGCGAACCGGCCGTCGTCGAGGCGATCCGCCGTGAGCTGCTGCGCGAGGGGCAGGTCTTCTTCGTGCACAACCGAGTGGCCGACATCGATCAGGTGTCCAAGCGCCTCGCCCAGCTGGTGCCCGACGCCCGCATCGCGGTCGCGCACGGCCAGATGGACGAGGGCACCCTCGAACGGGTCATGGTCGACTTCTGGGAGCGGCGCTTCGACGTGCTGGTGTGCACCACGATCGTTGAATCGGGCATCGACCTTCCCTCGGTCAACACCTTGATCGTGGACCGCGCCGAGCGGCTGGGTCTCGGCCAGATGCACCAGTTGCGCGGACGCGTCGGGCGCAGCGCGCAGCGCGCGTACGCCTACCTCTTCCACCCGGCCGACAAGGTGCTCTCCGAGACGGCGTACGAGCGGCTGCGCACGATCGGCGACAACACCGCGCTCGGCAGCGGTTTCAAGATCGCGATGCGCGACCTCGAGATCAGGGGTGCCGGCAACCTGCTCGGCCACGACCAGTCCGGCCCGGTCGCGGCCGTTGGTTACGACCTGTACGTGCAGCTGGTCGCCGAGGCCGTCGCCGACGCCAAGGGATTCGTCGTTCCCGAAGTGGTGAGCGTCAATCTCGACGTGCCGGGCGAGGCCCACCTGCCCAAGGACTACGTCGAAGCGGACGACGCGCGTCTTGAGGCCTACCGCCGTCTGGCGGGCGTCACGACGATGGACGAGCTGGACGACCTTCGAAACGAGTGGCTCGATCGCTACGGTGCGCTGCCCCGGGCGGGCGAAGGTCTCCTGGAACTGGCCGAGCTTCGCCTGACCTGCCTGCAGCTCGGCGTGCGTTCCGTCGTCGTGCTGGCGGCGAAGGTTGGCGTGCGATCGCGGCCCGTCGTCAAGCTCGGTCCGCTCGATCTCTCGGTGAGCCAGCAGACGAGGCTGCGTCGTCTTCACGGTTCACGGGCCTACATCGAGGCGACCAAGGAACTGCGAATCGAGCTTGACGCGAATGATGCGACGCCGCGGGCCCTGGTGGACCTGCTCTCGCAGCTGGTGGCCGTGACGACAAGCCCCCAGTCGTGACTCGGTAGCATAGAGAGGGTGCGTCGCCTCGTTGCCCTCCTGGTCGTGGCTCTTCTGGGAGCCACCATTTTCGGCCTCAGCAGTGAATCCTCCGGACTCAGCGTCAGCGGCACCGGCGTATCGGGCAACACGTTTCGCTCCGAACTGAACGCCATCAGCGCCTCGCCGGTGCTGCAGTGCTATCTCAAGGCACTCGACCCCGTGAGCTTCGCGCCGGGTGGCGGAAGCCACACCATCGCCGCGAGCGGCGCCGCGGCGTGGGCCAACTTCCGCATCGAGGGCATCGCCATTACCAACTACGTGAAGGCCCACCTCAACTACCATCCGAGCGCCTCGACGCTGGCCGCGGCGAAGTCGGCGCTGGAGAGCGAGATGGACCAGGAGGCGACCGCGAAGACGAGTAACTGCCCCGGAACGCCCGCCGACGCCCTGGCCGCGATGCCGGGCGAGATGCGCACGGCGCAGATCGCGGGGGAGGCGTCATCGATCTACCTGGTGGGCAAGCTCAACACGACAATCCCGCTCACGACCAAGTCGATGGAGACCTACTACGCCAGCCACGTCTCGGACTATGACACCTTGTGCGTCAGCATCGCGCTCGTCCCCCTGTCGAACGTCAGCGCGTTCGCCAAGGCGCAGGCCGCCGGCGAGTCGGTCGCGACATTGGTCACGCAGTTCTCCGTCGACACGACCACGGCGAAGGACGGCGGGGCCGCCGGCTGCTTCCCGCCGTCGAACGCGTCGTACACGAGCGTTCGATCGGACGTCGGGTCGACGCAGCTCAACGCGTTCGAGACGACGCCCCAGTACGTCAGCGACAGTGGCACGACCGTCGCCCTCTTCGTCGCTCCCACGAAGCGCACGGTGACCCCCTACGCGCAGGCCGCTGCCGCGGTGCTGGCTGACTTGCAGAATTCGAACGCCAGCTCGGCGGCGACCGAAGAGGAGACGATCCTCTACGAGGCCGCGGTGGGACTGGACCCCGCCTTCGGACAGTGGACGCTGGGCTCGACCGGTGATTCGGTCACGGCGTCGAACCTTCCGTCCAAGAACGACGTCACTCGCGCCACGTCCTTGACGACCAGTGCCACCACGTATCACTAGTCTGCCGGTTGTTCGAGTTGTTGGCCTCGGTCCCGCGGGTGTGGAACTGGTCACGCGTAGCGCCTACGAACTGATCACCGGCGCACCACTCGTGCGCCTTCGCACGCGACGCCACCCTGCCGCTCAAGGATTCGACGCGATCGAGAGCTACGACGAGTGGTACGAGCGGGCCGATTCCTTCGATGAGTTGTATGAGGCCATCGTGGAGGACCTCGTGGCGCTGGCGCTCGCGTCGCCCGGCGCCGAAGTGCTCTACGTCGTCCCCGGCTCGCCGGCGGTGGCCGAGCGCACGGTGGAACTGCTGCGCGGGCGCGGCGACGTGCGCACCGTCCTCGAGCCAGCGGTGTCGGTCGTTGACGTCGCGTGCGCCGCGCTCGGGCGAGACCCGATGCACGACGGGCTTCGCATCATCGACGCGCTCGCTTCGCTCGAGCCATTGCGCGGTCCGGGCCCGCTGCTGATCCTCCAGACCTACGCGCCCGAGGTGCTCGCCGCGATCGCGAGCCGCGTGAGCGACAACACGGCCGTCACGGTGCTGCATCACCTGGGCCTCGACGACGAAGCCGTCGTCACGCTGCCCGCCCGGGAACTCGTCACCTTCCGTGACGTCGATCACCTGACGTCGCTGTGGATCGACGAGCTGCGCACCGCCGGCGAGGCCACCGATGACCTGGTGGAGCTGATGCGACGACTCCGCCGGGAGTGTCCCTGGGACCAGGAGCAGGACCACGCGTCGCTGACCCGTCATCTCCTGGAGGAGGCCTACGAGGCGCTCGACGCGCTCGAGACGTTCGTGCGCGTCGAGGCGAGCGGCGAGCCCCTCGAGGCGGCGACGGCGCACGTGCGTGAGGAACTCGGTGACCTGCTCTTTCAGATCATCTTCCACGCCGAACTGGGCGACGAGGAGGATCTCTTCGATCTGGTGAGCATCGAGGACGCCGTGCGTGAGAAGCTGATCGGTCGTCACCCCCACGTCTTCGGCGACACGCACGTGTCGGGAGCGGACGACGTGGCGTCGAGGTGGGAGGTGCTGAAGCAGAAGGAGAAGGGCCGGACAAGCGTGACCGACGGCATCGCCTGGCAGCTGCCGGCCCTCACGCTCTACGCGAAGCTCCTGCGCAAGGCCACGCACGTCGAGATCGCTCAGCCGCGCGGCGAGGAGGCGAGGGCCCAGGCGCTCGCCTCCCTCGAGCAACTGCGCTTCGACGAGCGGGGGGTCAACGACGCGCAGTCGTCGTCGAACGTCGAGAGCGCGTGGGGCGACCTGCTCACGGCGATACTGAGCTGCGCGCAGTGGTCGGGTGTTGATCTGGAGGGCGTGCTGCGCGATCGCGCGCAGCGACTGCGCGACGAGATACGAGACGTCGAGTCGCGCGACCGCGCATAGTCCATCTCTTAGTAGCCTTGGAGGCGGAACTTTAGGAGACACGCCATGAGCGCAATTGAAATCGTCGTCGGCCGCCAGATCTTGGACTCGCGGGGCAACCCCACCGTGGAAGCCGAAGTGCATCTCGAGTCCGGCGCTTTCGGGCGCGCCGCATCCCCTTCGGGCGCGTCGACGGGCACGCGCGAAGCCGTCGAGCTGCGCGACGGCGATAAGGCCTGGGGCGGCAAGGGCGTGCTCAACGCGGTCGAGCACGTCAACGGCGAGATTCACGACGCGCTGGAGGGTTACGACGCCCTCGACCAGCGCGGCGTCGACTTCGCCATGATCGACCTCGACGGGACCCCCAACAAGGGGCGCCTCGGAGCCAACGCGATCTTGGCCGTGTCGCTCGCGGTCGCCAAGGCCGCCGCCATGGAGAGCGACCTTCCCCTGCACAACTACATCGGCGGCGTGAACGCGCACGTGCTGCCGGTTCCGATGTTCAACGTCGTCAACGGCGGCGTGCACGCGAAGAACTCCATCGACTTCCAGGAGTTCATGGTGATGCCGATCGGCGCGGCTACCTTCTCTGAAGCCCTGCAGTGGGGATCGGAGACCTACCACTCGCTCAAGAAGGTCCTCGACAAGCGCGGCCTCGCGACGTCGGTCGGCGACGAGGGCGGCTTCGCGCCGGACCTGGAGAACAACGAGGCGGCCGTCAAGATTCTCGTCGAGGCGATCGAGGCCACCGGACGAACTCCGGGCCGCGATGTGGCGATAGCCCTGGACCCGGCCTCGAGCGAGTTCTTCCGCGACGGGTCCTATCACCTCGACGGCGAAGGTCGGGTTCTTTCGATCCTGGAGATGGTGGACTACTGGGCCGACCTCGTGAGTCGTTACCCGATCGTCTCGCTGGAGGATGGAATGGCCGAGCAGGACTGGGACGGCTGGGAGGCCCTGACCACGCGGCTGGGCGCGAAGATCCAGCTCGTCGGCGATGACAACTTCGTCACCAATTCGACGCTGCTGCAAAAGGGCATCGACCGGGGGGTCGCCAACTCCGTGCTCATCAAGCTGAACCAGATCGGCACGTTGAGCGAGACACTCGACACCATGCGCCTGGCCCACCAAAATCGCTACAGCACCGTAATCTCGCACCGTTCCGGCGAAACCGAGGACGTGTCGATCGCGGATCTGGCGGTCGCGACGAACGCCGGGCAAATGAAGAGTGGCGCCCCGGCACGTTCTGAGCGCGTGGCGAAGTACAATCAATTGCTGAGACTTGAGGAACAGCTCGGGGATCAGGCCCGTTTTCTAGGTGCAACGTCTTTGTCGGGGGCGGTCGGTGTCAGTTACGCATAGTTACATAAATCGTGATCGCAATCACTGGATACTCCCTCTCGCCCTGGTGACGGCTCTGGCGATGCTGGTCTTCTGGCTGCCCGCGAGTGCCCTGTGGCACCAGCAGAGCGTGATCGATGCCACCTCGGCCCAGATCGCCGCGATCAAGCAGCAGGACCAGGCGCTCAAACTGCAGGCAAAATCCGTGTCATCGACGTCGTCCGCGATGCTGCTCGCGCGCGAGCAGTACCAGTTGGTCGCGCCCGGTCAGAGCCTCATCCAGGTGCTGCCCGGCGATGGCTCGGGCCGGGTGTCCCAGAGCACCGGGGACCCGGGGCTGCAGCCGCTGGTGTCGCCCACGTCGGTCTCGTCGCTCGCGAGCGGCGCGACCGCGACGTCGAGCACGCACAAGGCGTCCAGAGGTTTCATCGCGCGATTCGTGCGCACCTTTGAGTTCTGGCATTGACCTTTCATGACGCGTCACCCGAAGACCTCGCCACGATAGAGGAACTGCTCGGTCGGCCCATGGCCGGGCGCTGCGCCGTGGTGGTGCGTCGAAGTGACGGGCGTCCGGTGGTGATCGAGAACGAGCCGCATCTGCGTGACGGTACTCCCATGCCGACGCTCTACTGGTTGGTCGACGCGCACCTGCGCGATGAGGTGAGCCGTCTCGAGAGTGACGGCGGTGTCCATCGATTCGAAGAACTGGTGGACGCTGAACACCTGCGGCGCGCCCATGACGACTACGCCCGACGCCGCGAGGCGGCGGTCGTGCGTCACGACCTCGTCGCGGCGAGCGGCGGGGTGGGCGGGACCAGGATGGGCGTCAAATGCCTGCACGCCCATCTGGCGAACTTCCTCGTGGGCAGCGACGATCCGGTCGGTGCCCTCGTCGCGTCGAGCGTCGACCTGCCCCCGTTGACGGTGCACGGTGTGCGCGACTGAGGTCGTCGCCGCGCTCGACTGCGGCAGCAACTCCACTCGACTCCTGATCGAAGACGCCACCGGCGTGGTCCAGCGCCGCGAGATGCGCATCACTCGGCTCAGCCAGGGCGTGGACGCCACGCGAACGTTGGTGGACGCGGCGATGGCGCGCAGCTACGACGTGCTCGGCGAGTATCGCCGGTTCATGGACGAGGCGCGAGTGGACCGCGGCCTGCTTGTCGCGACGTCGGCGGTGCGTGACGCGCGCAACGGCGAGCAGTTCCTTCGTGAGGCCGCTCGCATCACCGGCGTGCCGGCGCAACTGATCAGCGGCGCTCAGGAGGCGTCGTTCTCCTACGAGGGCGCGACGACGGGACTGGCACCGGACGCTCGCGCGACCGTCATCGTCGACATCGGCGGCGGCTCAACCGAGATGGCGACGAGCGTCGAGGGCCGCCTGTACAGCTACTCCATGCAGCTGGGTTGCGTGAGGGTGAGCGAGCGCGCCCTCGGGCGCGAGGTGGTCACGCTCGAGGGCGCCTCGGCCGCGCGCGACATGATCGACGAGGAGCTCGACAAGGCGTTCGCCGCCGTGCCGGTCCTTGACGAGGTGCGCGGCGATGTGCGACTCGTCGGCCTCGCGGGCACCGTCGCCACGCTGGCCCAACTCGACGCCGAGCTCACGACCTACGACCGCGACGCGGTTCACCACCGCCTCCTCAGCCGCGCCACCGTGCAACGCTGGCGCGACGAGCTCGGTGCCGAGACCACGCACCAGCGGCTCCAGCATCCCGGGATGGTGGTGGGCCGAGAGGACGTGCTCGTCGCGGGACTCTTCGTGCTCGACGCCGTGATGGAGCGTTTCGGTGCCGCTGAACTGCTGAGCAGCGAGAACGACATCCTCGACGGCATCGCCGCGTCGCTGCTGCGTGGTCGAAGCGCGTAAGGTACCGGTAACTGTCACGATGGAGGGGTGAGGGAAGGTTCATGGTGACGACGAGAAGTTCGATCTATTCACCCATCACCCTGCACGGCCGACGCGTGATCCTGCGCACCATGAACGAGCAGGACTACGAGGGCTGGCGCGAGGTGCGGGTGCGCTGCCGCGAGTGGCTCGTCAAGTGGGAGCCTCGCTCCGCGCATTCGACGTCGCTGGCGGAGGATCAGCGCAGCTTCGTCAGCCGCTGCGCCGTTCGCGAGCGCGAACGTCAGATGGGCACGGCGTTCGGCTTCGGCATCTTCTTCGGCGGGCGCTTCGTGGGCGAGATCACGCTGTCGTCAATTCAACGCGGGCCCTTGCAGTCCGCCTTCATCGGCTACTTGATCGACGAAGCGGTGGCGGGCCAGGGGCTCATGCCCGAAGCGGTCGTCACCATACTGCAGTACGCCTTCGAGTCGCTGCGCCTGCACCGCGTCGAGGTCAACATCATTCCGCGCAACGGCGCGTCGCGGCGCGTCGTCGAGAAGCTGGGCCTGCGCAGCGAGGGAATCGCCGAGCGCTACCTCGAGATCGATGGGGCCTGGGAGGACCACGCCCGCTACGCAATCACCGCCGAAGAGTGGGGCGACCGCGCCCCCGAGCTCGTGGCGAATTGGATCCTCCCGCGACAGAACTAGACGGCGTCGAAGGTTCGTCCCCTGAACTCGTCGAGTTGCGCGGTGCGCAGCGTGCCGCCGAGCCCCTCGGCGATGCCGAGGCCGGCGAGTGAACCATCGCGCGGCAGCACGAGTAGCGCGTCGTGCTCGCCGCGCGCGACGACGAGTCCCCGCACCCGGGTCTGACGGGCGAGTCGGTCGATGTCGTCCAGCGCGACGTCGCGCTCGAGCTCGACGACCGGATTCACGTAGCGCGTGCGCGGAATCGCTCGAAGGTCGCGCACCATCGCGATCGCGTCGCGTCCCACTCGCACCGACGACCCGCTCACGTCGTCCCAGGTGACGCTGAGGGGGCTCACCGTCATTCCGATCTCGTGCGCCAGGAAGAACATCTCCGGGTCGAAGGCGAAGCGGTCGATCATACCGAGCAAACCGAGCAGGCGCGCCGGTCCGCGTTGGAAGCCCTTGAAGCCGCACTGCGTGTCGCGCAGCGTCGTGCCGCTGTAGTGGCGCGCGAGGCGGCTGAAGACCTTGCCCGCCACGGTGCGCAGCGTCGAGTCGTAGTCGATGTGCCCGTGGTCGGTGCGTGACCCGGGCACCACTTGGCTGTGCGCCAGGGCCGCGATGACCTCGGGGAGGTGGCGGGGATTGATCGACATGTCGGCATCGGCGGTGACCACGTAGTCGCCGTTGGCCACCGCGATGCCGAGGCGCACGGCCGCGCCCTTGCCCTTGTTGACGGGCTGCTGGATGAACTGGCCGTGCACCATCGAGCCGTAGAGGCCGAGGGCTACGCGTAGCGTGTCGTCGCTCGAACCATCGTCCACCACGATGATCTCGACGTCGTCGGGACCGAGTTGCTCGAGGATCGGAGCCAGGCGCTCGTGGCCGGAGGCGAGGCGTGACGCCTCGTTGTAGGCCGGTATGACGAGAGAAGTTCGGATCGATGTATTTTAGGCTTAGGGTCGAGCCGCTCCCACCAGACCGAAGGTGAAGAGGGGTTCATAGCCGACGTTGGTCCCGGTGTGCGCGGCCGCGATGATCGTGCTCGTGCCGTAGGGTCCGCTACCGACGTACATGACGACGTGGTCGACTTCGTGGTCGCCGTCGAGGTTGTAGTAGAAGAGCAGGTCGCCGGGCTGGAGCTTGTTGAGCGAGACGTGCTCCATCGCCGGCCACTGGGTTTCGGTGGTGCGCGGGATGGCGATGCCGGCCTTGCCCCACGCCCACTGCACGAGGCCTGAGCAGTCGAAGCCCACGCCGGGCGTCTCGCCGCCCCACACGTAGGGCACGCCGATCTGCTTCGCCGCCTCGGACACCGCGAGGTCCCCCTGGGCGGTTCCGGCGATCTCGGTGATGACGGGCGGCGCCGCGGCCGCGATCGCGGCGAGCACCTTGTTGGCGGCGGGTGTGCCGCCTACGGCCGAGGCCGCCGCGACGGCCTCCTCCTCGCCGGCGATGTTTCGTTCCCGAGCCGCCGCGGCGCCGGCCGTGATCTCGTAGGCGATGATCTGAGCTCTGAGTTCCAGGGTGACTTTGGTGAGGGTGGCCTGCGTGGCGTTCTCGTTGCGCACGTTCTCCTCGAGCAGGTACTGCACGTGCGCGGTCTGCTGCTGGGACCTGTTGCGCTGCACGGTGACGTCGGCCAACGTGGTGTCGAGAGCGTGCTTGGCGGCCTCGTAGGCGTCCTTGGTGCGATTGAGGTTGCCGATGACCTGGTCCTCGTAGACGGTGCGCGCGTCGCTGGTGGTCACGCTCTGATCGAAGAGCGCCATGATCTGGGCGTCGGCGGCGCCGTAGACGTAGGCGTTGACGACGGCCTTGACGAGCGCCGCGGCCGTCACCTTGATGGCCGCGCGCTTCTTCACTTCTTTCGCGTCGAGGACGACGATGTCCGCGTTGATGTTGGCGAGGTTCACCTTGGCCGCGTCGTATTCGTTGGCGGTGGTCTCGCTGATCTGCTCCTGCTTGGACAGGGTGGCGGACAGTTGGGCGATTTCGGCCTTGGTCGCGGCGATCGAGGTGGCGCCGGCCGGCGAGGGGACGAGCAGGCTCGAGAGAGCCAGCGCTGCCACTACCAAGAGGGGAGTTGATCGAGTCGTGCCCCAACGACGCACGCGAATCATGAAACCAGCCTAGTTAGTGAACATAAGGAATAAGGAGCTTTGGCACCGATGATGATGCGTTACGGTTACAACGCGACACTTGCGTTGGGGGCGTAGCCCAATTGGCAGAGGCAAGGCGCTTAAACCGCCTCCAGTGAGGGTTCGAGTCCCTCCGCCCCTACGACGCGAGTGATGTGAGTGGTGCGATCCGCGCCCGGATCGATTCGTTGACGTACTTCGTCGTGGAACTGTAACGCTGCTCGACGTTTTTGGGTGATTCGCAGAGCCGCGTTCTCGCCATTTCTCGTCGTCGTTGTGCGTTTGGTGGGACCTTTGGAATCTTTAGTAGCGTGGCACGCGTGGCTAAGAGTGCATCGGGTAAATGGGTAAGTAGGGTCGGCGCGACCGGAGGCGGGAAGGCCTACAAGAAAACGCGGCCGGCGAACTACTACGGCGTGCTGGCGCTCATCGTCATCCTGGGCATGCTTTCGGCCGTTTGGGCCCGTTACGAGTACCAGCACCCCGCCAAGGCGGTCCACGCCACGGCGCCGGCGATCGGCACCACGTGGTACGCCGGTCTGTCGATCCAGGCGTGCGGCCAGACGCTGCCGTATCTGACGCCCGATCCCACGACGTCGGGCGGCTTCACGGTCCAGGCCGACAACGTCATCAAGGTCAGCCCCAAGACCGCCGCCGATTCGGGCAACAACGCGACGGTGTCGCAGTTCTCCGACGAGTTCCCGGGTCTCACCGCCAGTTCGGGTGAACTCGCCATTCCCAACTCGAAGGGCGCGGCCGACGCCGCCACCACGTACCGCAACGGCGCGGCCTGTCCCCCCAAGACGAAGGACGCCGGACAGACCGGGAAGATCGAGTACGCCTACTGGTCGACGATCTCCCAGACGAAGCCCAAGATCACCACGAACCCGGCGGCGATCAAGTTCGGCGAGTACATGCGCGTGACCATGGCCTTCGAACCGACCGGCGTGACGCCGACGGCGCCGAGCACCGCGACCGTTGACGCCATGGTGAAGGCCGGTTCGACCGCGACCACCACCACGACCGCCGCGACCTCCACGAACACCGCGACTACGACCACCACCAAGGCGGGGACCACCACGACCACCTCGGCGACCACGACGACGACCGCTAAGGGCTGAGATTGAAGTCGATCATTCTGGTCGGCGGCGAAGGAACGCGGCTTCGGCCCTTGACGTATCAGACGCCCAAGCAGATGTTGCCGCTGGTCGGGGTCCCGATGATCGAGTGCGTTTTCGAGGAGCTGGCCAGCCACGGCGTCACCGACGCGGTGCTGTCGCTCGGCTACCTGCCCGACCGCTTCATCGAGGCCTACCCGAGCGGCGTGATCGCCGGGGTGCGCGTCACCTACGCCGTCGAGACCGAGCCGCTCGACACCGCGGGCGCCATCCGCTACGCGGCCGAATCGGCCGGTATCGACGAGACCTTTCTGGTCGTCAACGGTGACGTGCTGACCAATCTCGACGTGACGAAGTTCCTCGCCTTTCACCGCACGCAGGGCGGCGAAGGCACGATCGCCCTTCACCGCGTGGAGGACCCTTCACGGTTCGGGGTCGTGCCCACGACGCCCGAAGGGCGGGTCATCGCGTTCGTCGAGAAGCCGCCTCCCGGCGAAGCGCCCACCGACCTCATCAACGCCGGTACCTACATCTTCGAGCCCAGCGTGCTCGAGCGCATCGCCCCCACGGGTCGCGTCAGCATCGAGCGCGACACCTTTCCCGCCATGGCCAAGGCGGGCGTCCTCTACGCCATGCCCGACGACGCCTACTGGCTCGACACGGGTCTACCCCAAACGTATCTGCAGGCCAACGTCGACATTCTGAACGGCCGCGACGTGCGTCACTCGGTCGCCAAGATCGTGAACGGCTCGTGGTGTCACCGCTCGAGTACCGTCGACGCGACCGCCACGCTGATCAACGCCGTGGTCGATCACGACTGTTACGTCGGGGCGAACGTCGTGCTCGAGGGAGCCGTGCTGCTGCCCGGTGCGGTCATCGAAGAGGGCTGCGAGGTGCGCTCGTGCATCATCGGCCCCGAAGCGGTCATCGGCAGCTTCTCGAGGCTGGGTGCGACGTGCGTCGTTGGCGCGAAGGAGCACGTGGCTCCCGAGTCGATCCTGTCGGGCGAAGTGCGACTGGGCGGTGTCTAGCTAACGGAAGAGGTCGTCGTTCGCGGAGCGCACAACGTCCGTGGTGACCGAGCCTTCGCCGAAGAAGGTGTCGTCCAATCCACGAAGCAGGGCGAAGGGCGTGCGTTGGGCCTTGCCCAGCACCAGGTTGGCCGCGCCGGCGATCTCGTCAACGATCGCGACCTCGGTCGCTTCGAGCAGTCGACCGTTGGCGTCGGTGGTGCCGCGAAGGTCGAGCACGGGCGTGAGCCCGGCGCAGCCGAGTGCGACGTCGGTGACGCCGTTGCGCCATACCCGGCCGAAGGTGTCGGTGATGACGACGGCCACCTCGACGCCGCGGCGACGCTTGACGTCGGCGCGGAAGCGCCGCGCGGAGCGATCGGGATCCTTGGGCAGCAGCACCGCCGTACCGTCATCGGCATTGGAAAGGTCCACTCCGGCGTTGGCGTTGATGAAGCCGTGGCTGGTCTGGGTGATGCGAAGGGATCCTCGCCGGCGAAGGATTCGCGTCGCTTCGGCTTCGACGAGGGCGACCTTGTGCTGCTCGGTGCCGTCGAAGGCCACCACCCGGCCTTCGGACTTGGACACGATCTTGCTGGTGACGACGATGAGGTCGTGGTGGTTCAGCGATTCGCCCTGGACGTCGAGCGCGTCGAGCAGGAGTGAGACCAGATCGTCGCCCTCGTGCACCATGGCGACGCCGCGTATCGCGATGATGCGAAGTTCGCTCACGACAGCACCGCCTGCGCCAGTCGGCGCGCGTTCGATGGATCGGCCATGATCGTCGTGGTGACGAGCACGTCGATACCGCGCGCGCGAACGGCCTCGGCCAGTCCGCGGTCGGCCTCGTCGATTATCAACGTTCCGACGAGACCCTTGTAGAAGTCGGCCACCCCCACGCACGAGACGTCGTAGCCCAGCTCGCGCATCAGTCGATCGGCCGGACCCTTGAGGGCCGCGCCGTTGATGATCGGCGACACCGCGATGACGTCGCTTCGGCGCCGCTCGAGGATGTCGCGTACTCCGGGGACCATGAGCATCGGGTCGATGGAGATGAGCGGGTTCGACGGCGCGATGACGATGCGAGAGCTCTCCTCGAGCGCCTCCACCACCTGGGGGGTCGCGCGCGCGTCCTCGGCCCCGGTCACCCTGATCGCGGTGACCTCGACGTCGTGACGATGTTGAACGAAGTACTGCTGAAAGCTGAGTCGACCCGCCTCGGTGTCGAACTCGGTGGCGATCGTGTTGTCGGTCACGGGCAGGAGTCGTACCTTGAGGGCGAAGTGCTCGCTCAGTTCACGCGTCACCTCGCTCTTGGTCAAGCCTTCACCGAGGCGCTGACTGCGATAGAGGTGCGTCGCGAGGTCACGGTCGCCGAGGCGGAACCACGACGCGCCGCCCAGGGCGGAGAGCTCGTCCATGACGCGCCAGGATTCGCCGGCCAGCCCCCACCCCAGGGCCTCGTTGTTGAGTCCGGCCAGGGTGTAGGTGATGGTGTCGAGATCGGGGCAGATGGTGAGTCCGTGCAGCACGAGGTCATCGCCCACGTTCACCACGGCCGTCAACTGCGATGGATCGGTGACGTCGCTCAAGGCGCTCAGGAGTCGCGCGGCGCCCACGCCGCCGCTGAGAACTGTTATCACCTATGAGACTTTAGGGGCCTTGGGTAACATCGGTGGTTGTGAGCGATGACCCGTTAGTTGATGGCTGGCCGGGCGCTCCGGCGGTGCTGCTCTTTCGATTGGCTGCAGGAAACGTCCAGTGGCGGGGCCAAGCGGGCGATCTCGACGCCGTGCGGCCGTGGGCGTCGGTCTCCAAGATGGCGGTGGCGCTGGCCTTCGGGGTCGAGGTCGACTGGGGCGTCCACGAGTTCACCCAGAACTTCGGCCCCCGCGGCGCGACGCTGGCGAACCTCCTGTCGCACAGCAGCGGCCTCGGATACGAGGAGGGTGATCGGACCGTGCCGGTCGCCACCAAGCGCGTGTACTCGAACGTGGGGTTCGACCACGCCGTGTCCGTCGTGGTGAAGGACAACGATCCGGCGGCGTGGCTCGAGGAGAGGGTGTTCAGCCCCCTCGGCATGGAGACGACGCGCCTGCTCGGTCGTGCGTGCGCCGACGTGTCCGGTTCGACGCGGGACATGGCGACCTTGGCGGTGGCGTGGCTGCGACCCGACGCGATCTCCAAGGCGACCCGGGACCGTCAGATCAGGCCGTACCTCCCGGACCTCGCGGGCATCGTGCCCGGCTTCGGCCGCTTCACACCCTGCCCGTGGGGGCTGGGCCCCGAGGTGCGGGGCGTGAAGGAGCATTGGATGGGGGACTGGCCCGCCGAGAGCTTCGGTCACTTCGGGCAGAGCGGCTCGATGATGCTGCTCAACGCAAACGAGCAGATCGGATTGGTCGCGACCAGCACCGAGGCGTTCGGCCCCTGGGCGGTCGAACTGTGGCCGAAGTGGACCAGCCTGATGCGCCAGCGCATCCTCTCTTCGTGACGACGTCCTCGAGGCTCAGGGTCGGGCTTGATCTCGACGGATCACTGGAGTCCCTGGGCAACTCGATGACCGATCTCGCCGATGCCCTGGACCAGGGAGGCGAATGCGACCTCGTGCGCTTCAGGACGTTCTCGTCGAGCCGTGCGGCCAACGAGAGCCGCCTGCGCTATCGCGTCCTGTGGTCGCCGCTGTGGCGTCGTGGCCTCGGCCCGTCCTTGGACAATCTGCTGCCCGCCGTTGACGTCGTGCACGTGGCGGGTGTGGCCACGCCGCCGACGAAGAGGACGCCATTGATCATCTCCGTGGACGACCTGCGTCCCCTGAGAGAGGAGTCACGCATCCACCAGCGAGTCACGCAACTCCAGCGTGCCGCCCAACGCGGCGCGACGCTGGTGGCCTCGACGATGACGGCTAGCCACGAGGTGCAACGTGTCCTGGGCGTCAAACGAAGCCAGGTCGTCGTCGTGCCGCCGGCGGTGCCGAGCGTGGCCCTCACCGATGAGGGACACGAGCTCGTCGTCAACGTCACGGGACTCACCGAGTGGTTTCTCGCCGTTGCTCCGCAACTGAGTCAATTTGCCAAGGCCCGCGGCGTGCAGTTGGTCGCGCTCACCAGCACCGCGGCCGCCCAGCGCGTGCGCCAGAGCGGCGTCGAGGTGACGGTGCGAGCGCGCAGCGAAGCTCGCTCGGCGCTGTCGCAGGCGCGCGTGGTCATGCACTTCTCCGATGGCGCACGCTTTCCTTCCTTCGCCATCGCTGCGCTGGCGGCGGGCGTGCCGACGATCGCGCGGTCCACGACGATCAATCGAGAGCTTCTCGAGGGCGCGGCGGCACTCGTCAACAGCGATGACGAGGTCCTCGCAACGCTCGAGGAGGTATGGGACAGCGAACCAGTTCGAGCGATCATGATCGCGGCGGGCAAGTCACGGGCGGTCGATTTCGCACCGCTGACGGCCGCGCGCGCCTACGGCGCGCTCTACCGCGACGTCGTGCGAGGCTGGGAATCGTGACCAGGACCTTGACGCTCGGCATCGACCAGCTCTATCGTCGCCAGCCGGGCGGGATCGGGACCTACGTGCGAGGCCTGGCGTTTGGGTTGCGCGAGGTGTCGCCCGAGGGCCTGGAGGTAGTCGGGCTCGCGCCCCGGGGCAGAGTGCCGGCGTCGGTCCAGGCGCTGCCGCTGACCCTCTGCGTCGCGCCGCTGCGCGTTGAGCTGCTCACGCGATGGTGGAGGTGGCGGGCGCTGGGCGTGCCTCGACGTTCGTCGCTCGTGCACGCGACCTCGATGGCCGGTCCCTACGGCGGGGGAGCGTCCGATGCGATCCATTCGGTGGCGCTTCACGACCTGCTGTGGCGCGAGGGCTCGAGCGCCACGACGACCGGAGGTGCCCGATTCCACGAGGATCGACTCACGCTGCTCAAGCGGCGAGACGACCTACGAATCTTTTGCAGTTCGCCAGGACTTCGCGAGCAGCTGATCGCGGAGGGATTCGAGGGCGAGAGGGTCTTTGACGTGCGCCTGGGCGTCGATGACGACTTGTCGCCCGCGGCGAGCGAGGCGGCGGTGCGCGACGCGCTCTCGAGGCACGGCGTCAGCGGGCCGTTCACGCTCTACGTGGGTACGCGCGAACCGCGCAAGAACCTCGAACGACTGGTCGAGGCTCACGCGCACGCGCGCGCGGGCAGTCGCGAACTCGGGCCGCTCGTGCTGGCGGGGCCGCCGGGGTGGGGCGAGGTCGCCACGGGCGACGCCATCGTCCTTGGCATGGTATCGCGTGAACTCTTGAAGGGGCTCTACCGCGACGCCACGGTGTTCGCCTACGTCGCCGTGGCCGAAGGATGGGGCCTGCCGCCGGTCGAAGCCCTGCACGCCGGCACGCGGGTCGTCGCGAGCACGACCACGCCGAGCGTCGCTCGAAACGACCAGGTGGTGCGGGTCGATCCGCTCGACGTGCAGGCGATCGCCGACGGCTTGGTGAACGCGCTCTCACTGGACGACGACGAGACGAGCCGCACGTCGCGTCGAGAGTCGGTGGCCACTCTCACCTGGGCGAACTCGGCCCTGGACCATTTGGCGGGTTGGTCGTGAAGGTCGCGCTCGACGTCTCCGCCGCGCCGGCGAAGCTCGCGGGAGCCGGACGCTATATCAGCGAGGTCGCTCGTCGGCTACCCGGCCTGGACATTGACACGACGCTGGTGTGCCGTCGCGGCGACCGGTCGCGTTGGAGCGCACTGTCGCCTGGTTCGAGCATCGCGCCCGTGGTGCCCAACGCGAGGCTCCTGCGCCTCGCCTACGAGGCGCGGGCTCTGGGGACCAGCGCGCCGGCGAGGAACTGCGACCTTTGGCACAGTCCCCACTACACCATGCCTCGTCGACGATTGAAGCCCACGGTCGTAACGATTCACGACCTCACGTACTTCACCAACCCCGAGTGGCACGAGCGTTCCAAGGTGCTCTTCTTCAGCCGGGCCATCACCTACGCGGCCCAGCACGCCGACGCGCTCATCAGCGTGAGCGACTTCACGGCCCGCCAGCTGGAGGAGTACTTCCCCGAGCACGCGCCGCTCGTCGTGGCGCCGCTCGGCGTCGACCTCGAGCGGTTCACTCCCGACGCGAGCGACGACGACGAACTCTTCCAGCGCCACCAGTTGCCTACGGGCGTGCCGTACGTGTTCTATCTGGGTACGGTCGAGCCGCGAAAGGGCATCGACGTTCTGCTGTCGGCGTTCACGCAGCTCGCGGGCGAGCACCCGACGGCGCAACTGTGGTTGGCGGGCCAGGCGGGTTGGGGCCTCAATGAGTTCGAGGCGCAGCTTTCGGCGCACCCGGCCGCTCAACGCATTCGACGTCTGGGTTTCGTGGACGATGACGTGCTGCCGGCCCTGCTGCGCCAGGCCCGGGTCGTCGCCTATCCCTCACGAGGCGAGGGCTTCGGCCTTCCGGTGCTCGAGGCGCTGGCCTGCGGGGCGATGGTCGTGACGTCCGCCCGGACGGTCATGGCCGAGGTCGCGTCGGGAGCGGCGACGCTGGTGCACATCGGCGACGTCCAGGAACTGACGTCGGCCCTCGACGAACTGCTCTCGGTGAGCGATCGCTACCGTTCCAGTCGGGCCCTACGGGCGCGCACGCGGGCCCAAGAGTTCACGTGGGAGGCCACGATGGTCAAGCATCTCGAGGCGTACGAACTCGCGCTGGGGCGCTGAGGTGCGAGCCCTCGTCACCGGCGCGCAGGGATTCGTAGGTCGTCACGTCTGCGAGCACTTGCGCGGCTGCGGCGATGAGGTCGTGGGCGTCGACCGCGACTGCGACGTGACCGACGCGGCGAGCGTCGAGGGGACGATCGAAGAGACCCGTCCCGACGCGATCTATCACTTGGCGGCCCTGACCCACATCGGTGAATCGTGGGCGAATCCCGCGGAGTACGTCCGCGTGAACGTGCTCGGCACTCGCAACGTGCTCGAGGCGGCGCACCGCGTCGTCAAGAAGGCGCCGATCCTCTTCGTCAGCACCGCCGACGTCTACGGCATCGTCGAGGAGCGCGAGCTCCCGTTGCGAGAGACGCACGCGACGGCTCCCGTGAACCCCTATTCGCAGAGCAAGCTCGAGGCCGAGCTGATGGTGAGGAACTACGTGCGCGGCAGTGACCAGCGCGTGGTGATCGTGCGCCCGTTCAACCACGTGGGTCCAGGGCAGTCCGAGAAATTCGTGGTGCCGGCCCTCGTCTCGCGTCTGCTCGCCACCCTCGAGACGGGCGCCCAGGAGATACCCGTGGGGGATCTGTCGACCCGGCGCGATTTCTGCGACGTGCGCGACGTCGTGCGCGCCTATCGACTGCTCGTGCGCTTCGGTGCGGCGGGCGAGGTCTACAACGTGGCGTCGGGTTTCGCCACCGCGCTCGAGGACATCGCGCACGAACTGGTGAGCCTGATCGCGCCCGACGTGCGACTCGTCCCCGACCCCGAACTCTTTCGCCCGTCCGAGGTGCCGGTCACTCGGGGGAGCTTCGAGAAGCTGCACGAGGCCACCGGCTGGGAGCCGACGATCGCGCTGACGACGTCGCTCGCGGACGTGGTAGCGGACATGCGCTCCTCCGCCAGTCGACACTAAAGGTCCCAGGGGAATTGTCGATATCGAGGGGCCAGCGGCCCGACCCTCGCCCGAGGGCCAACTAACCTTGAAGCACTGATGGAATCCCGTGCTCCGGCCGTTGTTGCCGTCGTCGTTACCACTGGTCCTGGGCCCGGCCTGGAAGCCACGCTGGCTTCGCTGGTAGCGCAGGACTATGAGGAACTAAGCCTGCTCGTCGTGGCGAACGGGGAGACCGAGCACGTCGCGCAGCGCGTGGCTGCGGTCGCTCCGTTGGCGTTCGTGCGCGCCCTCGAGGAGAACAAGGGCTTCGGGGCGGCGTGCAACGAGGCCGCGTTGATGACCCAGGGGTCGGCTTTCTTCCTCTTCTGTCATGACGACGTGCTCCTCGAGAGCAACGCCATCCAACAGATGGTGGAGGCGGCCTTTCGCACCAACGCCGGCATCGTCGCGCCCAAGGTCGTGACCTACGACGACCCGCTCGTCCTGCTGCACGTCGGTCAGACGTCGGACCGCTTCGGCGTCGTCCAGGAGCGGGTCCAGCCGGGCGAGATCGACCACGGCCAGCAGGACCTGGAGCGCGACGTCTTCGTGGCCCCCGGTGGCGTGACCCTCGTACGCTCGGACCTCTTCGAAACGCTGCGCGGCTTCGACCCGTTGATCACGGTGCTGGGCGAGGACCTCGACCTGTGCTGGCGCGCTCAGGTCGCCGGCGCGCGGATCGTGGTGGCGCCATCGGCCAAGGTCGCGCATCGCGAGACGATCGCGAACGGGGAGCGACCGGTCACGATCCACGGCATGCGACGAACCAGTCGCCAGGACCTGCAGCGCCGTCACCAGCTCCTGGTGGTGGCGACGGGCTGGGGGGGACGCACCAGCGCAGCGACGCTGCCGCTGCTGGCCGTCATGGACGCGGTGGAGTTCTTCCTGGCGCTGATCGGCGGCGACACCGATCGGGCGGGGGCGATCCTCGGCTCGTGGCGGTGGCTCTTGACGAATCGGAAGTCCGCGCGCCGGCGGCGCGTGCAGTTGAACGCGACGAGGGTGCTTTCCGACGAGGAGCTGCGCCGCCTCCAGGTCGGTGGGGCGAGCCGTCTCAAGCGCTTCGTGGTGACCCTGCTACGCGAGGGACTCGACCGGGCTCGGGGGATACTGCCGGCGTCCGAAGACCAGCCCAAGGTCGAGATCGACGAGGGCGAGGACGCGGGAGTCGGTTTCGCGGCGGCCTTCTACGAGGACGAGGAGTTCGACGAGATTCCCGAGAGCGCCGCCATTGAACTGCGACGCCAGCCGGGAAGGCTGCTGACGACGTTCCGCTCCCAAATAGCGGTGATGCTCGCGGTCATCGTCCTCTGGTCGATCGCGACCCGAAATCTCGTCGCGACGCACCTGCCGCTGGTGGGACGGCTGGCGCCCCTCGATTCGTGGTGGACGACGTGGCGCCACTTCTTCGCGTCGTGGTCGCCCAACGGCCTGGGCACGGGCACCCCGGGCATGCCCGGTTACGGCCTGGTGGCGTTCGCCGGAACCTTCGTCTTTGGGCGCATGGGCGTCCTGCCGCGCCTCGTGCTCATCGCCGCCGTGCCGCTCGGCGCGATCGCGATCGGCCGGCTGCTGCGCGGGCGCGTGTCCAACCGGGCCCGGGTCGTGGCCGCGATTTCGTACATGGCGCTGCCGCTCGGCCTCAACATGATCGGCCAGGGGCGCGTGGACGTCCTCGTGGTCGTCACCGGCCTTCCCCTCGTCGTGCGTCGACTCTTCGAGCTGCTCGCCGTGCCCGGCTTCCGCTCGGGGCCCTACCCCGATCCGGTGCCCTTTGGCCACCGAGGGTGGCGCGCGACGCGGTCCGGGCAGCGCATGCTGCTCGTGGTGCTGGTCGCGGTGCTCACGTCCTTGGCGCCGGCGACGTTGGTTCTCGTCGCGATCGTGGTCGTTGGCGTGATGGCGTCGCGCTTCTTCGAGCCGGATGAACTGGGCGAGAAGGTCAGGCCGTGGCGCCTGCTGTGCGCCATCGTCGTGAGCGTCGCGATCTTCCTCCTGCCGATGACCGTTGACACGCTGCTGGCCGGGCGACGGGCGCTGGGACTCTTCGGCCTGGCGGTTGGTCCGTGGTCGGCGCCGTCCTTCCTCGACCTGCTTCGAGGCGCGGACGGGAGTTTCGGCTCAACGTGGCTGGGGTGGCTGCTGCCACTGGCCGCGCTGTTAGGCCTGCTGCTCTGTCGAGGCGAACGAAGGGCGATCGCCGTGAAGGCGGCGACGATCGCGACGTTGACGCTGCTCGTGGCCGCCCTCGACGCGCGCCACTGGTTGGGATCGTTCACGCCCGACATCGAGGTGCTGCTGGCGCTGTACGTGGTGATGCTGGCGCTGCTCATCGGCCTCGGGGTGAGCGCGTTGGAGCACGATCTTCGCCAGGCTGGATTCGGATGGCGCCAGATCTTCGGCGCCGTGACGGTGGTGGCGTTGCTCGTGGCCGCGCTTCCCTTCCTCGTCAGCATGGCGGGCGGGCGGTTCGACCTGCCCACGACGAGCGTCGCCGAATCACTCAACGCGCTGGCGCCCACCGACGCGGGAGGCTACCGAGTGCTGTGGCTCGGCGATCCCTCCATACTGCCCATCGCGGGCTGGTCGGTCGCGCCCGGCCTCGCGGCCGCCACGTCGATGAACGGACTGCCGAGCGGCGCCACGCTCTTCACGCCGCCCGATTCGGGCACGAGCGACGTCCTCTTGAACGACGTGAAGTTGGCATTGGAGGGCCGGACGGTTCGCCTCGGCGAGCTGCTCGCGCCCGAGGGCATCTCGACGATCGTCGTGATGAGCGCCGCCGCGCCGGAGATATCGGGCGTGCAGTCGGTGCCCCTGCACCCGGTGCCGGCCAGCCTGACGACCGCGCTCGGTCGTCAGACCGACCTTTCCCTGGAGCTGCACACCGATTCGGTCGAGGTCTTCTCCAACTCGCTCTTCCACGGACTCGTGGCTCAGACCTCATCCTCGGGCCTGCTGCCGGCCATCGGGGGATCCGGCATCGTCGGCCCCGTGTCTTCGGGCAGCGTCGTCGAGGCGGGCCTCGCTCCGGCGAGCGCCTTCACGCTCGACGTCAACGGCAACGCCGCGCCTCGCCAGATCTTCGACGGATGGGCCCCTTCCTACCAGGTGGGCACGTACAGTGCGCCTCCCACCGCGAAGTTGGTGCTGCATCGGCTCCCGCTCAATGGACTGCTCGCCCTGTTCACGCTGGTGCTGTGGGCGACGGTGTGGCTGGGTTTCGGATGGGTGCAGCGCTTCGAGTGGCTCTTCACCCGTCGCGCTCGGCGCAGCGCGGCTCGTCACGCGAAGAGGGGCCATGAGTAGCTCGCGCCGCCTGCCGCTGCTGATCACGCTCGCGGTGGTCTTGGTCGCCGTCGGGCTGGCGAGTTCGCTCACTCCCGCCACAAATCCCTCGCTCCCGTCGGGCGGTCTCAACGTCGGGTTCAACGCCGAGTCGACGGGGCTGTTCTGCACCGGCCTGAGTGGTGACGTGAGCACCCTGGAAGGTCACGTCGTCTTCTTGAACACGACCGACGTCGCACGGTCGCTCGCCGTGCAGGTCGTGAACGACCTGGGCCAGCGCGCCAACGCCACCGTGCATCTCGCCGCCCACGCGACCACCCTCGTGAGTCCCACCACCATGCTGAAGGGACACAGTTACGCCGTTGAGGCGCAGGTCTCGGGCGGGGGTGTCGTCGCCCAGGAGGTCACCAGGACCGGCATGGCTCAGGTGCCCTGCGCGACGTCAGGCGTCACCAGCTGGTACGGCGCCGGGTTCGACACCGTGGTCGGATCGTCGGGCGTGCTCAGCATCTTCAACCCCACGGCGACGCCGGCGGTCTTCAACGTCGCCACGTACTCCTCGTCCGGTTACGCCGCGCCCGCACCCTTTCAGGGGCTCTCCGTGGGCGCGCATTCGCAGTTGGAGGTGGCCCTCGGCACTCAGGTCGTCAACACGACGAATGTCGGCGTGCACGTGACGGTGCTGCGCGGCACCTTGGCCGTCGTCGGCGTCCAGCAGTCGGGCAACGTGGTGTCGCTCATCACGGGCGCGACGTCGCCCACGAGGGAGGCCTGGTTCCCGCTCGTGACAACCGTCAACCGGGCGCTCGCCGAGATTCGCGTGGCGAACCCCGGTGCGATCGCGGCCAACGTGAGCATTCACGTGACGCTCGACAAATTCAATATCGCACCCCAGAGCGTGACGATCGCCCCGTACTCCAGCGGCGACTTGGTCATCACCCCCAACTCGGCCATCCCCGCCAGCGGTTACGCCGCCGTGAGGGTCACGTCGAACGAGCCGGTCGTGACGTCGCTCGCGAGCGGGACCGTCGCCGCGATATCGCTGTGGACCCCCCAGGACCCGAGCGGCACGTTCCTGGTCTCGGACTTCTCGGGCCACGGCTTCAACGCCGCGACCGTGACCAACACCTCGTCGCGGTCCCTCACGGTGCAGTTCACGACCGTGGGCGCGACGAGCGCCTCCGCCTCGGCGACGCTGGCGGCTCATTCGACGCAGGAAATATTGTCACTCTTCGGTGGTGTCAGGACCTTGAGCGCGACGACGCTGCTCGTGAGGGCGTCGGCCC
>Ga0182030_10004658_pt1 | contig 29270 bp, 23 predicted proteins | sample 812S3MmetaG_FD_121299 | JGI IMG/M metagenome (GOLD analysis project Ga0182030, IMG submission 121299) | Permafrost microbial communities from Stordalen Mire, Sweden - 812S3M metaG (Illumina Assembly) | ecosystem: Environmental > Terrestrial > Soil > Wetlands > Permafrost | place: Sweden...
CGATACCATGATGATTTCTACCATGTGCCAAATATTGTCAACGCTTTCAAGAAGTATGTCGCTGCTGTCGTGAGCCGATATAAAAATTCGCCCGCCGTCTTTGCATGGGAACTTTCGAATGAGCCGCGTTGTGGTGCGGATGCGACGAGGAACCTACCTCGATCTGCAGGGACAAATTGCACTTATGCTGTGATGGATAAGTGGATGGCTGATATAGGGAGCTTCATCAAGAATATTGATCCTGTGCATATGGTCACCTGGGGTGGAGAAGGCGAGTTTTACGAACCTGGTAACGCGGATTGGGCGTATGCTGGGGCGGACGGTGGAAACTTTTACAACGAACTTGCACTTCCGGAAATGGATTTTGGTACCTTTCATGCGTACCCAGATTGGTGGTCTAAGACGCCGGAATGGACGAACAAATGGGTTGCTGATCATGGTATCGCCCAGTATAAAGTCAACAAACCGGTCCTTTTGGAGGAATACGGATGGCTCGAGCCTGTTGACAGACTAGCAGACCTCAATGAAACGGCTCCCGCAAACGAGACGAGAGTGGCTGTTGTAGGAGAATGGCAAGATATATCGCTTCAGTATAAGATGAGCGATATGTATTGGCAACTCGGAGTATGTGGGCTCAGCATAGGCTGCAGTACCGATGATGGGTTTACGATCTACTTGAACGATACGCAGGAGAGTAAGCCGCTTGTTTATGAACATGCCGCGGCAGTAAAAGAAGCAAATTTGAGGTTATAGATGATTTTGGAGTTTGTAGAATGGTATATGGCCCGATATTTAATATTGTGTCTATTTGAGTTCTTCGTTTGCACCTTCAGTGTGCATAGCATCAACCCTGAGTCACTTGAGCGTTCAAATCGTTGGGCAAGCGAGAGTGATTGATCCCTGGTCCTTCAATTTATGGCGAGTTGTATATATGACTTTAAAGTAAATCTTGAAGTTCGTCTAAGACTGCTCGCGCTTGAGCCTACCAGCCCTTTTATTATTCGCTTAATTTAAACCCCTATACACTTTCTACTTCCTACTTAGGTTCTATGTAAGTACCTAATAAATCTCGCGCGACCTGAAACTACTCATAACCAAAATAAACTATTGATCTTGATAAATTGACCGCCATCCCTGGCAACCAAAGCCTCCAGTCCGAGGCGTTAGTCTCTGAGTGCATTCGAGCCAGTGAAGGAGCAATTCAAATAATGGTAATGGATGCTGCACATTCGATAGCAAATGGTGAAGTAGTATTTGGAGGAGCTAATCGAGAGGCTGCAGATTTAAATCAAAGTTATAGTATTGTACTCTCCAGCCGGTCAAGCAGTCGACGGAGGAAAAAAAATACACAAGGTATGTTGCCATCGTAGGGAAAGGAAGCTCGACACTTTGACTAAAGATCGCAGATGATGGGCACTTAGCCCCTAAAATAAATAATGCCTTTAGGGCGCTTGGCTACTGAGGGGGTGGGGGGGATGGGTTTGAGTTAGATTTTTCAATGTATTTTATCATTTATTATTGTAAAGTTGTTAGTATCAGTCTCTAGATTCAATAATAGCTTGAGTTTTAAACATTACTTATTGGTAGTCTATAGCTAAAGAGCATCTGTTTTGTCACGCCCAAGCCTCGGTTCATAGCGTGATCAGTTCCATTATACCAGGGCGCAGCATGTTGCTCTGAACATAGAATATTATTGTAGCCTACTCTCCGTAGGCCCTCGAATTTAGGCCTACCAATCCTTTTCACATGCCTCCAAGGTTGTTGGACTGACCATTTGGCCGTAATATGGTATAGACGTGCTGCAGGAGTTTAGTTTTTCAGTAGGGTTGTCGCGTAGCCACTGAAGGATTGTTATATTTTCTTAATATCCAGCGATTGATTTGAATAAATACTGTCTGGAGGTGATTGCAATGAAGCCAATTTTTTAAGGGATTTGCAAAGATTCATCGTTTTTTTTTTTTTTTAGCAATGGACACATATTGAAAATTAAATCACGATTTCGAAAAGCGTCAGCTGCTTTCGCGAACGCAGGGGTAAGGGGCCCTAAGAAGGCTTCCACTAGCGTGGCTGGATATTACTTCTCATGGCTTTCTCTCCATCTCCATCGCCAATAATTTTCCGCGAGCAAAAGCACTCGTATCTTTCTCGGCATTTCAACGTTGGCCAAGAAATTGAAATTACTGGATGCTCTCCCCCGAACCCCACGCTGATGATTTCCTTGTTGTACGTCGCAGATAAGCGTCTGCATTTGCTTGACTTCATGAGAGCCCCAAAGAAGCGTTCTCAGATCCCAAGTGCGAGATCCCAAGATATTTCGTCCCCGAAAAGCACGCGAAAGTGCGCCGAAGCGGCACTAAAAGAAAAGTGGCTGTGGCTGTTTAAGGCGGTAAACGCCACCGCGGGCCATAATTGGTCTAGGGCCCATTTTTAAACGCCACCACGGTACAAAGTCAATCCGGGGTCGTTTGGATACCCTACTCCTATACCTGATGTTAAGGGCTTGACGCAGTATATATAGAAGGTCAAAGACGGCGCAATTGTAACCACATTTCCCAAGATATCTACATCACATTCAATAATACAAACAAAATACCTACTCATTACCGATCTCCGATCCTGCTGTAGTACATTTCTCCCAAGAGAGCACATCGGATTCGAGCATTTTGTCCTTGAGATTTTATTACTTCGACATATATAACGGGGTTTCATCGTGTTAGAGAAGACGACTTGAACCCTCTGTTACGAAGCGAGGATTCTTATCAAATCTAGAGCCTTCTATCGAGAGCTATTCAGCAATGGCAATCACCTACATCGAAGTTGACGGAGGCAAGCTTGCAGTAGAGGTCGAGGGTAAAGGACCTCTTATTGTCTGCTCACCAGGCCTGGGCGACACACGCGATGCATATGCCGCGCTTGCCGCGCGGCTTGTGGCCGCCGGGTATCGCGTAGCCTGTGTCGACCTCCGGGGCCACGGCGACAGCACGGCGAACTTTAAACGCTACGGCGACGAACCCACCTCAGAGGATTACCTGACCGTGATCAAAGAGCTGGGTGGAGGCCCGGCGGTGCTGGTAGGCGCCTCGATGTCAGCCGGTGCCAGTGTCATCGCGGCAGGGCGGCAACCGGACCAGGTCGCCGGTCTCGTCCTGTTAGCGCCCTTTCTTCGCAACGGTGGGAGCAATTTGATGTTCTGGATCTTGCGCATAGCCCTCTGGTGGCCTTGGGGCCCCTATATTTGGCGTTCCTACGCTACCACGCTTTGGCCTGGCCTCGGCAACAAGGCACGCGAACGTGCAGCCAGCTCGACCAAATTACTGACACGCCCCGGGCGGTGGGGAGCATTCCATGCTACAGTAGTTGGCGCTAATCATGACGTGGCTGTTGCGCCCTGGCTAGGCCGCACCCAGGCTCCGGCTCTTGTGGTAATTGGCGACGCGGATCCGGACTGGACAGATCCGTTGGTAGAGGCAAAATGGGTGGCATCAAACTTCACAGATGCGGAGACGATTACGGTGCCCGGTGTCGGCCATGCACCAATGTTTGAGAAACCTGACGCTGTTGCCCCAGGGCTGCTTCGGTTTCTGGAGAGGATAAAGTTCAATAAAACGGGGGACTTGACAGCAGCCACTGCCGACGTAGGATCAAGTTGAGGCCCGAGGATTTCTGAATCAACCAAAGAAACGTCAAGTTGGCGGAAGAGCTTAGTATGGAATGCCAGGACTGTATCATTATCCGCTTTGTATAGATGTATTATAAGCAGTGTTTGAATTATTATATCAATATTTAGACGTAATAAAACATAATTAATAAGTTTATTGATTGTACCTTATATTTTAAGTAATGATACAGTTATTCCTTTATATTTCAGTAATGAATATGAAATTTAAATATTACTGGAAATATGATAGTATGTAGATCAGGTGATTTTGATTGCTTAAAATCCTATAATTATACTTGTTTTGAAAATTAAACGCTTAAAAAAAACAAAAAATAAAGACTATTTTACTATATATATATCAATCAATCAAGGACCAAGGCCTTATACAGCCATTAAGAGGCCAAAAAGATATTCTAAACCATGTGGTCACCCCCCTTAACCCTTTAGGTAGTACTTGCACCCTATTTTATATCACTACCAGTAATCATATACTATACTAGACTCCTAAACTATGTACAAAAGGCCTTAAACTATACCGCGTACAAGAGCCTCAATATCAGCCACAATATTACGGCTGTACGCTAATTCAACCACTAATTATAAATGGCTGGGCTCAAATAACTCAAAACATTAGTCCAATAATTCCAGTGCTTGAAATCGATAAGGAGCGAACTATAAGGAGACTCCGAATCCTATATATAAGAGTAAATCGTGGCATATAGCCACGGATAGTGTCAATCCTCGCATTCTCTTTTAGGTAGCTGATGTTAAGTTGCTTGTGCGGCAAGTTCGGAAAGTGCTTCAAAGTACGTAAATCACGCAGGCTTGCACCCAGACATTCTTAAACCTACACGTTAAAAGAATTCACAACTTTAGCATAGTTCTTAAAGTTTGGGTTGGAAATAGGCCATAAGATAGAACTTAATTTTGCCACATCTCCATTTGCGTCTAACACAACCTGCCTGTATATGGCAAGACCTCTTTGAAACCGGGTCATCCAAGAACACCTTACCTATGTCCTACAGCCCTTGGCCAGGGCTTTATCACGTAGATCTCTGAGCATGATCCAGCTGAGTGCTCAGGACTTAGGGCTCAATTTATTAGGTTCGAACAGCGACTGCTTTGGCCTAAAGACTGAGATAGACTTTAATGAAGCCACTTGTCGTCTGAGATTATAATTGTAATATCAGGCGGCAGTTTTTCGAATTTACTTCAAATGTGGTTACCGTGTCATCTAGTATATACGCCCACTATTACGGAGGTTCCGGCCTTAAGTCTCCGCACTTCAGTGTCTATAAACAGTACATTCGCTTGCAAAGCCTATAAAAAGGCAGAATTATAGTGTTGGTCCACTATAATTACTATGTTAATCTGCTAAAATAATAAGAATTTAACGAGTCCAGTAATAGCTTTGGGCTCTATTTTAGCGCTTACTTCAAAATGTATCTCTACAGAGCCTTATATCGTACTTACAAAGCTTATCTCCTGAAGTGCGGAGACTTACGGCTGGAACCTCCGTACTTTAAGCGCAGGTTCCTCTGAATCTTGCTACAATGGACTTATGATTTATAACCCGAAGAAATATCCTGAAGAAATACACCAGAAGCCCTGAAAACAAGGAATTCCACAGGCGCATTCAACTTACAAGCGCAGGTCCAAATTCCTCAAAATGCATTTACACCGAGTTTAAGCCCTAAGTTGCAATATCAGATTATACCGCAGTCAGCGTCGCCGCTCTCCATTCTTCTTCACGTTGTTACGCCATGAGTTCCACACCATTCACTCCGTATTGGAAAGCCGTTGGACCACCAGCTGACCCATATTCATGGGTTTTCTTTGTCGTGGCCCAGATCGCCGGCCGCCACCGTCCTGTCGCCATAGTCTCAAGTCTAGGCGACAACTTCCAAGATGAGACACTGCAGGGATGCCCCCTTCTGGCTGCTTGCCATCGCACAGTCACCATCTTCGCGGACCAGGCAAATCACCCGACCATCCGCGCCGAACTGGCCCTCGCCGCCGGTTATTACATGAGAGACGGTGACCGCGAGTACCGTCCGGAACCGGTGGAGCTACCGGAGCTCAACCGCGTCATGGCACAGCCAACGCTCCGCGGGATGCGCCCCTGGTACCGCGGCATGCAGGAGTTCCCATTCATCATGGCCTGCCTCCTCCAGGGCGTCGGTTTCGACACGCAGAAAGGGGTCTCCCGTGCGGCGCAACCGGAACCGCTGAGCACCGTGTATCGCGACACCAGCATCGAGTGGGGGATGGTGGTCGTCGATATCACAAAGCTGGATGCCGTCCGCTATGGCATTGTTGGCTTTGGCGTGGGCCCAATGAAGTTCGTCACATCGCCTAGAAACGAGGGTTATACGATGGGGGCTATGGGCCCCGGAGCCTTCGAGCGGGGTGAGCTTAGGGTTATGGACAAGGTGCGGCCCCGGAGGGCTATGTCGGCGGCCGAGTACATGGCCAAATTCAAAGACAATCATGAGACTTTGCCGACATATGATAGTAATACCAGCAAACAACTGTTGCTGCTGGCGAGAATACCGCTGATTGACGCAGCTGCAATGGGCCTTGTCTGGCCGCAAGAGGACGACATTCTTCCATCACTAGCCAACCTATCTGTAGGCACAACTAGATCCCTACCAGACCGGGTCATCACAAGCCTAATCCAGAGTACTTTCGACATAGACGATTTCGACATGTCCATTTTTGATGAGGTCCGTGCCATTCCCAACTTCCAGGACTTGCTCTGGCGTAACCTGGTGCAACACTCGGCTCGGCTTGGCAGCACCCGCTCGGCCGGTCAGCTCATCCGACTCGCCTTCGCCAACCAGGAACATCTCGGCCTAGAACAGCTAAACAATCTTTCTGCAGAGGCTATTTCGGCAGCCTTGCGTATGCCGGAGATAGGGAAGGTCACGTCTATCAGCTTCTGTATCGACAGCATTCGGAGCACACCAGCTGGGCTCATAGATGTACTATCAGAAGCAGATACTCTGCGCGAGATCTATTTCCTCCAAAGTCCCACTCGGGAAAGCGATGCGCTGAGCGCGCAGATTTTCGAAGAGTTGGCAGCCCGGCCTCAGATACTGTGGCGCACCAAGGTCGTGTTGGCGGGCGCTTACTCCGCTGCTCTACGCAAGAGGTTCTGGCTCCCAACAATCCCGAAAAGTATAACGAGTAATATCGCCGATGCAGTCCAGGTGGCGCCTCTTGACGTCTTCCCCGTCCAGCAAATGCTTGTCCGGCACCAGATCACCACGTATGGTAATATCAAGTTTGGCCACAAATACGTCCACCTGGGTGACGCACTCCTCAAGCCAGAGCGCTTCGCCACCGGCTTCCTGCTCTACCTACACTCACTACTGCCGTCAATGGACGCCATAATCAATCCAAAAGCGCAACTATTCAGCTTTTCCAGCGCCCCAGCGTCGTTCGCCGTTGACGCGCTAACCACAGCTGAGGTTAGCCCAATACTCGCTGAAAACTTTGCTATGGCTGCTCAGTGCTGGCCACGGGTGCGCAACTTGGTGCCTGGCGGCTGGACCATCATCGTGTCGCTAGAAATACACCGGGACCACGAGGCAGCGCGGTTCAACAACAATAGCACCCTCGCGTACCAATCCCACTTTATCCGATACGCCTTTGTGCGTGCATGCCAGCAGCGTATTGTGGTCGATCTGACGCCGCTGACGCCGCCAGGCCCGGAGGAACTCAACGTGGTCGGGTTGAAGGAGTTCCTGGATGCCACGGCACCTGAGGTAGACCCGGCTGTTGTCGATCACCGTTTGCATGATGTGGCGGAGGCACTGAATTCCAGTTGGAATCAGGGAACTCTGCCTCCCGGGATAGAGCCTGTGTCTGTATTGTCCCAGACAGAGGCAGCGGATATGCTTCTAGAGTTTCTCGAAGACGCCAGGAAGGTGAAGAGGCGCCTCCGTGTGGCGATGGAGGAAAACCCCGAAGGTGAGTTCCCCCTGAATGACTTACAACGGCAGAAATTTAGCTAAATACTAATTGTCATGGACTCTAGAGCGAGACTGGTATCCAGAGCTTCTCGTCGAGGAGTTTGATGCTAGCTAGCTACTGCTGGTGCTAAATGATAAGCGTTTACTTCCAAATCTGAGATCGTTCTTCTTCGAGCCTATTCACTATCAGGGGTATTGTTTCAATACCTAATATTGTACAAATTACTACTGGTTTTTGATGATTAAAATACAAAATTCATTGGCCTAGATAATCTCTTCAGATTGTATCGAAATACGAGAAACTAGCCAGAGTACCTTACATTGTAAACATGTGATCACAAATCTACCCAAGCAATGTCAGTGGTTATCTCGAGAGACATAATCTCGTCCTTGGTTTTAGGTATATAATTCAGGACAGCCTTAGGCACAAAGGCTCTCAAATTCCAAATACATTAGTATTAAAATAAGACCTGATTTTGATATGAGAAGGTATAGCTAAATCTGAACTTCTGCAGGTTATTATTCTTTATGAGATTGGAAAGTGGTATTAATTGCGAATCTGGCATTTGAAAATACTTTTTATGGACGGGGTTGCTATCACTATTGCTGGCATCAAGTCCGTTTTCCCTGAGGTCTAGGCGAGAATTTGGCTATCTCTATCGAGAAAATAAAGAGCTTCCCTGACTTTTCGTAACAAATACATCAACAATGTAGCTAATCCCCTCATTTCTAAACTCCCTAGCGTGGAAGAAACAGTATACTGTGAATAAAAATAACGTCACCTTGCAGCCTCCGCAAATTTAACCAAAGGGACACCTGGTGTTCTGCATGATCATAACTTAGAAATTATTGAGGTCTCATTCATAAAATATGATCGGCTATGTTGATACTATATATAATTCAATGAAATTGCTACGTAATTATAGTCTGCTGGTGTCAAGTTGTGTATACTCCCAAATTAATATTCTCCGATGAAAAACTTTATCGAATCTATTTCTCACTTCCACATTTCCTCGGGCCCAAATCGAAATTTCCAACATTGAAAAGGCTCATTCTGTCCATTTTCAAAGCTATACTCAACATAATTGGCAAGGTAGACAAGCCCTCAGCTTAAACTCGCTTAAATCTCTCCTATTCACTTCGCTTAGCGTAACAGATCAAAACCTCGCAACCTCCACAATCGCAACTCTTGATCACTCACAACACGAAATTAGCACAATGCCTTGGAAACGTAACGCAGAGATAATTGAGCGGGATCTCTCTGGTGCTTGCGGACATCAGCAATTCTATGCGGAGAAGCTTGAGAACATGGTGATCACTGATTCTTATGATTAACATTGGACTGATCAACACCTTCGACAAAGGTCTTTTTCAGCTGGCCACTGAGAGTGAGCGGAAAATGGAGATATTGGTAAGACATCCGTCTGTTGGTATAATGGAATCCACTGAGATGGAAGGTACACAAGAACCCCTTTGTAGAATAATGAGTCTGTTCTCTAACTGAAATAGATGCAGATTCAACTTCCAAGAAAAAGTCTACTACTTTCATGGGCTTGCCGTACGATTTTTCGAAAAGGTATTCAAGGCGAGCGGCATCTGCGTGTCAATATGTCTCGGGCTCACTTGCACAAAGCTTTACGCGTTTCTAAAAAACACGCCATCCTAAGTAAATAAATTTGCGGGCAGATATCTGTGATCTCAAAACAAATTGCGCATGGGGATATCATGTCTTTTATCACAACTTTCCATACCGCTTGTTAGAGTTGCATGATCTATTAGATAATTGGAGAGACCTTGGGAATAAATATCGATATTCAAATTTCATAGGCTCCTTTATGAATACAGAGGCCTATGGTCATTACGAGGATGGTTTTGAAGAGGAACGTATAGCTTCGAGATAGCAGGACTTGGGTCTTTCTATGGATCCCACTGAGCATAGAGCTCATGAACAACGAGAAGCTATACTTCTTAATCCTCATAATATGGTTGAAGCTCGGTACGCGCAGGCGATTACTACCATCGAACAAGACATCATACAATTCGAGTATACGGCAGATTGGAAGGAGTATTGGTCTCGGTGCGAAGTCTTCAATGCAACTTGAGTCATTTTGATAGGATTGCTGCAGGCTACCTGATTGACGCTGTTGGAAGCTGGAGTTAGCTCGTAGGTCTTTGAACGGCGAGGAGTCTGGGGAGGTTCAGATTGCTTTGCGGGGAGATATGGGTGGATTTTGATACATTGATGGCTCACCGACAACTAGGTAGTGCGTAATTGAGGAAGGATCGTATCAGAGAACGCTCGGTCTCATTGAGAGGGAAACGCAGCTATGCGGCTCCAGGTCAACTCTTAGGGCCTACATGTGACTCTAGATCATTTAAAAAACCCCCCCAAGAAATAATATATATATATATATATATATATATATTTCTATGACCAGATAGGCAAACAGCTACTAATTACCGTGATAGCTAACTATTATCTATTCTGAAAACGGTGTCAACACACCATCAACGGCCATTTGTTGATTCAATCCGAGAATGCGGGGTTGCGAAAGCTGGAGAACTAGCGGGGAAAGAGCTCCCCAGCGCCCCGTCGCTTGCCCCTAGCGACAACCGCCTAGCGAAACAACACCCCAACCCCCCTCCCAACCCCGGCCTCCAACGGCGGGTCCCCGGCGTCATACCTGATAAAAACAAGAAATGCGCTGTCTCCTGACATTTTCAAGATTTCTTTTGTCCGCCTAGTGGTGGAGGATAAGAGATGGCGAATGGGAATTTTTTTATTTGCTGCCCCTCCAGTATGCTCAACCTTTACTAGTATTCCTATACCATTCCTATTTTGATCTCAAACTTGATCCTGGTATATTTAGCTAGCTCAGAACTCTTTGCAGACTAACTCAGAACCCACGTCCCTCACGTTTTTCAGTTCGGCGTGATTTCGGTCATGTTCACGGTCTTATTGCAACTAGTTTTGTATCCGCCATTGTGGATATTCAGAATTACTGCATGGGAGAGCTAAATGGGAATCCTATATAGAATTGTTCTAGGCCATGTTGGTAATTCAGCAAGACATCTAGGCAAATCCAAAAGCACAAGTCTCGTCTCATCCCATAGCTTTAGTGCAAGTGTTCTCATTTGAACATATATCCATGACTCTCAAATTTTATTCTTTTATATAAACTTAGGTTGGATTTGATAGCTGTCAGCATGTGTCTTTGGCACGTAATATTATTCTCAGCGCTCATATTTCCACTCGAGACAGCATGTATGACTATAGGCCGAGACACAATCGGCCCCATCGAACCCAGATCTAGCTGGAATTTCCTAGGATGTTATATTGACAATGTGTCTGGACGTGCATTGCCAAACGGTGAGGCTGTTCCCGGAGGTGCTACCGCTATGACGAATGAAGTGTGTCAGTCAACTTGTCTCGCAGCTGGGTTCTCCATTGCTGGAACCGAGTACGCGGACGAATGTTGTAAGTTTGGCCTTTCCTAGCAAATGTGGCTTGCTGCTTCTGATCATTCGTTAGGGTGCGGCAATGCCATCGTCAATGGTGGAGGTCCAGCACCAGATGGGAATGCTGGTTGCAACATGGCTTGTGACGGCAACTCCGCTGAAACATGTGGTGGTCCCAACCGACTAGATGTATATCAATATAGTTCTGGCGGAGGATCTACAGGAACGGGAAAGCGTGGCCTAGCTTACAACAACAATAACCCAGCCGGAAACGCAGAGTATGCGAACCTTTTTACGGGTTACAGCAAGATAACTTGGGGTTATGACTGGGGATATCCATCCTATGACTTAGATTCATCCTTTGAGTTGTATGTATGTCCTCTCCATTTTTGTGCATTTCAGTTCTGGACATACGATTAACACACCTTCACTCTAGTGTGCCCATGCTATGGGGCTTACCTAGTGGATCTGATCCCACCTGGACTGCAGCCGTCCAGACTGCGGGCACGGAGAACATCCTCGGTTTCAACGAACCCGATTTGACATATTCAGGTTCTTCAAATATCCTTCCCGCCAACGCAGCCGCAGGTTACATCACGTACATGGAACCATTTTCCGGAAGCGTCAAAATCGGAATGCCGAACGTTCTATGGTTGGTTTTCCTGCCCTCTATTTGCCAATGCTGAAGGAGCTGAGCTTTTGAGGCATGTCTTCAGAGCTTGTCGGCTCCTCAACTCCAGAAACCCCTGTGGAAAATCTATACTAATTGTATCATCAGGAATAACCTGGGCTCATCCTCTGGCGGAAACTATGATTCCGCCGTCTGGACACAATACTTTCTTGGAAACTGCACTGGATGTCATTTTGATTTTGCAGCTATCCATTATTACCAAGACTGCGACCCGTCTGACGGCCAAAATGGTGTCGATTGGTTCCAAGGCAATGTTACGAACGCTTATAACACGCTAAATCTACCAATTTGGGTTACAGAGTTTCAATGCTATGGGACGGATGCACAGCAAATTGCTTTTTTACAGGCAGTCTTGCCGTGGATGGATGAGCAAAGCTTTGTGGAGAGGTATGCGTATTTTGGGGTATTTCCGGATTATCTTGTGGACTCGGCGGGAACGGGTCTCTCCGATATAGGGGTGGCATATGCTACCACTTAAGCAAGGTGATACATTGTGCATGCTTGGAATCTGCTGAGTTGAATGGTCGATCGACGACTATACTACTTTCCGTTCTCAGCTTATTTCGCCGGAATATCAGGGGATGGTTAAGAATTTATACGATGCCCCTGGATTTCAATGAATCCCGACGATGGGGAAGAGCAATATTTTGGTGAAATATAGACAAATACTGATGTTTGTGTAATGCCCCCTTTTGTCGAGAAGAGTCAGCACCCTTGATTAGGCGCGAGTGCAGCAAGTGTAGCGAATTTAGCTTTAGCAAAGTATGAAGTTAGAAGGTGGACGGCGAAATTACGATTAAGAATAGAGCATATACTGGTTTCAAGCCTGCCTTCATTAATCCATCTGAAATGATCTATGTCCGAAGAAGAGCTACTTTGCGGCCGCTTTTTCCTCTATGAATTATCAGCATGCGGCCGTGGCGCGGCCGCCTCTACTAGTACGTGTAGTTTTCAAGGGGTTTATTCTTTAAAGTCCGTTAAGCCGCTCCGTGGACCGCTAAGTTCCGCCGAGAACCAATCAGTATTCAAATTCTGTGTTAGGCTGAACTGTCAACCATGCACGATCTAGTACTAACTCAGGCAACTACTGCTAGATCCTGCAACATGCATGGAGACAAAAATTACCTGTTTGGGAAAGGCTTTTGAGCGGACAAGAATACCTAGATGAAGTTGTTTGAGCTCGAGCTATATAAATGTCATTCCCTTCCTCTTCAAATCTCATTCCCATACACCATACTCACAAAAGCCATTAAACTTCACCACAACCTCATCCGCCACATCTCAACAACCATCAAAATGCCCCCTACAAACAAGTACACCGAAGCCCATAAACTCGAGAACCTCAACGGTCCCGGCGATGCCCGTCCCACCGCCCTGCAAATCATCAAAGACGAAAGTCTTCTAAACTCAGCCCCCGACAAAGTCTTCCTCGTCACTGGCGCCTCCTCCGGAATCGGCGTCGAAACTGCACGCGCCTTCGCTGCCACAGGTGGAAAGGTCTATCTCACTGTCCGAGACCTCGCCAAGGGTGAAGCAGCATGCTCTTCCTTCCTCGAACCCGGGCGTGTAGAGTTGTTGCAAATGGACAACAACTCTCTTTCTTCCGTGCGCGCCGCTGCGAAAGCTTTTCTCAGCAAAAGTAATAAACTCAATATTCTTGTCAATAACGCCGGAATTATGGCTACCCCAGAAGGGAAGACGGAGGATGGATTTGAATCGCAATTTGGCGTGAACCATCTCTCTCATTTCCTGCTCTTTAATTTGCTTAAAGACACTCTCCTGGCGTCGTCCACACCCTCTTTCCATTCCCGCGTCGTGAACGTATCGTCCAGTGGCCACATAGCAGCAGAAGTCCAATTCGGGAATTATGGTTTCGAGGATGGGAGTTATAACCCGTGGAAGGGATATGGTCAATCCAAAACTGCCAATATTTATATGGCCAACGAAATCGAGACTCGCTATGGTTCCCAAGGTCTTCATGGGTTGTCTTTGCACCCAGGTGGTATATGGACGGGGTTGCAGAAATATGTACCCGAGAAAATGATGGAGGGGTGGAAGTCAGACAAGGAGGTGCTAAAGATGATGAAGAGTGTTGAGCAAGGGGCTGCGACGACTGTGTATGCCGCTGTAGGGAAGGAGTGGGAGGGACGGGGAAGGGTTTATTTGGAGGATTGTGCAGAGGCGAGAAAAGCGCCAGATGGGGCGGAAGGAGGCGGGGCGACGAGCGGTTGGAAAGCGCATGCATTTGATAAAGAGAAGGAGGGGAGGTTGTGGAGAGATAGTTTGGTGATGGTAGGGTTAGGGGAGTAGATTGAAATCTCGTGTTATTTAAAAATACTATCCGAGCTAATTGATTTCAAGGCAACTTTGCAATTGTGCCCCGAAATCACTACTTATCTCTGCCCTCACATGGCGTCTTGAGCTCTGTGGGAACAGGACTTTCTCTAGGGTTTCTTGCCTATTAGGTACAATTCTGGTGTATTCAGTGATTGAGATTGCTTAAAAAATAATAATAAAATACTTAGATTTTCAGCCTAGAATCACTAGATCGCGGCAGGAACCAAGCCTTGTCCGTCACAAAACACGAGTATAGATAGATCTCCAGGCAGTTTCTGTCGAGGAAAGGATTGAGCTCGATTCATTAGACAGCGAGACTCTTTGAAAATCCATGATGGCTGCTGAAGGTTACCTAGTACTTAACAATACACGCAGTACATAAGCATTCAATACCAACGAAATAAGCAAAACTTTTATCAGCAGGGTCCGAGGAATGCCATGATTTGCTCCTTGCGGCAAAATTTCAATTTTGTTGACCGGCATCTCATTTTCACTGACTTGGAGGTCGTCGTCATTTTGATTCATGTTCTCCCATCGACTTAAACTTTGCGTGCGGTTACACACTTCAAATAATTCCAGATCGTACCGCCCACACCGAAACCAGCTCAATGCATCGTAATCCTCGAGCCATATTTCTAGCTGGTCAGAGGAGTCAGGCGGCCATCGACAGTGGGGGCGTGAGGATTAACTCCAGCTCGTAGAAGATATAAGCTCTGCCAGCAAAGCGCTTCATCGTCTACGCATAATTGTGTCCACCAGCCAAAGTTGAAGGCCGCGTCGCTAAACAGGGTCTAACCTTCAGAATCATACGCTTCCAGATCGACCCCTGAATATTCCGATGTAAACAGCCACGAAAAGCCTTCCTCCGGGCCTCGGTAGAATGATACGGCATTGCTGGTTAATGGAAGTAACGGTTGGCAGCGGCCTCGCTCCTTCAAAGCACGGATGGTATCAACGACCCTGGAGGGAGAAGCGAAAGTCCTACATATTTTGCGACTGAGGTGGTCAAGTAAGGTCAATAGTCGGTCGTCATATGCTGATCCATCAACTCCGAGCTCCAAAAGTAGATTACAAAGGTCTGCATGAGCGTATCTTGCAGACGCCTTTCAGGTTATTACGGTCTGCTGATGTCTGAGTTGTAGATTATGACCTACATGTAGGAGATTCTCACCATGTTGATTCACAACGAATGGAGATACCCAGCCATTCTCGAACCATTTTCTCACCGCCTTAATATTACCATCTGCGCACAAGGTAAATATGGAAGACTGACAAGGCGTGACAGGGTGCCAAGAAATACTTCGAGGTAAAGTCGATGTCTAAATTTGGAAGGCCGCCTTGGGTAGAATTATTTTAAGCCGCCGTCTGACGTTTGACAGGATACTTAATTCAGAATCAAGGAATATTTGATGTGTCGAAGCGTTGTAGGAAAAATCTAGAAGCAGAGATTCTAGTCGTTGTCGCCAAACGGGGGACAGCGTCAGATGAAGCGCTGATATAACCTTTTGAAGCGCCGTAGAGCAGTCAATCCTGAAAGCCAGATTATATCCCTTGACTTGTGATAGATCTAGTCGTTTTCTCCTTGAAGATTTACTGGTGGAGAAAGACTGAGACTGAGACACCGTTGATTGGTCATGCAATTTCATAGTCAAATCCTTAGAAGAATTTCCAACCATAATTTCCTTGACTTCAGGTTGCGTGGGACATTTCTGGATACTCTTGGCTAATGAGATAATATCATGACGCTGAAGTCGGCTGGACAATAAGGATAAGCTACTGATCTTCCGAATGACCAATACTTACTGGAAGAATGGTTGAAGATCAAGCAAAAGCATCTCCAAAGCCCCTCTCAGCTGAGACTCGACATATTTCACCGTCTTCATTTTCAAAGTCACCTTGAAAATAAACCAGTACTTTTCAATTCTTTTGACATCTTTGTCCTCGCTTGGAATTGGTAAGAGGAGTGTCACACTTTCGATCCTGACCTTGCAAACCTCAATGCTCCGAGCTGCCTCTGCTTCGCATGGAATATGAGATTGCTGTTTGCAGATATCAACAACGGCCGCTGATATAGCTTGCAATATTGAAAGATGATGTTTAATTCGCTCCGCATCGGAATTTGCGCTTCCAAATGACTGCCAGAAGGCATGTAACTTTTGCGATGTTTCAGCCATTTGCAGAGCCAGCGAGGCTACCACAAAACCACCCGATACAACACCGAGAGCGACTTCAGCCATGTTTCTAGGAGGTAGAAAAATTGACAAGATCAGAAGGAATCTTCGTAATTCGAAGAGCTCAGCAGAGCTCTTTCACAGCTTTCCCTTTCCAACTCCTATGGGGAGCACTGAGATCGACAAACAGCGCAGCCGGGCGAGTCTTGATGCTGCAGAGGTCAGCCAATAGAAGGTTGACACAAAGCCTGCAAGGATTTGAAAGAGATCTCCAACAGCAAGGTGAACGACAAGGCAGAATCACTTCAACAGCCTCGTTTCGCCAAGCTGCTTCAGGCCAAATTTCTTTGGTTTTGAGTTCATTACACACACCTATAGGCTCTTCAAGAATTTAAGGATGACTTTTGAATTTCTACAAGATGTAGGTGCTTCATATGACACGTGGTGGTCCTGTTGCCAGTGCTCGCGCGAAGTCGACTCTAGCGTCTGGGCCGAGAGCTGTCCAGATTGCTGCCACAGCCGTTGCTCAGAATGCGGCGACGTATGGTCAGATCCACCACTTCGACCGAGATTCGTTGATTCTACCTGCTGCAAAAGGATAGATATCTGCCATTGCAAAGAAGCGGACTTCTCATGCAGGCTCGAAGGTTGGAACACGGATTGCGAATCTTGCGATTATGATCCACCGAAGCCTCCACCAAAGCCATGCGAGGGCTCTCGTGTGTTTTTATATGAGCTGGCTGTATTTAAATCATACATTGAATATGAAAGACCGTCACATCGTACCTTCCCTTGAATCCTCAATTTAATACCTCTCTGACACATCACATGACAGAAATGCTGCACACCTGCATGGCATGTAAAGCTCGGTCGATTGACAGACCATCATGGAGTAGCATGAGATTATAAAAAATAAATCTCTGGTCCTTCACGTATTCGGCAGGAAGAATGGTTGAAGTGGTGTGCATGCCAGCGAGCATTCGACCCAAATGGGAGGGGCGGTGCCCTTAGATTGTTGGAAATGGCAGATGATAAATTCAGCTTAAGGAGGTTCTTTCCTAGGAATCGAAGATTGGATTTTCGAGAGTTGAAGTCCACCAAATAGGCTGAGAGAAGCTTGCTTGAGTCTCTTAAGAGCTGAATGGAAGTCGTCTATAAGGGGTTTACGGTCAACCGATGATTTGAGGATTCAGGGTTCGAGACACTATAAATGCAGGGCTTCTAGGGCCGAGGCGCTACAGAAAAGAATTATGATTACGCTTTTCAGGTTCCTACACAGTGATTGAAGAAAATAAAAAACATTTGCTTCGGGCACTTGCAATGGGAGGCTCGATTCAATCCTACCCAGAATTTCGTTTCACACGCTCTAAGTATTTGTTTCGTAGGATAAAAGCGGACATTTCCTTTTTTGAGACGTGGCGAATGTCAGCATCAGTTCACCTCCGCCGATCGAGTCAGATCGGTGGCGTGCGGCTACCCACTCTTGCGTATAATACGACCAAAACCGGCTCTTCCATTTTAATTCGAGTATATTTACGAAGCCGTAACAGTGTGTCGTTTCTCGCAGGTGGCAATAGCATCGTTGCCCATTGTGATTTTCTATCTCGAACCAGCAAGCGCGAAGGAAACACTGCGGCCAGGTTACCGCATTGATGTTTAGCAGCACAAATTACACCTATCCCAAAGTACTCATTTTTCTTATCCTATTAGAAGTCCAGAGTCGGAAATCTATATCTCAGGTCGTCTCGCAGTGCTTTCTTGATCCAGTGTTACCTTTTCTGTGCTACTTATTGCTCTACCCTCGTATTCCGTTCTGGTACAAATCTAGCCGACTTTACAATTACCTCGCTCGCGTATGTTCGACCTTCATCCTGATATATTATTCTTGATAATCTACTGAAAGGAATAGGATCTCGAAGATGGCACGAGTCACTCAGCTGACCTTATCATTGGAGCTGATGATATCAACGTGAGGAACCCCGTCCGAAATACGTGAGCTCGTGGTTCCAAACAAAGTCGCTGTCAAGCATTCAAGCCACAATGCTTATCGATTTAGAGGATCAATGAAGGACTTCCCAGAAGATGAACTCAAATCTCCTTGTGATTCCAGACGGTATTTGTGCAGCGCTTTTCACACCACGAATATGGAGAAGTTTTCGTCTGATACTATATTAGAGGTTGTGTTGTTTCCCTTTAAATCATGACGCTGATGCCGATAGAGGCAGAGACGCTTTGCAAAACTGCTTTCTGATATATGCAAGTGATGATGTACCACTTTCGGAGAAAGGCAAATCCGAGTTGAACCAAATTTGGTAGCTCATTTAACGACGACTTCTAGGCACCACTCAAGCTGAAATCAAGGCATCACTAATGAAAGAGCTTCATCCACTTCTCATCAGGTATGCACAACTATGGAACATCCTGCCACACCATGCTTACCCAGATATAGCACAGCGCATAAATTCAAGCCATAGAAAGTTGTCAAGCAAGAGCCCCTTTGAACTTGAGTCAATGGTAAATTTCTCGTGCTCGGTGATGCGGCTCATCCGGTAAACCATGCGGCTCTTTTTTCTACTTTTCAGGATATTGATCTTCTCAGGCAAACCCAATCATCAGACAAGGAGTGAAGACAACCGTTGAAGGCGGTGCCAATAAGGTTAGGTGCCAGTATCACTGCTTCGATCAAGGACAAGATTGGGAAATTTCATGAAGACCCTGATTAGGTCACTTTATTTATGGGAAGAAATCAGATTGTCAATGAGTTAGTTTGAATCTAACACCTCACGACGGATCCCATTGCTGATTGATACATATGTGATTATTTCAAGGCTTTAGAAAAAACTTTCAAGGAATTGGAAGCATCACGCATTCCAAAAAGGGATCATTCAAGAGTGTAATTCTAAGTACATGGATGTCGTCAGAGGAATTATACTTGAAACCAGAGTCTAACAGCGAAGGCGCACGGATTCCTCACTTTAGATGCTGTATAATCCCTTCTCTTAGAGATAGATAGATCATGAGGCACGTTCTCCGGCATCATATATGCCGAGTACTGAACCTCAGCCAGGGAAGCGCAATTTCGAGCTCCAAATTCCGAACTCCTCCGTATTTCCAAAAGCTCACAAAATCCAGCACCACACCTGCGAACTTCTTGATACTCCCCAAAGCCCATAGCGGTCTATCGTCAGCCACGACGAACTCCACACGCGTCAATGCACATACTTCATCCCACCTTCCTAATCCAGCCTACCGAATCTTCCCCCACCTTCAACCACACTCACCGTTCCTTATTCAGCACGCCATAAACAACCTTTCGCCAAGACCGTTTTTAATTTGACACGTCGTATCTATCGTTCGAGGCAGATTCGCTGCGGCCTTTGAGTCATCGACCGCATGCAAGCCCTGCGCCTCCCTGTCCGTACGTGAACTTGCTTACGCTGCGGCCACAGGCAACAATCACATCCCACCATACAGTGCAGGAATGACTCTACTTCTACATAGCAATCTTGATTTAAGATTACGACAGTATATGCCCCAATGATTTTATTTGGGTGCCTGAGAGTCATAGTTGCTGGTAAGGCTCATTAACAAGGTTACGAATGGTAGCCAGGCCGAGTGAGATGGTAAGATAGTAGAATTGAGGCCGAGAGATATATCTTCTAGTCTGGACATATCTTGAATAATTTTTTTGTTTCTTGCTTCATCAATCTGTTAATTCATCAACCCAAGAAAACATTCCCTTCAATTGAAGTCAATTACCCAACTACTCAATTTCCCATCCACAGAATTCCTGCACACTCTCCAAACAACAGTAAATACATCTCATCACCATGTCCAACGCTCACGACTCAAGCCAATACGCCTCCTCCTCGGGCTCCCAGCAGCAATCCCGCGAGTACAACCAATTCGCCTACCAAGCCGGTTCTCCCTTCCCGCCCTCTGCACCGCGTCATCAGACAAATCCCAACTACGCAGCGTCAACCTACTCCACATCTACCACTGCGACAGAACTACCCCTCTTGAACACTTCCGAGGGAGGAAAAGCGGAAGGAGGAAAAGGATCCAAAGTATGGAAGAAAACTAAAACCTTTTTGAGTAAGGTTGGGGATCCGAATTGGGAGGCGCAGGAGAAGGAGAAAGCCGAGAGGGAAAAGGCGGAGAAGGAGGGGAGGGAGTATAGATTGAAGGGGACGGGGATGGGGTTTGGCATGGGGGATGAGAGGAAGGGAGGTGGATTGGTATAGCGCGTTGGTTGGGGTGAAAATGGATTCGATGTTTGGGATTGCTTCTTTTTCGATCTTCTTCGTCTTGTGGATTCTCGAGATGGTTCCTTAGAATGCTGAGTAATGTCGGGTTGAGTTCCGGTTACATTTTTTACTCGTTCTACTTCTTGGTAGATTGTATGCCAGGCACAACACATCGATTCGTTATTGGTATCGAGAAGACGGGCAGCTTTTAAGCCCCCCTCCTGTTTAGAAAACGTATCTAAACCCTATGCCTCGTGCATCTCCTTCTTGAATAATGTTCTCATTCTCTATTCTCTCCAACTTCTTGTTCTCCTTTATGTGGATTCTGCCAACACGTCAGTTATAAAACTTCTCAACATGTGCAATGGGAAACTCACATTCTCAGCAAAAATGCTAATGCAGCAACAACTAGACAAAGTGCTGCTATAGAAGCAGTACCAGGCAAATACCTCGGTCCTTCTGATATCGGGAAAAGATACGGGCCATAAATATTCGCGGAATTGCCTGTCACCCCTCATTAGCCGTTGCCAACTTCGACCCGTAAGCAAGATACATACCAACCATATTACAAATCGCAATCGCCGCCGATCTCTTCACCATTGGTCTCGGAAAACTATTCGCAACCCAAGCTACAATAATCTGATACGCGGACACTGCACCCAGCGGCATCAAAAACATAGCAAAGAACCTCGCACCCGTATTCAGCGTCACAACCGCTATGATATTCCCCACACACGAAATGCCCATCAATACAATAATATGTATGGACCTATCACCCGTCTTGCCCGATGTATAGGTTACCAGCAACGACACCAGAAAAGTAAGGAACCAGATTGGGGCGGTCAGGAGCAATGATTCTATTTTCCCGTATCCGAGAGTCTTGACGATGGTAGGGAAGAAATATTGGAAGGACTGCGTGAGCAGAGAGATATGTTGGAAGAGCATGAAGATATAGAGACGGTAATCGCGAAGTGCGAGCAAGAGACCCTGTTTTAGGGTGACGGAAGAAGTGTCGTCAGATTCTTTGGCGTCGTCGATGAGGCGCCAGGCTGCGAAGTTGCGTTCGTGCTCTGAGAGCCAGAGTGAGGTTTTGGGGTAGTTGGGGAGGAAGAAAATGGAGATTAGGGCTACGCCGACAGTGATGGTGCCTTCGATTATGAAGAGCCATCGCCAACCTGAGATGCCGTGTGCACCGTCTAGGTTCCCGAGAACACCGGCGCCGAGGAGTCCGCCGAATATATTGGCTACTGACGATCCAGAATAGAACCTAAATCCACGATCAACAAGAATCCCTTCTCATCCATATGAGAGGTAATACCAAGCAATCCTATGCGCCAACTCGTTCCTCGTATACCAAGAACTCATCAACATAATCGCACCTGGAAAAAATGGCGCCTCCATCACACCCAGCAAAATCCTACAAGCCAGCAATCCTCCAAAAGATTGCGTTGCTGATTGAGCAGCGGAAATGACTCCCCATGCTGCCATTGCGAGGCCAAGGAACAGCGAGGGTCTGACTCGGGTGAGGAGTAGATTGGATGGAATTTGCATAAATAGATATCCCTAATTCCTAATTAATGATATTTTTTTTTGGAGATTCGGAAAGGGTAAAAACATACCACGAACAAAATGCTCGTCGCAAGATTAAAATCCGTCCCCTTCATACCCAAATCCTTTTCCAGAGTCCCCAGACGCGCCTGCGCGAGATTCGACCGATCCAAGAAATTGAGGAGATACATCAGGGAAAGAAAAGGAAGTAACCGCAAATCTACTTTTCGGAGTAGGTTTTTGGTGTGTTGGGCTTTCCATTCATCGTCCTGCGCGGCAAATCCCAGGTAGGTTTCCAGCATTGGGTCTGGAGATGTGGGGGATTTGGTGACTTCATCTTCGTGGAGGGAGTGTGATTTTTCATCTGATGGTCTGGGTGAAGCCATTTCTAGAGATTAATTGATAGCCTCGGAAATTGTTTGAAAGAAATTTGGCAGCTGTCAACAAATGTTTAGAGGAATTGTTCCCCAGATATATGACGATGGAATGGCATAACGCGGCTAACTTTCCCCAAACTTGGGGTTCTAATGGCGGGGGAGTCCCGAAAAGTGGAGAGTCCAGCCGCTAACTCACCACTCTCGGGGTACTCTATCGCGAGATGCGAAGCTCAGTAATCGAACTTGTGTATCGTGATATATAACAGGAGCCTATGAATGCGTATTGCATGACTCAAGCAGAAGACGGAACGTGACGGAAGGCCCGTCGGGTTCGGCTCTTCGGATAAAAGAGCGAGCAAGGGAACAGAGAAGGGGACCATATGTGAGATTTTCGAGAGATTTGGTGACCGAGCGATTGAACTTCAAACATCGAATTGTGGGATATGGTATGCTCTGTACGCATTACTAAAGCAAACGTGAGAAGAACTCACCCGTCAACCCCCAAAATCCACCTCTTCAACACCTCTCTCAAGATTTTCTACCTTGGCACAATCACGCATCAGGAAGACACTAACCGTGTGATCTCACATCCGTCGTATTAAGATCTTCAGATGGAATATTCAAGTCTTTGACCAAATCAGAGTTGACTAGGTGTTGATAACCACGTACTTTAGCGACGAACACGTATAGGCCCCATTACGAGGAATTATTAACTGCACAGGAGTCTAAATGAAAGGTTTGTTGCAGCCACAAGATAACGTGTATTTTGGTATAATCTTAGCACTTGGTGGTTTCGCTCATGCCCAGCGACCGTCCACTGAGACCGTGAAAGTGTCCACATTTGGTTTCCATCGCGAGCGATTGCATCGACAGAATGATCCCTTTCGTTTATGCGTTCGGCATCGTGGCCTAGGTGGAGGTAACCGTAAAAAATCCAAATAAAACACACTGGCTCATTTGCCCATTGCATAATTTGAATACGCAAGGGCGCTTTATCGCAGAGCGTACTTATGATCATGGTAAGAGCCACCGGCCCCACAGCCACTCTAGCAGCAGCTGGTCCCTTCTGTGGGCGAGAGACTATTCACAAATCCTCCAGTGGGTTGAGAATAGGGGTTTGCCTTATTTTTCGAACGATTACTTTCAGATCCGAGTTGGATGGTTGATGTACCTTTCTGGGAGTATCTATCTGTTCAAGTGTATGCTTCGCGAAGTATAATCTCCAATTTTTCAAGCTCACAGACGACATCTCTGTAGAAGGAAACCCGAAGCTGTGGATCTGTGAACTTGGTTCCTTGCCCGAATGTGCACCCCAGGCATCTCCGCACTACTTTTCCAAATCTAGGGCCGACTTCTATGCTCAAGTTTTTGCTTAATGTCTGTAGGACCTTGTATTCTGATTGCATATAGTTCTCACTTTTTGCTCTTACATGTTTCTCATATAAAGTATCAATTGGCTCGAGGTGTGCGATTTCGATAAGCATGATGGCCAACCGGTAGAGATACTGGTTGCGAATGCCGTCCTCATTTTCGTCCTCACTGTCACTATCACCTCCGTGTGTATCGATTCCTGGATATGTATGGCTTGTTAGGTCATTCTCTCGAAATTGTACTTGTAGATATGGGCGTGGAAGCTTGACGTGCTTTTTCGGTTCTTGCGAATCGAAGAATATGATATCTTCACTTCGCCACGTCGGCGCCAACAAAGGAGTAGAGTGAAACTGCAATACGGCCTCCGCGAATTGTCGAGCCAACCGTAGCTTGTCATATGGCGAGATCGTTTTGGTGATTGACCCTCTTCTGCCTGATGAGATCAAATCCAAAAGGGAGAAGTTGGCCCCTATCCCGCCAAGGGATCGCCGAGGAATCAAATACACGAGGTGTTTCGTGTATTCGTCGCCGTTCAAGGACCCTATAAGCCTTCGTTCCTGTGTACTGGCTACGTCGCGCTGAGCGGATAATGAAACGTGCTCACAAAGATTTCGATGAATGTCGAGGCAAATTAGAGGGGGCTCATGGACAGTTTCCTCTGATTTAGATGCTTGACACTGGCCCGCCTCATCTAGGTCAATCGATGATAAGCTGTTCGGATGCAACGCGGAACGATAAAAGCCACGCCAGGGGAAAAGGTGGTAAGAGATACGCTGCTTATGTGCGAAGCCTGGAGTCGGGTGCGAAAGAACTGGATCTGCAGAAGTTATTGGCGTATTGTGGCAAGAATTCACATTAAACCTCCTTGCTTTGCCCATGAATTCAGACTCAATTCCCAACCATACTGGAGAATGAACAGTGTCGATTGTGTTGGAATTGAAAGTAATCTCGAACCTGATTCGAGAGAGGTTTATACGATCAACATCGAGGCCAAAATGAGCCGAGTGCTCCTGATGATTGATACAAGCTGTTTTGAGGGCTCTGCAAAGTTGACTTGATGCTTGCTGAATCGAATCATATTGCTTAGCTTTGTGATCATCGTCCCCAGGGCCATATAGCCTTTTCTCTCCTTTAGTGAGAACCATCACCAGTTCTGACCAGGTATGGAATGATTGGTTGCACGTCCTCAAATCTTGAAGTTTTTGGTCCAGTCGTCCCTCAGACCAGCAAAATTTAAGTTTCCAGTAAAGGTGTTCAATATGACCAGACTTATAAACATGGTCAGCCTATTCTCGTAGCTTAGGAGAACCATCGATGAAGGGCTCACATTGTTATTTAGAGATTCGGAGTTTGTGGTGATACCGTATCTTTGATACTCCTTCAAGATTGCCGATAGCTTTCCTTGAATTCTTGCAATCGCTGCTTCACAAGCTTCTTTCGAGCTCCCAAGATGTTGCGACACCTTTTCCTCAATGTCTTCATCTCTCCATCGGTCGTGTTGAAGGTTTTCGAGCATGTCTTGCACCCACTCGGAGCCAACAGAGGATCGCAATAACATAATACAGTCATAGCGGAATATCGTTCGTTCGGTGAGCAGGCCTTGTTGAAAACCTTTCAGAGCAGGCTCGTAGTCTTTGTATTGGGTTATGAATGGACGATAGACATTGTCATATGTGCCAATTGTTGAACTAAGGAGGGGAAGTACTCCCAGCACAACTCCAACTACCTCAAACCCAGTCATTATTCAGCGAGACTTTGGATATTTGAATTGTATAGTTAGAATGACATGTGGTGAAGTAAATTGAGTTACAAGACGTGAACGAAGCTTCATGTTCAGATATTCAGCTGTCTCGCTGGAGAAATTGAAGGGACCAAAATCTGGACCATGTAGGAATCCTAATACAGATAGGTGGCGCACGGGTTTTATTGAATGGCTTCACCGAAAACATCTTCGGAGCTAAACATTGGTTGAACGTGCAGGTACTGCGGCTGAAGATCTTGCTGTATCCTTGCACCCGCAGCCCCTCAATCGCCCAGAACAGAATTCGATTTTGTATTTCAAGAGCTCCAGAACTGATTTCAGCGACGCGCCCGTTGCAACAATTATTGTAGGTTTGTTTGGGAGCAAAATACACAGATGCCATGCGGGCACAAACTCAATTCTTGATCAGGGGAACACAGCTCATCGCAGTGCTCACGTTCGGGGCCGGTTTCGCAAAACAACAGATCAAAACAAGTCATATCACCAATTCCGATCTGGCAGTCCGCAATGATCCTGTCAAGGATTTTGTTGAAATTCCACATTCAGAATACTCGTCGAGTTTGACCCACCGTCCTTCTCCGCCGCGGCGAAGCGCTACATTCTCTTCTATAAAATCTACCACCACAATCAGAAGCTTTCTCGTAAAGCGAGGCCTTGCAAACAAGTCTAATAAGCAGTCGTGGCACGATGATGTATCGCCGCAGGATGCCCATGAGGACACGCCTCTGGACGGTGTTTCCGCGCATGCTGACCCCGAGAGCGAAGGCCTAGCGTTCGAAAGCAGGGTTAGGAGAGACGTATCGGACCCACTCGAAGACTTTGATGACCAGGTGTCGGAGATTTCGACAAAGCAAAGTGCGTGGCAACACCAGGAAGATGGAGGAAAAGACGAAACGGACAACTTGAACGACGACTTGATGGTTCCGCACGCGTTTCTGATTCATCAAATACCATGGCAATTGCATCAAGAATCTATTGCTCTCTTTTTAGAGCTTTCTGGCTCTCTAAATTGCAGTGAACAACTCCATGATCATGAAGATGACTTGCGAGGTGATCTGGCAAGGCTTTTGTTGTGGGGGGAGTCTTTCGACGGGGGCAAGCTTGATGATATTCTTGCAGGATCTGCAGAGCTAAGAGATGTGGTTTTGGAACTATGTGCTACAGTCAGTGAAATACTGATAGAAGGTAAGTTTGAAGAGCTTATAACGACTCAAAGGTTCACGTTCTAACTCGAATGCTACGAAAGAGGTAATTCCACGTATGGGGAAAACGAATCATCCCGCGGCGGAGCGTATTGAACACTTGCTAGGCATCATTCAGCAAGCCGAGGAAGAGGGAAAGGGAAATGGCTCAGAAGCTACCAAAATCCAAACCTCCTTCAGGCGAGAGAGCCATAGGAGCATGGCTGATGCCGCCGAGATTCTCCACTCTAGCGTTGATTGTCTCATGCGTCTCCTACCGACAATGGAGATCAGCTTAGCATTCCACTAGCTAAGCGGTGCCATAGACACTAGAACGAAGCGTTGTTGAAATATTGTATGAGGAGATGCGTTCTGCGGCCGGCTTATCCATGTGTGGACAGGATGTCGAGATAGCGCTTCTTTCTGGTCGGGAGACCAGGTTAAGAGGGAAGATCTTCGTGAATAAATGGACACTCGACCAACTTAATTCGCATAGAAGTGATACATGATAGTATGAGTCTCGGAAGCTAGCGATCGGGTGCGGCCCTGGTGCTTTAAACGACCTGGAGATTATTGTAAGGGACATCAAATCTCACACGCGCTAATCCAGAACAACAGCTAATTGTTAACAGCTACATGATGTTAATACATTTTAAACGCATGGAATCGCCAAAAATTTTGTGCCCAAGATCACTCTTTCCAACATTGAGCTTCCTAACGCCCCGGTCGCTCTCACCTTCTTGCCCCGCCCTGCCTTCGCCCTCTCATCCCCTCACACCATCCCCACATACCCCTCCCAAACCCACCACATCCACACCATGCCCCCGACATCAATCAGCAAACTCACGACCGTACTATCCTGCCACAGCTTCATCGTCCTATACACCCAAATCTCACTACAATAATGCACACTAATTGCGACGAACGCCCAAAACGCCAACGCATAAGCTACCGGATTGTCGATATTGTACGCAGCGTACAAACGCACGAAGCCACTCAGGATGGTCCAGGAACCGAATGTGCGCATGGAGAGGGGGGTTACGTTGTTGGTGCTGGAGGGACCGATGTAGATTTCGGCGTTGAAAGACGGGTTGAGGAAGCAGTTGAAGGTGTTGAACCAGGAGAGGAGGGCGTCCTGGGGGCGGGTGTTAGGGGGGAGTGAGGGTGGTAGGGGGAACGTACGATGAGGAGGAACCAGGGGAGGAGACCCGAGTGTTGGGGGAGGAGGGTGGTCATTGTTGCCAAGAATGGGGTTGTGATTTGGGATTGGGGTGAAACAGCTCGTAAGATATTGTTATTTTAAACGGTGGAGTTGGAAGTTATGAAGGGGGGGAAGTTTGAGGAAGGCTCGTAAATCAAAAGGTCAGAAATTAGTCTCCAGCACGAAGGAGGGGTTGTGATTGGTCTTGAGCGAGATGGGCCCCTGAACCTTGCAGAAGGACCCTGCAGCGGCCAAGAACCCGAAGACGGATAAGGAGGGATGGATGCGTGGCTCTAAATTTCCGATTGGACATGAAAAGGATCCCTTGAGGGAATCTGAGTTCTTCAGGAAAAGCGTATATCGTATAAAGTGATATTAAAATTCTAAGCATGGCTATCGAGTCACTATTTCGACGCCGCCTCTATATGACAGCTAACATTTGACATTCTCATGTCTCTTTCTCTCCCTCTCCAACTCATACTGTACCCAAAAATATGATACACTTGCCCAAATAAGGATATATGCAAAGAGAACGCCCAAAGATAATCCAAATGCATAGTGGAACTCCAATGTCCAGATCACAGCCGATAAGCATCCAATATATACCAAAACTCCAAATATCCACCAGAGCGTGAGCCAGACGAAAAGTCGTCTGAAGGGTTTTGACGAGTCGTATCGCGCATTATATCGCACTCGAAATTCTCGGTCTTGTAGGCCGTCGACGGCTATGAAATCTTCAGCCGCATAGTATATGAAAGGTCGTAATTTTGTCCCTCGGGCGTGAGAATTGACGCCAATTGGAATTTTGACAGGAATGAGTGTGACAAGCATAAGTATGCCTAGAAACGCCATCAGGAATGCGGGAGAGTAAAGATATAACTTTGGTATCTCTCGTGTGCTTCCAATGACAAACGGAATTAATGCCATTATCATAGCCACCCCGTATACCCAACTCGTAGCATCCAGCTCCCACTTCGAGCGTGATAGTAGAGGTGCACATTCATCGCGGTGCAAGAGAAGTCGAAATACTCGTGCGATTAGGATATAGAGCTCTCCGATACCGAAGGACGCAATTGCTGCTCCGAGGATCTTGTCGTCATATTCTGGCTTCTCGATAGGGCATGCCTCGGCTCGATCATTGTAGGGTTGACAGTCATTGACCCAATTAGAGCGGTTGATATCGAACCAAACATAATATATTATACAAGGAACGACTATATCGAAAAGAACGATTATGGGTGGGCCGATAGTAATCGAGAGGTGATCTGTAGGCTTCGGGTTTTTCTGTGC
>Ga0182030_10004659_pt1 | contig 29270 bp, 22 predicted proteins | sample 812S3MmetaG_FD_121299 | JGI IMG/M metagenome (GOLD analysis project Ga0182030, IMG submission 121299) | Permafrost microbial communities from Stordalen Mire, Sweden - 812S3M metaG (Illumina Assembly) | ecosystem: Environmental > Terrestrial > Soil > Wetlands > Permafrost | place: Sweden...
GATAGTTCTTACAGAGCACATGCTGCCTGATGGCACGCTTGACTGGGATGTGCCCGCGGGCACTTGGCAACTATTCGCGTTCAAGCAAATGCCAACCGGGCAAAGAATCGGCGGCGCTGCCGGGGCAGGGCCGCAGCTTGTTCTGGACCATATGAACAAACATGCATTTGACGTATACGCCCAGCGCGTCGGGGGCACGGCTTATCAGTATGACGGCCAATATTTTGGTCATGGTTTGCGTGCCATCTTCGTTGACAGCCTTGAGCTTCAAACCTATCTATACTGGAGCGATCACTTTATCGAAGAGTTTCGCCAGCGCCGGGGATATGACCTGACCCCTTACTTACCCATTCTCAAGGTGCCCGGTTCTGAAGTGCCATACGGTGGCACACCCGCGAGACTGCCACTCTACGACATCGAAGGACTCGGTGATCGTGTTCGCCGCGATTATTGGCAGACGGTCTCAGATGTTATGATCGAAAACTTTTACTCACCCTTCAACGAGTGGGCCGCGGCGCACAATGTCCAATCGCGTGTGCAGGCACACGGATCACCGACCGACTTGCTCAGGGACTATGGCGCTTCCAACATCCCGGAGACCGAGGACCTTCTGGACAATGGCCGCTATGATTTTCTCAAAATGGCGTCTTCGGGGGCCGACTTGTACGGACGAAAGATCGTAGGGAGTGAAAGCTTTGTCTGGCACGGTAAGGCATATCAGACGACTCCCGAGAAAATCAAATGGTTCGCTGATGAGCTGCTAACAGCCGGGATCAACGAGATTATTTATCACGGCTATCCCTATAAATATATGGACCGCCCGTTCCCCGGATGGCATCCGTTCGCGCTTGAGGGAGCGTTTTCGTCCGACATGAATGAGACGAATCCATTCTCGCCATATATGGCGCAGCTGAACCAATACATTACCCGTCTCCAATACATATCGCAGAAGGGAACCACCGTGGCACCGGTAGCGCTCTACCGCAGCATGCTCGCCTACGATCCAATCGAGCCACCGCCTCCCGAGCCGGAGATCGATGCCCAGCTCATGGATGCTGGATATAACTTCGACCACATCGATGCCTACACGATCCTGAAATCGAAGGTGGAGAACGGCAAACTGATTTCACCCGGAGGAGCAGAGTTCAGCGTGCTGGTACTTCCCCAGCAGGAGAGTCTCTCCGTCGAACTTTCCAACCAGTTGTCGGCGTTCGCCGGCCAGGGGCTTCCTATTGTGTTCATGGGCGGAGTTCCGACAACAGATCCAAACGCCGAGGGCGGACAACTGACCGCGAAACCCAGTACGAATCCACTCCAGAATGTTCTGACGAACGACCACGTCCATGTTGCGTCGGATGCCAAAGAGGTGGCAAAGATTCTGGATGCATCCGTTCTACCGAACCTTCATTTCGATGGCCGGCCATTGTCATTCATCGAGAAGCGCATCGGCAAGCTTGACTTCTTCTTTCTGCGCAACCCGGACGATAGTGCGAAACAGACCATCCTTGAGAGCCACGCCGCTGGCACGCCTGAAATCTGGAATCCCTGGACCGGCGATATTCGTCCGTTAGCGCATTTTGAAAGGAACGGAAGCACGGTTCGAGTGCCAATCGATGTCGATCCGTACGGATCAGTGCTTCTGCTTTTCGATCCGGATGGAAAGTCGACAGGGAAACCAGTTGAGATGTCCGCAGATGTACCGCCGGAGAGCCAGATCGCTGTGGGGCAGAGTGGCTGGGATTTTCACGGCGTAGGGATTGGACCGGGCAGCCACCCCGAAGTGACCGATATGAAAATGCCATCCCTTGAAAGCTGGACAATGATTGACCAGCTTAAGAATTTCTCCGGGCGTGGTCAGTACACAACTACCTTCACCGTGCCTGCGTCTCTTCTGGGAAGCCATCATCCTATCGTGCTTAACCTCGGCGATGTAAAAGACGTTGCTGAGATCAACATAAATGGAAAACAGGGCCCCCAGATCCTGCTGCAACCCTATAAGGCAGACGTTACCTCACTTCTGCATGATGGGGAGAACACGCTCCAGATCACAGTTGTAAATGCTCTGTTCAACGCGCTTTCCGCGCAAGGCCCCAGCGCCGTCTTTGCCCCCGAAGAGGACAAACCGGAATACGGGCTGCTTCCGTCCGGCCTGATTGGCCCGGTTCGGCTGGAGGAAATGAAGGCGGACGGAAGTCTGTAATGGGGTCAAGGTGAGAGCGGTGCTAACACAACTCGGGCTGACTTGGAGGATATGACTGGCCATAGTTGCCCGCAAGGAGTTGGGCTTGGCAAACGCTCTCACCTGCGCGGAAAGTTCTTGCGATGCGGAAAGGTCATAGGGAACAGAATCGCACTATCGAGCCGGACCGAAATTACAGAGGATATGTGAAAACAAATACCTGGGCCGGAATCACGTGCGAACTTTGGCTAAGTCTACATGTGGCCTGCCCCTTTGCTTTGGTGTGGACTACGAATGGGGTCCAGAGGAGCGAAATGCATTCCTGCACACCTACGGCGGCCAAACCGCGCCGTTCAAGAACTACACCTTGGGCTGGATTGATCAGGAGACTTTGGCCGGAGAAGGTGTGGTCGATAACCGCCTTGGCCTATTGTCAATCGCAGAAAACCTGCGCTGGGACTCTTCTTACCTCCACCGAAATATGCGGAGCGAGATGGTAAACGGCACTACGAGCCAAACCAGCAAGAGTCCAACCTGAGCACCCATCTGGCCCAGGCCCATCCCCTGGAGCATATTTCCACGAATGGCATCAATGGCCGCGGTCAGTGGTAGTGCTCGTACGATGGGTTGGATCATTGCGGGAAATCGGGAAGCGGAAAAGAACACACCGGATAGTATCCACATGGGAAGCATTACGAGATTCATCAAACCGGACGCGGCCTCCATCGTCCTGGCTCGCGAGGACACCAACAGCCCGAGCGCGGAAAAAGCCAGAGAGGTCAACACACATAGAAGTCCCAGTTCCAAGAGCGAACCCCGAAAGGGCACCCCAAAGACCAGTCGAGCGAACCCGAGGAACGCCGCGACCTCGATGACCAGCATTGCCAGGCGTGACAGAAGGAACGATGTCAGATATTGCCAGCGCGGCATGGGTGAAGCGACCATTCGCTTGAGCAGTTTCTTTTGCCGGGCTTCAACGATGGCAAAGCCGAGGCCCCATATTGCGGACCCCATCAGATTCATGCCCAGCAGACCCGGCACAACGAAGTCGATGTATCGAGAGCCCTTCTCATGCACCAGCTCATTCGCGGTATGAACCGCCTCAGGCCGTCCTGCTGCTACCTGAATCGCCCGGTCCGCCAGCAGAAGAGCTGTCCGTGAATCAGGGTTGGTGTCGTCATACTTGTACACAACACTGTGCCGCCTTTGAATAGCGAGAAGCAGAATCTCCCCAGTTGCCAAGGCTTTCGCGCCGGCGGCTTCATCCATTGTCGTGGCAGCCAGCCCGTTATCGCTGGCCAGCGCCCGAGTCAACTGAGTCGTCGTCGCGCCGACCTGCAGGGCATCGGCCGGCCGGTTGCGAAAGGCGATTCCCAGTCCAACCGCGAGCAGGATCGGAAAGATGAAAATCCAGAAGATCGCCTCCGGCTCGCGGAGAATCAGGCGGAATCGCACTACGGTCAGTTGATAGAGGGAGCTTTCCTGCAGCTTACTCATCGCGCAGATTTCTTCCCGTCAGCCCAACGAATACATCTTCTAGAGTCGCCGAGTGCGTGCGAAACTCGCTCAGGTGCAACCCTTGCTCGGCTAGGGCTGCGAAGATATACGGCACAACCGAATGTAGCTCCGTGACGGAAAGTTGGTGGAGCCCTGCATCCACGCGGTGTGACTTGACGCCAGGAATTGACATCAACGGCACCGTATTGACTGCGCTTCCGCCTGTCATGTGTCCGGTAACGGCAAACTCGACGATATGCTCACCACCGAGGGAAGAGATCAACTGCTGCGGAGTTCCCGATGCAATGATCTGTCCATGATCCATGATCCCAACACGGTCGCACAGTCGCTCCGCTTCCTCCATATAGTGGGTGGTCAAGATGATGGTTCGCCCCGTCTGCTTCAGGCGGTCCACGAGGTCCCACAGATGACGCCGTGCCTGGGGATCGAGCCCGGTTGTGGGTTCATCGAGAAAGAGAAGCTCAGGATCGCCTACTAATGCGCAAGCCATCGCCAGGCGCTGCTTCTGTCCGCCAGAGAGCCCACCCACCCGTGAACGGCGCTTCTCTTCCAATTGTGCCGTCTGGATGGACTCTTCTACTGAGATTCCGTGCCGGTAAAAGCTGCGAAACAGGCGCAGTGTTTCTTCCACCGTGAGTTTGTCGGGAAACTGCGTCTCCTGCAGTTGGATTCCGATGCGTTGTCGAAGTTCGTTTGTCGCCGATTGCCAGTTCAACCCCAACAGCTCGACGGACCCGGCGTCGGGTACGGTCAGGCCCTCGCAGATTTCAATGGTCGTAGTTTTGCCCGCACCGTTCGGACCGAGCAACCCAAAGCACTCGCCCCTTGCCACCTCCAAGTCCAATCTGTCAACGGCGACCACATCCACAAAGGTCTTTCTTACCCCGCGCAACACGAGCGAAGACGTCCAGCCATCTCGATTGGGCACTACCTGGGTAGCCGTTTGTGGCTGAGTCAACGTGATCACCTCTGGTACAAGACTAAGACGAATCTTCCGCTCCTACCAGATTATGTCCGCCCTCAGACCGTGGCGAGGTGCCAGACGGGGGATTGATATTGACCGCAGCTCCATCGGCCACTCTCCACGGGATGTAGAGGTTCCTGCAGCGAGCTTGAGGACCAACGTGGCTGCACTCCTGCATCCTTCCTTTGGAGCGTGGAATCAAGGTCGAAGGATGAAGAACATGGTGGTACCCCTGACAGAGGTGGAGATCATCCGCGCCGCGCTGAAGGGATAGACCCGTTCTGAATATGTCGTGAAGGGAAAGCCCCATGGGAACGGACGCAGCGAGGCCGCCTGCCCACCTCCAGGCTCCGATGCGGGCTGCTCTGGGTTAAGACCGCTTGTGAGTTTTCGGTCAAGCTGATCTGATAACTGGCTCCGATCTGAAAGGGGTTCTCAGTTTGGCGTCTCACTCTTGGAGATGCCCCTCAGAACCCAGGCGGCAGCTCGGGCCTAGAATTATTGAGAGTGGCGCTGGGGAAAAGAGGGACTGTGGCAAAGGGCATTTTCGTGGGACTCTCGACGCTCGATGTTGTGTATGGCGTTGATGATTTTCCGTCGGCAAATTCGAAGATTGTGGCTCGCAGTCAGGATGTCTTTGTAGGTGGACCGGCCACTAATGCTTCGATCACGTTCGGTCACTTAGGCGGAAAATCAACACTGGTAACTGCTGTTGGGTGCGACGGGTTGGCAAGAGTGATCATCAAGGAGCTTCAGCGGTACTCGATCCAACTGATTGATCTCAACCCTGAATTTGACCAGGCACCGGTCATATCCTCGATCTCGGTCAGCAGGACAGGAGAACGCAACGTCGTATCAGCCAATGCGACCCGATTGACCGCGCAGCCTGCGCAGATTAATGAGATGGTTCTCACAGATGCCGCTGTTGTACTGGTTGATGGTCACTTCATGGAGGCATGCCTAGCCTGGTCTAGAGCCGCCCGAGCGCGGGGCATCCAGGTGGTTCTGGACGGCGGGAGCTGGAAAGCCAGCACGGACGAACTCCTGAAGACCATCGATTCCGCAATCTGCTCGGCTGACTTCATGCCGCCTGGATGTTTGACCGAAGACGATGTGTTCAAATTTCTGCTGGACCGTGGCGTGGAGAACATCGCCATCACCAATGGTCCTGAGCCAATTCGTTATGTTTCTGATAAAACCTCTGGGATCGTACCGGTCCCAGAGGCAGAAATCGTTGACACCATGGGAGCAGGGGACATCTTTCACGGAGCCTTCTGCTATTACGCTTCGACGAGAACCCCTTTTGTGGAGGCTTTAAGAAGAGCAGCGTCGGTCGCTGCGGAGTCGTGCCGATTCCGAGGAACAAGAGAATGGATGAAATAGTCTGGCACCGGGGTTGCGTACTAATCACACCCTGATTCACAGGTATCGTGACGATAACTTTGCCAGAAGCAGTCGAATCAGACGACACGCATCTGCAGGCTGGTGCGTGAGCGGGGTCCAGGCGGTCATGGAGACGTCGGGGCCACCGCCCCATGGGTGTAACGTCGGGCAATCATTGCAAAGGGCGCACGGAACCAGGGGCACGGGTACACTGATTTGTCCATAGTCGCCTGGACCGCCGAAGACGCCATCGCCTCTTAGGAAGGTGCGTGCATGACACTCGTCGAAGCCATTGCTGAATGGCAGCATGAAGCTCTGAGCATCCATCCGCCATCGGGAACCGATCTCCTCCCCGCTGTAGGGATCTTCCAGGACCAGCATTTTTCCCTGATGGACCAGGACTCAGCCACCCGATCCCGCCCGATAACCGCAGACGCACCATAATGGCCGTCGGTCATAGCCACGCTGACGCGTAACCAGGTCAACGTTGCCGGACGAATCCTGGAGATGATATCCACCCCTACGCCGCTGCCACGCCGCGCTTTTGAACTGCTCAACGTCGCCCCGGCATTGTAAGTTGCACCCACATCGATGCACGCCCCTTCCGCTCATCTTGCTGGTTCTACACACTCTCTTGTTTCAAAGAAAAAGGAACTTCGGGTTAGAAGCGGAGGAGGTAGCTGAGCTTGAGGTAGATGGTTTTGCCGTCGTTCATCAAGGGGCCAGCGGCTGCGGGGAGGATGGGTTGGTTTGGGTTGCATTCGCCGTCCGACTGGCGGGTGCAGAGGGCGCGATCTAAATTCGCGAAGTTGCCCAGATAGCCAAAGTAGAGCGCGGTGCCGGGGTGAGGCATGTAAGTGAAAAGTGCGTCGGCGAAGAGCGTTTTTGTGTTAGAGACGCTGGTCAGGCCAGGATGCGGGAGAGTGGAGATATATTGGCCGATGAGGTTGAACGACGCAGCTCGGGTGACTTGGTAGTTCCAGCGCGAGGTGAGCTCGTGGTTGTCATAGACGAGCGCCCCGGTTCCGGGTTGGGTGAAGTGGGTGTAGACGTAGTTGTTGCGCAGGTCGATAGGGCGGAATGGCTTGACTTCAAGGTTTCCGCCTATGGCGCTAACGTTTACCGGGCCGGGTCCCTGGTTGCCGGGAGGGCTGTAGTTGATCTCGTTGCCAGCGGAGTAGCCGAGACTCATGGCCAAGTAGGGAACGGGCGCGGAGTAGAAGCTAACGTTGCCGATACTGCTGTGATATTCAACGTTCGAAGCGAGGGCGCTGTCGTCGATAGGGCGGAGGCGGTCTTGGCCGAGGCTGAGGGTGGAGGAGAGCGACGTGTTGTGGTGGAAGTCGATGTAATACGAGGGGATGAAATAGAAGTCGAGGGGCAGGCCCGTGTGGTCCCAGATGCGCTCGGTGTAGAAGTTGGGGCCGTGGGAGAGAATGGGGCCGTGAACGGGGTGGAAGACGTAGCCAAGGTGGCCGTTGGGCTCGCGGATGTCGGGCCGCTGGAAGAAGCCGGTGTCGGTAACGAAGCCGGCTGAGGTATCGCTGTAAGCGGCCCACCCGTTCCAATGGAGGTCGGAGTAGCTGAGTTCCTGCAGCCATACCTGGCCGCTGCAGGTGAGGGCGTCGGTCTCGCAGTCCTGCTCGCCCTGTGTAGAGTCAGAGAGGTTGCGGGTCTGGGAGGTGAGGCCCTGTCCGGTAACGGTCCAGCGGTCGTGGAGGCGGAGGCGGAAGTCAAGGCCGCCGACGCGGTTGAACGAGTCCTTGTATTCGCGGTCGGTGTAGATGAGGCCGATGTTGGATAGGGAGCCTAGGTCGCGGTTGAGGCGGCCGATATAGAACTCGGCGCGGTCGTTGAATTGGGGATCGTCGGGCGGGACGGCTTCTCCGGGGAAACGGTCGTCGACGCCGAGAAGGCCAAGGGCCCAGCTGCTTAGCTTGCCGGTGAGGCGGGCGCCATACTGGGGTTTGATAATGTTGTCGGTGTAGTAGAGGGAGATGGGGGTGGCGAAGTAGCTGCTGTTCTCGATGAAGAAGGGGCGAACCTCGGGGAAGTAGGAGGGGAAACGCTGGTTGGGAATGGCGGGGTTGTCGATACCAACCTGGGAAAAATCGGGATTGACGGTGGTGTCGAGGACCAGGGAGTCATGGAGGATGAACTTGGCGTCCAGGCCGGCGTAACCCTGGAGGTGCTTGTCTTCGAAGTAGGGATCGACGGGATTGATGGAGTTGAGCTGGCGGAGATTGCGGGCAAGAGTGTAGGGCTCGAACTGGAAGTTCTGTCCGGGCTCGATGTCACGGAAGCCTTCGATGGCCATGTCCTGGGTGAGGCGGCCGGCGATGTTGTGGTTGCTTCGCGGCCAGAAGTCGTTCTCGCTGGAGTGGGGGACGTTGCGCTGAAGGATGATGCCCCAGGTCCGGAGCTGCCTGGGATCGGCATTTTTGAAATAGAGGCTGGTAAAGGGGATGCGGAAGAGGACAGTATAGCCGGTGGGCGTGCGCAGGCCCCAGGAGTCCCAAACGGTGTCGAAGGAAAAGTCGAAGCCGTCCTGCTCGCTAAAGAGGGCGTCGGCCTGGATGCCGAGCGGGTTGGCGGCGAAGACGAAGGCGCGGCGCCGGTCGTGGAAGGTGTCGAGCATGAACTGAACGGAGTCATCGTCGGCGAGGGAGTCGCGGGCGAGCATGTGGGCACGGATGAGGGCGGGATTCTTGTCGGTGCAGACGAAGGCGACATAGAGGGCGTCGTGTGTGTAGGCGAGGTAGGCCTGGGTGGACTCAGTGGCGGGGCTACCGTCATTGGGGTAGCGCTGAATGAAGGTGCCGATGCGGAGCATGCGCCGGGCGAGCGCAGTGGACTTGGCGGCGGTGAAGTCAGAAAGTTTGGGGGCGGTGTCGAGCCGGGGGATGACGATGTGGCCGGGAGTGAGGGAGATGCCGAGTTCGGGGGCGTTGGTGTCGGGGTAGGGGGTAGACTCGGACGCAGAGAGCGGGACGGTGCCGCCGTGGCCGGGCGGCGTGGAAGCCGCGAGCGGGAGGGTTGAGCACAAGACGAGCAGAGCCAACGGCAGGAAGGGCCTTGGGCTGCCAGCGCGGGAATTCATATGCGGGGCCAAGTCTCGTTATATCAGACAGCGGATTGCTGAGATGTGACAGTGAAGGTCTTTTTCCCCAACCGCACACAGGTTAAGCATTCCAGACTAATTGTGTCCCTCCACGATCCGTACCCAGGTTCATCGTGCTCGCCCTGTGGGCATGTTCCATCTGGATCGGAGCAATTTTCGGGTTCATGCTGATGGATTACTGTAGCGGACTGCGGCAGGTGCAGAACCTTTTACGAATTGCGAAGCTGGCGCGCCGGGAAGGGTTCGCCTGCCCGAGCTGCGGAGCAGCGCCGCCGGCTGGGAGCCTGCTGGCAATGCGGGCAACGCAGGCAGCCATTCGACAACTTCCAGAGCCCTCTCTCGAACAGACACGCTTCGCACCCTTGCCGAAAACTCACAGCAATTCTGCAAAGGTGCATCCTGGACTGCGAACGAAAATATTGGGACACACAAAATGTAATGCGCTGATCTAATAGTAGGTATCAGGAGGGTGGTTCGATGAACCAAACAGAGACCGCACACCAGTCAGACGACAGCAAGGACCCATTCGCTGAGGTCGTCCGATCAGCACGCTCCATCAAAGAGCAATATGTTGATCCACGGATCAATTGGTATAAGGGGCACACGCGCCTTCCTCGATGGATGTTCCGGCTGGCGGGTATTTCCACGATCTTGTTGAGTGTCACACTTCCTGCCCTCGCTGCTGCCCCGTTTCCTCATAAGACGGTTGTCCTATCAGCGATGAGCATAGCCATCGCCGCTCTTACAGGTCTCAGCTCTTTTTATCGGTGGGAACGTACTTGGCGTGGCAATTCAACAGCCCAAGTTACCCTCGAACAGCACGTAGCTAAGTGGGAACTTGAGCTGACGAATGCACGACTTTTGCTCGGACCGGATGAGCGTATCAAGCACGTTTATCAGGCAACCGATGACTTGTTGACCAATGCGCGAACCGTAGTATCTTCCGAGAGCGAGGGTTTCTTTAGCGCACTGCAATTTCCTCAGCAGAGCAACTCACCGAAGACGTAGCAATCAATGGGTGCGTTCCACCGAATAGCGAACCATAAATGTTCATTTGCGGAACGGTAATCTGCATCGATACAACTCTCGTGCTTTAAGTGCCTCAGTCACTTATCTCAAGACACCGTTCTTGGAACGACGCGAAGGTGTCGTTATACGGGGTACAAATACTTGGGTGCAGGGCACAACGGTACGGCCGGCCTGGTTGCCAGCTATTGCCGCACCCGACAACGACCCGGCAGCCTGGACTCGGTTTTGCGCTACTGCACGGTAAGCGTCACCGTGCCCGTTTCCGTAATCGTTCCTACTTCTGGTGGCAGGGGAGTTTTAGTCACAGTTTAGTTACAATGGGGCAAAAAGTAAGGGCCAACCGTTGCCGGCCAGCCCTTAGTAATTCCTTTGTTTTGAACTTGGTGCGGAGGAGGGGACTTGAACCCCTATGCCTTTTGGGCGCTAGCACCTCAAGCTAGTGCGTCTGCCAATTTCGCCACCTCCGCATGAGGTGAACCTGATAAGTATACCAAAAGGCGGAGGGTGGGAAGAGGCGGCCTGCGAGGCGGCGAAAATGGGCGGTGCGGCCACCCCGGATGCAGATCTCGTCAGCGATCGGGGGACGGCCCCGCTCCCGCCGCAGCCATCATTGCCCGCAGGCGCTTCTCGGCATCCGCACTGAGGTATTTGCAGTCCAGGCGGATGAAGACGGAGGTGTAGGGGATGGTCATGTTGGTCTTGAGGACGAGGATATGAAACAGCTTACCGGCCTCATCGACGTTGGCAATGATCTTTTCATGCGGCAAGGACTGAACCGGGTAGTCGTGAAGGACATTGTCGGTCTGGGTGCGGTACGCTGACGCGCCGGGATTGTCCTGGTCCGAGAGATAAGGCAATTCCGCATCCATAAAAATGACGGGCCGCACATGAATGGAGCGGCTGATCGCGCCCAGAACGTAGCGGACGACATCGACCTGATCGGCGTTTGTCTCGATGGTCTCGACACCGGGGGAAGTCTGGAGCGGATAGGCCGAGTCGACGATGAGAATCCAGTTGCGATGGCCGAGCAAGGGCATGGTCTGGGCAACCTTTGCCTGCCAGCCGGAAGGCGCAGCGGGTGGAGCGGCATTGAGGATGAAGGCTGCCAGCAGGGAACTGAGAACGAGAAGAACTCTGCGCATGATTGAACGGCCCTTTCCAATCTGGAATGTTGAGCGATGGGTCCTGAGAACGCCGGGGAGAAGTATACCGCTCGGGTGAGGCGGCGGGCGGTGCAGGAGGCGACGGAGGACGGGTGGATTGAGCGCGGAGTGCTATCCCACCGTTGCGACGAGAAGCAAAAACGTCGCAAGGATGGGGCGCCCAAAATTGATTTTGTGCTAGCCGATGAGGCGGTCCATCCAGGCGGCGAGGGACTGTTGGTCGGGAGTTCCAGCGGCGTGGGCGGCGCGGACGTTGCGGCGATCGGCTTCAGGGCGGTTCTGGCTGATCTTGAACTTGCCTTCAATGTGCGCGATGGGAATGCGGAAGCCGACGATGCCGGCCAGCATGGTGCGGCGAAAGCCATCGGGCATGGCGCGCCACTGTTCTGCGTAACCCGGCTCATTGGCGGCGATCAGGCCTTCGAGCAACGCGGCTTTGCCGACCTCGTCCTCGACAAGTTCGAGCGTGCCGGAGGCGTGGATGGCGATGTAATTCCAGGTGGGAACGGAGAGCGGATCGACGTAAAGAGTGGGCGATACGTAACTGTGGGGGCCGGAGAAGACAACCAGCGTCTCGCGGCCGGCGAGGGCCTGCCAGTGGCGATTTGCCTTGGCGAAGTGGCCTTCGAGCAAGCCGTGGGGACCGTCGTCTTTCACCACCAACGGGAGATGGGTGGCAACGGGAGTGCCGGGGATCTGCTCGCCGTTGAGCGGGCCGAAAAGTATGGCGAACGAGCTGGCCTGCATGGTTTCGATGAGGATGGCGCGGTCGGAGACCTGATTGAAGTTTGGAGTGTACATGGAACCCCTTATTGAATGCGCTCGAAACGGAACCCAGCCTCGCGCAGGGCGTGGCTGATGGTGGTGATGTGGGATGCGCCGCGTGTCTCAAGGGTGACGTCGATGACGGTTTCGCCCAAACTCACGCCGTAGTAGGCGCGGTTGTGGATGGTCTCGACGATGTTGGCGCGCTCGCGGGCGAGTATCTCAGTGAGATGAAGAAGGGCGCCGGGGCGATCCTGGAGGTAAACGCGGACGCGCAAGAGGCGGCCATCCTTGACCAGACCGCGCTCAATGATCTTTGCCAGCAGGGTGACGTCGATGTTTCCGCCGCAGACCATCACGACAGTGCGGCGGTGGCGGAGGTTGGTTTTGGACTGGACGACCGCGGCCAAGGCAGCGGCGCCGGCTCCCTCGGCAAGCGTCTTCTCCTGCTCCAGCAGCATCAGGATGGCGCTGGCGATTTCTTCGTCGTCCACGGTGACAATTTCATCCACGTAGCGGGAGACAAGAGGCAGCGTGAGGTCGCCGGCGCGGCGGACGGCGATGCCGTCGGCGATGGTGGCCTCGGGGGCGATGGTGACGGGAGCGCCGGCCTCGCGGGCACGAAGCATGGAGGGCAGCTTTTCCGGTTCGACACCGACGACACGGATCCTGGGATTGGTTTCCTTGAGCGCGCAGGCGATGCCGCTGATGAGGCCGCCGCCGCCGATGGGGACAACGACAGCCTCAATGTCGGGCACCTGCTCAAGCAATTCAAGGGCGATGGTGCCTTGTCCGGCGATGACCTCGGGGTCGTCAAAGGGGTGGATGAAGGTGCGTCCATCTTCGAGGCGGCGGCGCAGAGCTTCGTCGCAGGCTTCATCGTAGTTGGCGCCGTGGAGGATGACCTCCGCACCGAAGCCGCGCGTGGCGGCCACCTTGACCAGCGGCGTGGCCAGGGGCATGACAATCTGCGCACGAATGCCGCGGGCCGCGGCGTGAAAGGCGACACCCTGGGCGTGATTGCCGGCGCTGGCCGCGATGACGCCGCGCTTGCGTTCCGACTCGCTGAGCGTGAGCAGCTTGTTGAGCGCACCACGTTCTTTGAATGAACCGGTGCGTTGCAGGTTTTCGAGCTTCAGATGCAGAGGCAGGCCGGTCAACTCTGAAAGGTAGTGCGAGAGGTGACAGGGAGACATGTGGATGGACTCGCCAATGCGCGCACGGGCCGCCTGGATACTGATGAGAGAGACAGATTCCAAGTGCTTCTCCTCGACAAAGAACGACTAAGAATGCGAAAACCACCAGCCGCATTTGCGGGTGGTGGCCTGGGTGACACTCGACAGCTAATTCCGGTTCGTCAGGCTTCGCTTCCCGCGCGCATGTTGTGACCGCTAATTCGAAAGGCGGGGATTAAACGCGCGTCAAGCGCCGCTGGGTGGAGACTCGTGCTCGCGCGGTGGATGTGCATGACGTTAATCGCAGTAAAGCAGAGTGCGCCTCAGGCGTCAAGGATTTGATAAGCGGACTGCGGATCGGCGCGTATTGCTAGAGTCACAATGATCCAGGTCTCTGACCGTTTGATGTCGTGCTTTCCCACCCTTGCGGCAAAGACAAATACACCGCAAGGATGGGGCACTCATGCAGGTACAACATTATGCGGTCAGAGACCGAAGAGAAGTGCGAGTGCCGATTATTCGGCGGGAGTGGCGGCCAGGCTTGCGTCGACCTCCGCAGCCAGCTTCTCTTTGTCTTTGGCAATGCGGTAGAGGTGATGCTGGAAGTAGAGGAAGGAGAACAAGACGGTCAGAAGCCAATTAAGGCGAAGGCCGATGCGCTCGCGACGGTTGTAGTGCTCCAGCAACTCTTCCCTGATCTCAAAGATCACCACGATCCAGAGAAGCCAGGAGAAGAGAAAACCGGTGGCAAACGAGGCAAGGGCCCAATAGAGTGAGAGCGAACTGCGGTCGATCTTGCGAATCCAGATGCATAGATAGATTGGCCAGGCGGCGATAAACAGATTGGTGAGGAAATCGCGGATAAAGCCGGGCTTGAGCCATAGAACTAATCCGGCAGCGGCCAGATAGCCGGCGAGAAGCAGGGCCCAATGAATGCGCGGAGGAGCGGGATAGAGCGTACTGTAATCGGACGCCGGTGCAGTCGATAACTCGCCCACTCTCTATCTCCGCGCAGGGATATCATGCTGCTAAAAGATAGCACAAAGTCTGGCGAATGAATCGAGTTCAATCAACTGCTGACCGGCGGGAGCGGGGTCGATTTCAGCGTGTTCCAGCACCCAGGTGTCTTTGTGGAAGAGGAACACGGCGTGCAGACCGGCGGCCAGCGCGGGGTTGATGTCGCTCTTGGGGCTGTTCCCAATCATCCAACTGGAATGCGGCGTGAGTTCGTGACGGGCAATGACTTTGCGGTAGGTGGGCGGATCTTTTTCCTGGACGATTTCCACGGCGGCAAAGTGCGGGGCAAGGCCGGAGCGGGCGAGTTTGTCAGCCTGCTCCGCGTGGTCACCCTTGGTCATGAGGATGAGGTGGTGGCGCTCGGCCAACTCGGCGAGAGTTGCGGCAACGCCGGGCAGGAGTTCGATCTCCTGCCCGGCGATGGCGTGGGCAAGGCCGCGAATGCGCTGGGCTTTCTCTTCAGTCACGGGCTCGGGGCTCAGGCGCTCAAAGCAGGTGACCAGCGAGCGGGTGAAGCTGCTGAGACCGTAGCCGTGGGCAAGGATGGTTTCGCGCTCGACGGCGTTGAGGGCCTTGCGCACTTCAGCCGCTGTGTAGGCGTGGTGATTGAGGTAGCCGATGAAGGCGGCGATGGCCCGCTCGAAGTAGACGTTGTTTTCCCAGAGGGTGTCGTCGGCATCGATGAGCAGGGTCTGACCAGGAGGGAATTGGGGCATAGGTTTAATGTTACAAAACTGTGCGGGGCGAACTAAGTGTTGAGGTATCCCAGGTCCGAAAATCCGGACCTGGGGCACGCAGATTCGTCAGATTCAGTAGGAAGCTATGCCCGAAGAGGACTGGGGTTGAACGGCAAGCCACGATTTGAGGTTGGGTTCCTGGAGAGTCTGCAGCTCGATGCAGCCATCGATGTGCTCAATGGCGTGCTTCAGGGCCTGATCGGCAGAAGGGACGCGGTGGGCGGAGAAGAACTGCTCCACGTGGTCGCGGTCTGCGGCGGAGCAAAAGGTACCCGCGGAACTTACCAGGACGCCACCCATCTCGGGGGTCAACTCAGTCTGGACCTTGTCCCAATGGCTTGTGATGTACTGCCAAGCCTGGCCGCGGATCTGGTCGATCTGGAGAGCGATGGCAAGCTGGATCGCGGCATCCTGATTTCGAACCTTGCCGGAGACTGCGTAATCCATGGAGCGCTCGGCGAGCGCGGGGTTCACGAACTCGGCCAGGAGGCGAAGCGCGCCAATCTGGAACTCGGGATTGGTTGAAGTCTCATAGACCTTCTGCAACTGGTCAAAGAGTGCGGCGTCACCATTGCGCGCAGCGATGGAAAGTGCCGCCTGGCCAAGGGTGGCGTCGACGGAACCGGGATCGGCGAGATACTGCCCGGCGATCTGGCGTGCCTGGGCGAGAACGGCAGGATCTTTGCCGTAGTAGCCGAGGAGGGCAAAGAACTGGGAGCGCAACTCGCGGGTGTTGGACGAATCGCTCGCAGAGGGCGGGCCGAGCTTTGCGTACTGGGGCGCAAATGTGTTGCGAATCCACGCTGCAAGCGCGTCCTTCTCCTGGGCAGTGGCGGCGATGCGGCTGTGAATTGCATCGACACCTTCCACCGCTTCAGCGATCACTTCGGAGCCGGGGTCGGCTTTGACGGCCGCGACCAAGTTGAGGTAATCGCTCACGGAAGCCTGGTTGGCACGCAGCCGGGCCCACTCGTCGCCGATGAGACTGATGCGCTCAGCGGGAGTGAGGCTGGTTTCAACGTGCGCCACCAGGTCTGCGTAGATGCTGGGCGGATAGGAACTGCGGTAGTAGCCTCTGCCACCCGCATTGGCGAAGAAGAGAGTGCCGGTGGGCACACTGAGAGTGGATGTGGAGGGAGTGAGAACCTGGCACTCCTGGGCGGAGTTCGATGTCTTGAAGCAAACGGGGAGAGTCCACTTCTGTGTGGGGTCAGGATGAATGGCGCTGCTCAAGAAGAAGCGCTTTTGCGCAACGGATACCTTGCCGTTGGCTGGCTCGCCGAAAGTGAGGATGGGAGCGCCCGGCTGGGCTACGAGGCTGCCCATGATGGCGTCCACCGGCTTGTGACTGGCGGCGGACTGCGCGTTCCAGAAGTCCTCTGCCGTGGCGTTGGCATAGAGATGGGCGGCAAGGTAGTTGTGCACGCCTTTGCGGAATGTCTCCTGGCCAAGGTAGTTCTCAACCGTGAGCAGCACCACGCTGGCCTTGCCATAGGCAATGCCATCGAACATCTGTTCGATTTCTTCAGGGGTATCAGCGCGGGCGCGAATAGGCCGGGTGGTGGGCTGGGCGTCGAGATTGAGTGCGTTATCGAGGCTTGAAATCACGGACTGATCGATGTCCCACTCGGGATGCATGGCGGCGACAGGCTTGTTCTCCATCCAGGAGGCAAAGCCCTCGTTGAGCCAGATGTTGTCCCACCACTGCATGGTGACAAGATCGCCGAACCACTGGTGGGCCATCTCATGAGCTACGACCAGGGCCACATTTCTGCGGGCGTCGATCGAGGCGGTTTTCTCGTCGATGAGCAGGTCTGTTTCACGGTAGGTGATGGCGCCGAAGTTCTCCATTGCGCCGGCCTCGAAATCGGGCAGGGCGATGAGGTCGAGTTTGGGCAACGGGTAGGGAATTCCGAAGTAGGTGTTGTAGTAGTGGAGCACGTATTTGGCGACGTCGAGGCTATAGTGCGTGAGCGCAACCTTGTCGGGCGTAGCGCAGGCGCGGATGGCAACGCCGTCCTGCTCCCCGGTAGTGCACTGGAAATCGCCAACCAGAAAGGCCACCAGGTAAGTAGACATTTTGGGGGTGGTCTGGAAGCTGAGTGTGTGCTTGCCCGTGCCGGGACCGGAAACGTCATGAGCAATGGGCTCGTTGGAGATGGCGGTGTCGGCGGCATCGACGACCAGCGAAACGTCATAAGTAGCCTTGAAGGCCGGTTCGTCAAACGATGGGAAGGCGCGGCGCGCGTCGGTGGACTCGAATTGGGTGACAGCGTAGTTGCGGCGCCCGGTCTTGGAAAGGTAGAAGCCGCGCAGTTTGTCATTGAGAATGCCGGTGTAGGCGATGGAGAGGACGGCCTTGCCTGCGGGGATCTTCGCGGGGAATGAGAAGGTGGCCTGGTCCTTCGCGCCATCGAGCGTAACGGCGGCTTTCTGCTGCTTGCCCGCGGCGGTGATGGTTACGGACTGGAAGGCGATCTCGACGGCGTTGAGAGTGATGGCGTTCACGGGCTCTTTGACATCGATGTCGATGGTCTCAACTCCGGTGAAGGTGGCGGCTTTGAGATCTGGCGTGAGGGTGAGAGCGTAGTGCTCGGGGCGAACCGTTGAGGGGAGGCGCTGGGCCTGCGCAGGGGCGAGATATAGACAAGCAAACGCTGCTGTGGCGGCAATGGTCGCGCGCATCAGCCGAGAGGGACAACTAATTTTCATTCAATCCTCGTGAAGTTGAGTCAAGTGTTCGAGCGTTGCCCACAGCAATGCATCGATCGCAGGATGGAAGCCGCGGATCTTGCGTAAATTTCCGCCCGGCGACAAATTATCCATTCTTCAAATTGTAGAGCAAAGATGCGGCAATTGAGGATACGCGGCGGTGGCGGGCCAGGTTCCATGCCGGGCGTATTTCGCAAGCTGAAATACCCGTTGCAATGCTCAGGATGCCGGCTCCTTTTTGGCAAGCAAAGAGTCGAGTAGGAGCAGGCATGCGCCGGTGACGATGGAGCTGTCGGCGATGTTGAAGTCGGGCCAGGGATAGCTGAAGATGTGAACCTCAATGAAGTCGACGACCGAACCATAGGCGATGCGGTCGTGGACGTTGCCCAGCGCGCCGGCAAAGATGAGAGCCAGGGCGACGGTGGTGACAGTGAAGCGGCTGCCCAGGCGCACCATGGCGATGAGGACAGCCAGCGCGGCGGCGAGCGAGAAGGCGACCAATGCCCAGCGCACGGTATTGGGCGAGGCAGAGTCGGCGAAAAGCGAGAAGGCCGCGCCCTCGTTGGTCCAGTGAGTGATGCGCAGGACGTGGGGAATGATGGGGATGGCGCCGCCCATGGGGATATGCGCGCCGACCCAGGATTTGGAGAGGCGGTCGGCCAGGATGTCGAGCGCAGAAACGAGTAATAACCAGTGCAGGCGGCGCGGCGCGGTAAAGCTCACGGGGCGGCCTCCGGCTGGGGCGGGTCAATGCCCATCTGAGTGAGGGCATCGTGGCAGCGGGTGCAGACATTCTGCCAGATGCCGTAGTTGGAAACCTCAGGCATGAAGTTCCAGCAGCGGGCGCACTTGTGGCCGCTGGCGGGCAATGCGGCGACCTGCAATGCGGGGCCTTCAACGACGGTGACGGCGGAGACGTTGATGATCTCCTTCAGTCCGGCGGCGTGACGCTGCAAGAGAGTGAGCAGGTCGCCAGAGGCCGCGATCTCGATTTCAGCCTCCAGGCCCTTGCCGATGCGCTTGGCCTGGCGCGACTCTTCGAGCACGCGCAGGGCTTCATCGCGCACAGCAAAGATCTGCTTCCACTCTTCTAGCAACTTCGTTGGGTCTTCGGAAAAGACTTCTTCCGGCTTGGGGAAGAGTGCAAGATGGACGCTGACCGGGCGGCCTTCGACAACGGGCAGATGCTCCCACACTTCGTCGGCGGTGAAGGTGAGGATGGGCGCAACAAGGCGGACCAGGGTCTCGGTGATCTGCCACAGAACGGTCTGCGCGGAGCGGCGCGCCTGGCTGGTGGGCGCAAAGGTGTACATGCGGTCCTTGAGCGCGTCGAGGTAAAACGCGCTGAGATCGACGATGGCGAATTCGTTGACCGCCTGATAGACGCGATGGAACTCGAAGGCGGCGTACCAAGCGAGGATTTTTTCAGTGAGGTCGCGGGTACGGGCCAGCATGTAGCGGTCGAGCGGCAGCAGATCGGCCTCGGCGACACGGTGGCGCACGGGATCGAAGCCGTTCAGGTTGCCAAGCAGGAAGCGGAAGGTGTTGCGCAGCTTGCGATAGAGCTCAGCGCAGCGCTGCATCAGGTTTTCGCTGGCCGCCATGTCTTCGCGGTAGTCGACGGAGGCCACCCAGAGGCGAACAATTTCGCCACCCATGCGGTTGGCAATGTCGACGGGATCGACGCCATTGCCCAGCGATTTGGACATGGCGCGGCCCTGCTCGTCGAGGGTCCATCCGGCGGTGGAAACGTGCGAATAGGGCGCGTGGCCGCGCAGGGCGACCGAAGTGAGCAGCGAAGAGTGGAACCAGCCGCGGTGCTGATCGCCGCCTTCCAAATAGAGGACCTCGACGCCTTCGTTGTTCTGGAAGGCTGTATAGGCATTCTTGAGGTCGGGGTCGGACTCAGCCACGGCGAACCAACTGGTTCCGGAGTCGAACCAGACGTCGAGGATGTCGGTTTCCTTGCGAAACTCCTTGCCGCCGCAATGCGCGCAGGTTGCCCCCGCGGGCAGCATGGCCGCAGTTGCAGTGGTGTGCCAGGACTCGACGCCTTCGCGCTTAACCAGGTCCACGATGCTGCGGTTGAGGGCCGGATCGAGGATGGGCTTCTGGCAGTTTTCACAGAGGAAGACGGCGATGGGCACACCCCAGATGCGCTGGCGGCTGATGCACCAGTCGGGGCGGGTGGCGATCATGTTGGTGATGCGCTCCTTGCCCCACGACGGATCCCAAATGACCTTGTCGATTTCCTCGATGGCGAGCTGGCGGTAGGTTTTCTCTTCGCCCTGAGCTGACTTTACGGGCGTATCGAGGGAGATGAACCACTGTTCCGTGGCGCGGAAGATGATGGGATGGTGGCAGCGCCAGCAGTGCGGATAGGAGTGGCGAATCTCTTCTGTCGCCAGCAGTGCGCCGTGCTCCTCAAGCATGGCGATCACGATTGGATTTGCGGTCCAGACCTTCTTGCCCTCGAATGCGGGCGGAGCGGCCTGGTTCCAGGCATCGGGGTCTACGTGCAGGTAGCCTGCGGCGTCCACGCGGCAGGTCTGGTCAAGGCCATAGCGCTCGCCGGTGTAGAAGTCGTCGGCGCCGTGCGAGGGGGCGGTGTGGACCGCGCCTGTGCCGGTGTCGGCAGTGACGTAGGTGGCTAGTACACCCAGGATGCTGCGATCAAGGAACGGGTGCTGGAAGGTGGCGCGCTCGAGGACGGCGCCTTTGAAGCGGGCCAGTTCACCGGGCGCGTCCAGATGGCAGGCAGCAGCGACGGAGGCAGCCAGTTCGGCGGCCACGATGTAGACCGGTGCGTCTGAGCGGTCACCGGCTTCGAGGGCAACATAGTCGAAGTCGGGATGGAAGGCTACGGCCATGGACGCGGGTAAGGTCCATGGGGTCGTGGTCCAGATGATGGTGTAGACCTCGCGGCCGGCCAGCGCGGGGACGATCGTTTCGGGGTCTGAGGTGAGGCGGTAGCGGACGTAGACCGAAGGGCTGGTGTGCATGTCGTACTCCACCTCGGCCTCGGCCAGGGCGGTGCGATCGTGGATGCACCAGTAAACGGGCTTGAGGCCGCGATAGACGAAGCCCTTTTCGAGGAACCCGTAAAAGGCCTCAAGGGTGCGGGCCTCGTAGTCGCGGGCCATGGTCTTATAAGGGCGATCCCAGCGGCCAAAGCAGCCAATGCGTTCAAACTGCGAGGTTTGCAGGTCGACGCACTTCTGGGCGTAGGCCCGGCAGGCATCAAGCACGGCGGGGACGGGCATCTCGAGCTTCTTGCGGCCGAGGTGCTCGTCCACCTTGATTTCGATGGGCAGGCCGTGGCAGTCGTAACCGGGAATGTACGGAGCGTCGAAACCGGCCATGGTCTTTGACTTGACCACGAAGTCCTTGAGTCCCTTGTTCAGCGCGTGGCCCAGATGGATAGGGCCGTTGGCGTAGGGAGGGCCGTCGTGAAGGATGTAAGGGGGACGGCCCCGGCCAGCCTTGCGCAGCTCGTTGTAGAGGCGCAGCGAGGCCCAGCGAGCCAGCCGAAGCGGTTCATTCTGAGGCAGATTGGCCTTCATCGGGAAGGTGGTATGAGGCAAGGTTAAGGTCGCCTTCAACTCCGGCGCTGGAGACATCTTTTCTCCCTAAAGTGCTGTGAAGTATCTCGATAGTTAGTGTAAATGGCCGGGAGAAGATTTTTTAGGTAACAACGGTAGAGGTTCCTCGTCTATTGTTTATGGGAACGCTGGCCTCTGAAAAATATGGGACTCTGGAGCGAGCAACCGGCACACCTGCATCCTCCGGCTTACAGACAAAGGCGGGCGATGTCGAGCATAATGGAGAGATGGGCTTGGATCCGGAAAAGGTCCAGCCGGGATCTTATTACGCACCAGGACCAGCAGCACATATGGCAAACGACGTGTTGATGCAGCCAGACTCGGCGACACGGCCCGCAGACGCCTTGGCGGACGGGCACGAACTCGATGCTTTTCTGGGCAAGGCGTTCGAGGACAAGCCCCTCTGGACAGGGCTCTACGAGAACCTGCGAGATGTTTTCTTTCCCCCCAAGCTGCCCCCTCTTGTGCTCACGTCGACACCGATTCCGGTGCCGGACCGGATGGCGGTAAAGCCGAATCCCTGGGCCATTGGAATCTCGACGGCAGTGAACCTGAGCATCGTTGCGATCGCCATCTGGCTTGGGATCAAAGCCGTTGTGAGCATCGTGAAGCCGGCGGTGACAGCGACCACTGTCGCGTTGACCGACTTTGAGTTAAAGGCGCCCAAGGATGCAAATGCCGCAGGCGGCGGTGGCGGCGGCGGTTCGCATGACATCGTGGATCCCATCAAGGGCAAGTTGCCTGAGCGCGCGCAGAATCCTCTGACTCCGCCGATGGTTCCGGTGCTGGAGAATCCGAAGCTGCCTGAGCCGGCCGCGATCAACGTGCAGGCGAATATTCAACTGCCGGACAACCCGAGCTTGCCGAATATCGGCGTCAAGAGCTCTGCCAACGTGACGGTGGCCTCCAATGGCCAGGGCGGCGGCGCGGGCATGGGAAGCGGCTACGGCGGCGGCCTGGGCTCGGGCACGGGAAATGGCTATGGACCGGGCTATGGGGGCAACGCGGGCGGCGGACTGTACCGGATCGGCGGCGGTGTCTCCGCGCCGGTGCCGATCTTCCAGCCGGAAGCGGAGTTCAGTGACGAGGCGCGGCGGGCCAAGTATCAGGGCGTTTGCCTGATCACGCTGATCGTGGATGCGCAGGGGAATCCGCAGAACCCGCGGGTGATTCGCGCGCTGGGCATGGGGCTGGACGAGAAGGCCCTGGAGGCGGTGCGCAAATACAAGTTCAAGCCGGCCATGAAGGAAGGGCGGACGCCGGTGCCTGTGATGATTACCATCGAAGTGAATTTCAGGCTGTATTAGGGGGATGTTGCTGCGGCAAAGAGGGCGAAGCGCGAGGGCGCTTCGCCCTTTGTGCTTTCGGGTGGGCGAATTATCTTTGCGGACAATTGAGGTCGCGAAGAACAACGGATCCTGAACGGAAATGACAGGTCCGGAGATCTCTTTCTGGGAATGGTCTTTAGGGCTTATGAAAGGGAATCTGCGGAGATGCAGGAGGGTTTAGTATGGTGCGCCCGGAGAGATTCGAACTCCCGGCCTTCTGGTTCGTAGCCAGACGCTCTATCCAGCTGAGCTACGGGCGCACATAGGGGGTCTCGCGTGAAACCTTACTCAGATTATCAGGGATTGCACGGGGGCGCAATCGGGCTTTCAGACTGCGGGAACCGGTACAGGCGCGGACGACGGAGGCGCAAGGGCAGGCTCGTCGACGACCTCGAAACCGGTCTGGCGAACCAACTGCGCGACAGTGGCGGCGTTGAGCCGGGTGGCGTCATATTCCACGCGCAGAGTGCGGGCGTTGCGATCAAAGGTGAGACAGCGGATGCCGTAGACCTCGCGGGTGGTGGCGAGAGCAAAGGCCACAGCCTCAGTGGGCGGCGCGGCATATCGAAAGAGAATTTCCACCATGGTCATAAGGAGATGATAACAAGTGGCGGAAGGTGGTTAGAGACAAAGAACGCCTCAGCAGGCAAACAGCCTGGCGTGAACCAGAAATGAGATCGGAAGTATCCGCACCATTGCGGCGACGCTACATGCTCTTCAAAAAGCTGCGAATCTCAGGGTTTGACCAGTCGGGGTCGCCGACGATCTTGCGGCGGATGTAGCCCTGGCGATCGATGATGTAGGTCTCGGGCCAACCCTCGGTGTGGTAGAGCGCTGCCGCGGTCTGGTTGGGGTCACGGACGGTAATCAGATCGATGTGGTGGCGGTCAATGAAGCGGGTATAGGCGCCCGGGTCTTCGTCGATGCTGACGGCGAGGACGGCGATATCGGGGCGGTCGTGGTGGAGCTGCAGCAGCCCGGGCATCTCCTCGATGCAAGGCGGGCACCAACTGGCCCAAAAGTTAAGCAACACCACGCGGCCGCGGTAATTGGCCAGATGGACGGAGTTGGTTCCGTCAGAGACGGTGAAATCGGGAGCCAGCTTGCCGGTTTGTCCGGGACGCGCGCCGCGGTCACAGCCGGGCACAAGGGCCAGCGCCAGAAGTGGGATCAGGGTGATGAAGGAACGGCAACGCACATACATATAATACGGAGCGATAGGTCTGAAAGAAAGGGCATCGCACGATGTGGACAGACAAACCGGAGACGGGCGAAGCGGAAAGCGCGCGGGCGTGGAAACCGTTGCTGGGACTTTCAAGCGATCCAGGGGAGCCCTTGGCTGTGCCGACGCGGGCGGCCACGGTCTACGACCAGCCCGAGCCGGAGGAGCTGCTGGAGCTGACGGTGATTATTCCGGCGCGAAATGAGGAGGAGTGCCTGGGCGCATGCCTGCAGTCACTTGTAGCTCAGTCGGAAACGGCTTTTGAATTGGGGCGAGACTGGGAATTGATTGTGGTGGATGACCACTCGACCGACCGGACGGCGGAGATTGCGCGCAGTTTTGCCGGAGTGACGGTGATGGAGGCGGGCAAACTGGAGCCGGGCTGGACGGGGAAGGCGAACGCAATCTGGACGGCGGCGCGGAAGGCTCGCGGGCGCTGGCTGCTGTTTACCGATGCCGATACAGTGCACGAGCCGGGAAATCTGCATCGGGCGATGCACGAGGCGGTGCGGCACAAGGCGGGAATGCTCAGCTATTCGCCGCGGCAGATTGTGAGCGGGCTGACCCAGCGGACGTTGATGCCGCTGATTTTCAGTGAACTGGCGATGGCCTATCCGCCGGCAAAGGTTTCTGACCCCAACCAGCGAATTGCCGCGGCCAATGGGCAGTTTTTGCTGGTGGAGCGGGAGGCTTACCGACGTCTCGGGGGCCACGCCGCGGTGGCAGGCGACGTGCTGGAGGATGTGCAACTGGCCTTTATGGCCAAACGGCGCAAGGTTGGGCTGCGCTTTCGCTACGCGGAAGACGCGCTGGCCACCCGGATGTATCGGACGACCGCGGCGATGATGGAAGGCTGGACCAAGAACCTGGCGCTGCTGTTTGACAACGCGCTGGCCACGGCGCTGTGGCGGGCGCTGGATATTGCCTTGCTGGTGGGTTTGCCGTGGCTGGCATACGGGCTATGGAATGCGCGCTTTGCAGCGCACTCGCTGCAATGGCTGGGCGCGGGATGGGTTTTGATGCTGTTGTGGGTGCGCAATCTCTTCCGGTTTTATGGCCGAGTGGCCAAGTCGAATTTTCCATTTGTGGATTGCGCCCTGTCACCGCTGGGGCTGCCGTTGTTCGTGGTGCTGCTCTATCGAAGCTGGTTCGAGCACCGGATTCTGAAGCGGGTGAGCTGGAAGGGGCGAACGTACCCGGGGTAGAGAGATTTGGGGCATTGATTTCGATAGGGCTCATTGGATGTTCAACATGGTGAAGCGGCAGCGGCGATTGCGGCATCTTGATTAGTGAGGGAAGGGAATGATTGAGTTGACGCGGAGGGCGACCTTTTCTGCCTCGCACTACTACTGGAACGAGGCTTGGCCGGCAGAGAAGAATGAGCAGGTGTTTGGGCGCTGTGCGAACCGCAATGGGCATGGGCACAATTACACGCTGGAGGTAACGGTGGCGGGCCAACCCGACCCGGTGACCGGCTTTGTAGTCGATCTGAAGTGGTTGAAAGATGTGATGGAGCGTGAAGTTCTGGCGGCTTACGACCATCGCCATCTGAACCTGGAGGTTGCGGAGTTTGCAGCCACCGTCCCGACTACAGAAAACATTGCCATCGCGGCATGGAAGCGGCTGGAACCGGTGATCGAGTCAGCAGGCGGGGCGCGGTTGAGCCGGGTGCGCATTTATGAGACGCCGGAGATTTTTGCCGAGTACCGGGGAGAGGCATGAAGGCTCATTTTGGCCGCCGCTACATGCTGAGCGCCAGCCACCGGCTGCATACGGATGCGCTGTCAGCGGAAGAAAACAGGGCGGCTTATGGCAAGTGCAACAATCCTCATGGCCACGGGCATAACTACGTGCTGGAGGTACTGGTTCGCGGCGCAGTGGATCCCGAAACGGGGATGGTGGTGAACATGGCGGTGCTGGATGAAGTGGTACGAAAAAAGGTGATGGAGCGGTTTGACCACACCAATTTGAATCTGGACCCCCTGTTTGTGAATTCCGTGCCGACGACGGAGAATCTTTGTAGGGCGGTTTTTGAGTTGTTGAAGGATGCATTGCCGTGCAGAGAGCTGGAGCGCGTACGGGTGGAAGAGACAGAGAATAATTTCTTTGAGTACGCGGGCGAGTGACGCTGATTGCTCATGATGTGAATGGGCGAAGAAGATGCGGGTCATTCGATTTTGCCTTGCGCAGGATAACGAAGTGAAATAGAGGATTCAGCACGCCCTGTTCCCCAGGGCGGGAGGATGGAATTAAGATGGCACAACCGATCATGGTCAATAAGCCCGTTCGCAGCACGGCAAGGGCGGATGAGGGCCTGGGTGAATTCAGCACACAGGAGATGTACCGCGAGATTCTGAGCCGATTGGGCGAGGACCCCGGCCGCGACGGCCTATTGGCGACACCCACCCGCGTAGAGAAGTCGATGGCCTTCCTGACCAAGGGCTACGACGAGGATCCGACCAAGATACTGCGCGGGGCCCTGTTCGACGTGGACTACGACGAGATGGTGATTGTGAAGGACATTGAGATGTTCTCGCTTTGCGAGCATCACATGCTGCCATTCTTCGGCAAGGTTCATGTGGCTTATATACCGAAGGGAAAAGTAATCGGGCTGAGCAAGATCCCGCGGCTGGTGGAAGTGTTTGCGCGGCGGCTGCAAGTGCAGGAGCGGCTGACGCGCCAGATTGCAGACGCGATTCAGGCTGCAATCGATCCGCAGGGCGTGGGGGTGGTGATTGAGGCGCGCCACCTGTGCATGATGATGCGCGGCATCGAGAAACAACACTCGTCGACGGTGACCTCGGCGATGGTGGGGTGCTTCAGGCAGAAGGAGACTCGGTTGGAGTTTCTTTCGCTGGCACGGCAGCCCGGGGGCGGGTCACTGTGAGGCAGGAGCCCGGTCGGCTAGAGTAGTTGGGTGAATGGACTGCTGGTAGTTGACAAGCCGGGCGGCATGACCAGCCACGATGTGGTGGCCCGGCTACGCAGAATCACCGCCGAGCGTTCGATCGGCCACCTGGGCACGCTGGACCCCATGGCGACAGGCGTGCTGCCGCTGCTGCTGGGCAAGTTTACGCGGCTGGCTCCCTATTTTTCTTCCGCTGAAAAGAGCTATTCGGGAAAGATCCGCTTCGGCTTCGCAACCAACACCTATGACGCTGAAGGCGAGCCGGCAGAGCCGCGTGTCGCGCCGGAGTTGACGCTCGACCGAGTGCGCGTGGCTGCCCTACGCTTTCATGGCGGGATGGAGCAGAGGGCGCCGGACTTCTCAGCGAAGAAGGTTGATGGAACCCGGGCCTACAAACTGGCGCGTGAGGGCAAGAAGGTGGAGTTGAAGCCGTCTACCATTCGCATCGGCTCGTTTGAGATTGAGGCAATCGAGGAGGACGAGGCGCGTTTTACGATGACGATCAGCGCCGGGGGCTACGTGCGCTCGGTGGCCCACGAACTGGGGCAGGACCTGGGCTGCGGAGCGCACCTGAGCAGCCTGCGGAGAACGCAAGCCGGAGCGTTTACGCTGGCCGAGGCGCATACGCTGGAGGAACTGGAAGCGCTGGCTGGGGATGTGGCGGCGCTGGAGGCGTGGTGCGTGCATCCCCGCAGCCTGCTGCCGGAGATACCTGCTGTGACTGGAGATGCGCATGCGCTGGGACGGCTGCGCAATGGGATGCAGGCGAATTTGCCGGAGTTTTCGCAGGCGAGGCTGGTAAAGGTTTTTGCCGGGCAGAGAGAGTTGGCGGGGATTGCGAAGCGGGTGGCTGGAACGCTGTTTCAGCCGGTGCTTGTAATGGGGTGAAGGAGAACTGGGAGCAGGAATCAGGGGCTAAAGACCTTGCCCCCGCCTTCACCACGCTCCTTCGATGCGAAACGCCTTCAATCCCACGGCTTCGCTTTCGTCCAGATAGTGCTCAATCACGCGATCCACGCGGCTGCCGCGCGGTCCGCGGCGCAGGCTGGCCCGCAGCTCGGCCAGGTCGGCCACTGTGCCCGAGGCCACAACCTCCAGCTCGCCCTCTTCGGTGTTGCGCACCCAGCCGCACAAGTCCAGTTCGCCGGCCTCCCGTTGCACATACCACCGGAAGCCAACGCCCTGCACTCGCCCTTGAATCAGAAAATGTAAAACCATCGTAGGGAACCATGGACAGTTTTGCAGATGAGGTGACTGCATGCAACCGCGAAGGTGGAAACGCAGCCTCTACCGCGCCGCCGGGACTGCAGTCCTGCATAAACAAATGTCGATCTGCTCCTAACGCTGGATACAACGGAATGCTGCCACCCAATACGCCGCTTGGCTGCCGCCGGCTCCGTGTTCAGCACGCCGTTAACCTGCCACCGGATGCAAACGAGTTCTGACCCCTGGCGAGGAGGGTCCTCAATGGGAACTTTCGGTTAGCTCACGATTCACCTGGATCGCGCCTCGACAGAGCGCCTGGCTCACACCCATCTGAGCAGATTTGACCAGACCTGTGTGGAGGCGCTGGCTAATCTTGGCGCATTGTATCAGAGCTCTCGCTCCGTCCAGCGTAAGTCGATTCTCTCCTCGGGGCAGGCACGAAAGAACCAGGAGGTACTTCTCATGCGACGCTTCCGCTCTTCGCGTTGGCTTTTGCTGGCGCTGCTCTTCTCTCTCCTTCCCGCTTTTTCGCACGCACAAGTCACCATCAGTGTGGGTTTCGCTCCGCCCGAACTACCTGTCTATGAACAGCCCTACTGCCCCGAACCCAACTTGATGTGGGTTCCCGGCTACTGGGCCTATGGCGACGAGGACTACTACTGGGTTCCCGGCACATGGGTCCCGGCTCCCTATGAGGGTGCTTTGTGGACGCCTCCCTATTGGAGCTGGTTCGGAGGCCACTACGGGTTCCACCGGGGCTACTGGGGCCGGCACGTGGGCTACTACGGCGGAGTGGACTATGGCTATGGGTATGGCGGCATCGGATTTTCAGGGGGCGAATGGCGCGGCAATCAGTTTGCCTACAATACCGCGGTCATGCGCGTGAATTCGAGCGCCATTCATACCACCTACAACGACCGGACGATTGTGGATAGGAACACGATCGCCAACAACAGGCGCGTTTCTTATAACGGTGGCCCGGGCGGGGTTCAGCACGCTGCCGCGCCCCAGGAGCGGGTTGCCGAGCGCGACCAGCACGTGGCTCCGACCAGGGTCCAGACACAGCACGAGCAAACTGTAAGGAGCGACAAGACCTCCTATGCCAAGGCGAACGGCGGACAACCGCGGAACGTGGTTGCCGCCAAGCCGATGGGCGGGGAAAATCGCGCTGCACCGGCTGGGGCGAAGACGCAAGCCAGGCCAGAGGAAAGAGCTGCGCCGCAACAGCATGCAGCACCGCA
>Ga0182030_10004661_pt1 | contig 29265 bp, 22 predicted proteins | sample 812S3MmetaG_FD_121299 | JGI IMG/M metagenome (GOLD analysis project Ga0182030, IMG submission 121299) | Permafrost microbial communities from Stordalen Mire, Sweden - 812S3M metaG (Illumina Assembly) | ecosystem: Environmental > Terrestrial > Soil > Wetlands > Permafrost | place: Sweden...
ATGTTCCCGCCTACCATCCTTCCGCACCGCTGAAGGTCAGTTCCCTGCCCCCGATTCTTGCTGGCGCAAAGTTGACAGGAGAGAACTTTCGCTTTCCCTGGCAGGTGCATGTATACCAACAGGCAGCAAAGATCGGCAATGTGCTCTATCAGCTTCCCTGTTATTGCCGTTGCGACCGCTCATTGGGCCACACCAGCCTGCGCAGTTGTTATGAAGGAGTGCATGGCACTGAGTGCTCCACCTGCGCCAAAGAGGCTTTTTTTGCATCTCAGCAACTCAAGCTGGGCAAAAATGTAACGCAGATTCGCGAAGCGATTGGCCGCCACGAGTACGAGAGTATTGATCTGGATAAGCAGTAACTTAGAGTTGCAGAAACGGGTTGCTTCTGCGTTCTGCGCCAATGCTGGTGGCTGGACCGTGACCGGGAAGAACGTGCGTATCGTCTGGCAAAGCTAACAACCGGCCTTCAATCGAGTGGATGATCTGTGCGGAGTTGCCACCGGGAAGGTCGGTGCGGCCAATGCTTCCGGCAAAGAGCGTATCGCCGGCAACCAGCAGTTTGAGCGGCGCAAAGTGCAGGCAGACGGAACCCTGGGTGTGACCGGGCGTGTGCAACACTTCGGCAGGATAACGTTTGAGACCCACGATCAATCCATCGGCTAGACTTTCATCGGGCGTTTCCGTTTCTGGCGTTGCAATTCCCAACCAGCCAGCCTGTGTCTCCATCATCTTGAGCAGGGGCAGATCATTTTCATTCAGCAGAATCGGCGCGCCGGTAAGACGCTTGAGCCGCAGTGCGCCACCCACGTGGTCGATGTGGGCATGAGTGATGAGAATCTGTTTGAGCTTGAGGCCGAGCGCCGTCAGACGGGCTTGAATGCGACTAACCTCATCGCCGGGATCAATGATGATGGCCTCGCCAGTCTCCTCATCTCCCAACAGAGTGCAGTTGCATTGCAGTGGGCCAACGGGAAAGGTTTCGAGAATCATAAGTAGATTTTAGTTGATTGCGGAAGAGTTTGCGCCTATGCCCTGTTTTGTGATTTTAGCTTCTTCAGGCAAAAACATTCGCAGCCGAGCATGGGCGCCGTCCCTGTCCTGATGTGAACGCTTTCCCCACGCTGAAGCGCGGGCTAATTAACCGGTGCGCCTACGGCGCGGGGTGGAAGGGGACCGAAAGGCTATGGGAATCGACAGGCCGCAAAAGCAAGTGGAGGAAAAAAGGCCCGTTTGAGGGGCCTCCAACCACAAAGCCTCCGGCTTTGCCGGAGAATACTTACTGTCAGCTATTTGCAATTCCGCAGTGGCTAAAGCCGGAATCTAAATTGGCATTTGCGGCACGACTAACGTCGTGCCCTTTCAATGCAGTGAGTTTTTCCGCAGCCTGTGAAGTCCGGTGTTAGTTGGAGCTATTTATGTACGGGCTGAAGCCCGTACCCTTCATAACTGAAGTTATGCCCTGGCACTTCTTGCCACTCACAATTGAATTTGGCAAGCGGCTCAAAGAATGCTCCTGGCAATGGATTGGAACTCAAAGCTAATGGCTGACCACGCCGAAGGAAGCCAGCCCGCAGAATGTGGTTTCCACAATATGTGAGCGGTGACCCGGCCTGATCTGCGAAAATGGATGCTGACATGAGCACGGATAACCTTCTATCGCTGAAAGACGACATGGTGGCCTTCATTGAGGGTCACGGATTACAACGCCTGCCTGGATACATCACCGAGGACATTCCCTCGATTGTTTGGGAGGGGCAGGACAATCCAGATGCCTGGAAAGACTTTGTGGAGATGGCCAAGCACGTTGGCGCTCCGTTTGTGACCTTCAGCGAGATGACGCTGGAGCGTGAAGAGCTGGACGCTCTGATTGAAGAGGCCAGCGAGATGAACTTTCCGGACGAGGAAGCGACCGAACTGGTGGAGGCTCAATGGCTGCGCAAGTATGCGGGCAACCTGGGCTATATTCAGTTGGGCTTTGTCTATCAGGGACTGGTGTTTCTACACGAGACAACGACCGAGTGGTATGAGCGTTTTCAGGCGCTGCTGGAAGACATTGAGAGCTTTCAGGACATTGTGATTGACGATCACGATCACGACGATGAGGACGAGTAGGCCGGGTGAGTTCACCTGGCCCAGCAGACATGGCGACGTCGGCGGGGACTCTGCCACGCGGCATTCCGCGCCAGCGTTGGGTGATTGCCGAACCGCATCCTGAAGCAGCGGCTGCGTTGGCCAAGGCAGCGCGATTGCCGTTGGTGTTGGCGGAACTCCTGATTGCTCGCGGTATCTCTACGGCTGCTGATGCGTTCAATTTTCTCAATCCTGAGATAAGCCAACTGCACGATCCGCTGCTGATGCTGGGCATGAGCTTGGCAGCGGATCGGCTGGAGCGTGCGATTGCCCAGCGCGAGCCGGTGTTGCTCTATGGCGACTACGATGTGGACGGAACAACGGCAGTGGTGCTGCTGAAGACCACCATCGAGATGCTGGGCGGCGTGGCGCACTTTCATGTACCGCATCGGCTGCGCGAGGGATATGGGCTGCAATCGAGCGTGCTGGAAGCGGCCTACGCAGACGGCGCGCGATTGGTGATTACGGTTGATACAGGAATGCGTGCCTTTGCCGAAGCGGAGACCGCGCGGCGGCTTGGGTTGGACCTGATTATTACCGATCATCATTTGCTGGAAGCGGGCGATGCTGTGCCGCATGCGTTGGCGATTCTGAATCCGAACCAGCCGGATTGCAAGTACCCGGAGAAGTTTTTGTGTGGCGCGGCAATTGCGCTCAAACTGGCACAGACTGTGTTGGAGCGACGCGATGCGACGCGAACCCGTGAGAAGACGCTGCCCAGTTTTTTAAAGATGGCAGCGATTGCAACGATTGCCGATGCTGTTCCGCTGAAGGGCGAGAACCGCGTGATTGCCGCGCTGGGGCTGCGTGAACTGCGCAACCCGGTTGGGCCGGGCTTGCGCGCGTTGTTCGCTGTGGCTGCACTGGATCCAACGGCGAAGGCCATCACCGGCTTTGATGTGGGATTTCGCATTGGACCGCGCATCAATGCGGCAGGACGCATGGATGTGGCTTCTGAGGTGATTGAGCTGTTTACGACGCGTGACCAGCGACGCGCGAACGAGTTGGCCGACAAGCTGGAACGACTGAACCGCGAGCGGCGCGAGACTGAAGCTACCGCGCTGGCCGCGATTATCAACAGGTTGGCTACGGATGCGGAGTTGGCTGCGGACCGGCTGCTGGTGGTGGACGGCGAGGGATGGCATCGCGGCGTGATCGGGATTCTGGCATCAAGGGTGGTGGAGCGCACGGCCAAGCCTGCACTGGTTGTCAGCGTTGAAGAGGGTGTGGCACATGGGTCGGGGCGATCGGTCGATGGATTTCAGTTGCTGAACGCGATTGAAAGCTGTAGCGATTTGTTTACGCGATTTGGCGGGCATGCCTTTGCCGTGGGCTTTGCGATGCCTGCCAGTTCCCTGCCCGAGTTGAAGCGGCGCCTGCGAATTTATTCGGAAGAACATCTGGCTGCGCGTGAACCGGAGCATTTGTTACGTATTCATGCCGAGTTGCCGCTGGATCGTATTACGTCTGTGCTGGTGGGTTGGCTGCGCAAGCTGGAGCCGCTGGGGCACGGCAATCAGGAGCCGGTTTTTTTGGCTCGCAAGGCACGACTGCTGGGTCCGCCACGGCTGATGAAGGAACGACATATTCGGTTGGAGTTGGCGCAGGAGACGCAGGCTGGATCGAGCAGTACGATTCGTGCAGTGGGATGGGGGCTTGCGGATAGGGCGGCAATGCTCAATCTGCGCGAGGGAAGCCTGATTGACCTGGCCTATCGTATCCGCGAGAATGACCACCCGGAGTATGGTGGGCTGGAAGTGGATATTGCGGGAATTGAACTGGCTTGATGTGAAGAGATTGCCGCAATGCAAGATGGCCCACGGATAACCGTGGGCCATCTTGTTGTTTGGGGTGGAATGCGCTACTTGTGTTTGCCGCCGCCTTCATTGTGCGGTGCCGGAGCTGTATGCTGCTGCGGTGCCGCGTGTTGTTGCGGTGCAGAATGCTGCTGAGGCATTGAATGCTGTTGCGGTGCAGGGTGAGGCTGCTGCATCGAATGGGACTGTTGCATGGTGTGCGACTGCGGCTGCATGGATGCAGGATGCGACTGCAAGGCGGAGTGTGATTGCGATTGAATGTGGTTATTCATCGCGCCGTGTTGCTGCGGAGCGGAGTGCATCTGCGACTGCGACATTGGATGTCCAGCGTTGCCCAATGGCCTGCTTACGGCTGGGTTGGATGGGTGTCCGCCATTGTTACGCGCGAACGAGTTGCGGTCTGAACGGGCAACCGACTCATGCTGCTGCTGGAACGAAGTCCGCTCGATGTGATGATCGCGTTCGGCCATGCGTTCTTCTGGGCCAGCTTCGTGACGAATGCCGCCGGGACCGCCGCTGAAGGCAACGTGGCTGTCTCTGGCGACATAGCCGCGTTCGACGACACCTCGGTCCATGTACACATGGTCATGAAAACCGACATGCATGACGGCGGTGTTGTAAGAGAAGAATCCGCCGCGCCACATACCGCCAGCAAAGCCGATACCGCCGTAGCCAAAGCCGTAATTGACGCCGCCGTAGTAGCCAACGTGCGGACCCCAGTAGCCGCCATGAAAGATGTATTGACCGCCAGACCAGCCCCAGTATGCGGGCGTCCAGAGAAGGCCGGGAGAGGGTGCGGGGACCCAGGTTCCTGGCACCCAATAATAGCCGTCATCGCCATAAGCCCAGTAGCCGGGGGTCCACATCATGCCGGGTTCAGGGCATTCAGGTTGCACATAGACGGGAAGCGGCGGGGGCGCGACGCCAACACTAATGAAGACACCGGCGTTTGCAGAAGCTGGAATCAAACCAACAAACAGCGCCAGAACCAGCCAGCGCGCAGTACGTATCAGTTGCATAAGAAACCTTTCGATCCTTTCGTGCGTACCCCGGCGAGAGATATCTGGATCAGTCTCGCGTCGGAGCAGGTCTTGGTAAGGTACTGCATTCTCAGGGCCACAAATCTGAATCATTCATCCGCAGCCTGGAGTGCAATCCTGCGTCATCCACTCACAAAATAAACCCCGAGGACGGGAAAAAGTTGCATTCCGTGTGAAAAATATTCTCGATTCGCCAGCCAGCGAATTCCTGTGCAATCGCACTCCGCACAGATCAAACAGATCAGTAACGATAGCTGAGACCCATGCCAAAAACGTGGCGTGCCTGAAGGTTGACAGGAATCAACACAACGGGCGGATAGGGAGCGGGCAAACCGGTCGGAAGCTCGGCAGTGCCGATATTTCCGGCCACTTGTCCGATGCCAAGATCGAATGCAAAGTGCGGATTCTCCTTTTGGGTTACACGCACAGCGTAGTCCAGAGTGGTGGGCAGATGCGCCCTGCCACCGACGAGAATTGCGCCGAGATTTGTGGCTGTTGGAGGCTCTTGTGTAAAGCCTGCCGCAGGCACGATGGCCGTCTTGAATGGACCGGGCAGCGGAATGCCAAGGCCGCCAAAGAGGCGACCGCCAAAGCGCGTACTCTGGCCGCCGATACCGAAGATCGACGCATTTGTAAACTTGATTCCAAAGTTAGCCAGAAAGGGCAGCGGCGCGTGCAGCCAGGTTTTGGTGGCCGCCACGTAAACATCGCCGTTGGAGTACGTTTTGAGGTTTCCGTACAACTCCTGATTGAGAGCGCCAGAGACAAATTTGTCTCCGGTACGCGCGATGCCGCCCGCCGCGATCCCCGGCATCAAGGGACCAAACTGGCCGTCTTTGAGAACCACGACTTTGCCGCTGAAGATGTTCATGCCGGAGTAGTTCCACAGTTGACTGAAGGCACCCTCGCTGGGAACGTTGCTATTACCCAATGTGTGGATGCTGCGGGTATAGCCGACTTCTGCGCGGTTGGCAAAGCCTTCTACGACGTTGAAGGTTTGAATGTTGCCAATAACCTTGGAGGTATTGATGAAGTGGTAACCCACGGCAGGATGCGAGAAGAGATGATCCTTGGCGGAGTAGACGACATAGGCAGTGGGCGTGATAAATCCGCCGGTCTGTCCTTCGAGGGTCAACTGTTGCGCATCGAGACGGCCTGAGAGGACGGTGGCAAGGCCGCAGAGAAAGAGTGTGGCGAGGGTACGAGGTTTCACTGTGATTTGGCTCCTACGGGAGGACAGTTTCCTGGCTCCGGTGACAATTGTGACTTAACCCTTGTAACACAAAGAGAGGCGCACGTCTCCAACTTTGTTATGGTGGTAGACTTACCCCATGCCGCGTGGTCTGTTTATCACACTCGAAGGTCTGGATGGCTCAGGAAAGTCGACCCAGATCAGCCGTCTGGCCGCGTGGCTGAAGAAACGCGAACCGGGCGTGCAAGGTATCATCCTTACTCGCCAGCCGGGTGGCACCGAAACCGGCGACCGCATTCGCGCACTGGTTCTTGACTCGCGCTCGACCGGGCTGGACGCAATGACCGAGATGGCGCTGATGTTTGCGGACCGCGCCCAAGCCATCGCCGAGGTTATTCAACCCGCTTTGGATGAGGGCAAGATTGTGCTCTGCGACCGCTTTACCGACTCGACGGAAGCGTATCAGGGTGGCGGACGACAACTTGGTTCAGAGATTGTGCTGGAGTTGCATCGGCAGCTCTGCCGGAACCTTCAGCCTGATCTGACCTTGCTGCTGCTGCCTTCGCTGGAAGCGAGCCTGACACGCGCGCGGCGGCGCAACGAGCGCGTTGCCAGTGAAACCGGCAAAGACGAAGGCCGCTTCGAGGCCGAGAAGGATGCCTTTTATCGCCGCGTCCACGAAAAATACACTGAGATTGCGGCACGCGAACCCAACCGCGTGACGCTGATCGAAGGAGACCTCAGCATTGATGAGGTTCATGAGAAGATTGTGGCTTCTGTTGGCGTACGGCTGCGCGAAACGCACGCCGAAATTTCAGCGAAATAATGCAAGACCAGGATTGCTGCAAACCAAAACCCCATGACTTGCCCAATCGTGATGAATTTGATCGGGCGAGTCATGGGGTTTGCCGCTTGAAATCAACCGCAGCAATTGCGGCTGACGTAAATTATTTGGTTATGCCATCGAGTTTTTCCTGATACTCGATGATCGTCTTGACCACATCATATGAAATTCCGCCAATCGGAACCTGACGACCGTTGACCATCAACACAGGTGTCTGGCTGATGCCAATGTCCTTGGCCAGTTGGATTGAACTGTCCACAATCGCCTTGGTTGCAGGCGTCGCCGCGCAGGCAGCAATCTTGACCGGATCCAATCCAACCTTGGTCACAGCACTGTTCAGCGTCAGTGTCGCCCCATCGGGAGTATTCAAGCCGTCCTGACCATCAAAGACAGCCGCAGCAAAGTTGAAGAAGGCATCGCTGCCGCCTTGCTTGCCGACGCAAACGCCGTAAGACGCCGCGCCAAAGGCCGCTGGATGCTGAGGCAGCGGATAGTTTTCAAAGACGATGCGCGCCTTGGGAAAATCTGCAACCAGCTTCTCCATGTTCGGCTGAGCTTCTTTGCAGTGCGGGCATTGGAAGTCGGCAAACTCGACCAGTTCCAAATCCTTTGAGGCAGAGCCGCGATAGGGTCCGTCCGCATGCTGCTGCAGCAGGGCGCGCTGGTCGGCATAGGGATGCACGCCAAAAGCAAGGATCTCGTCGCCAGCGATGATGTGCTTGCCATCTGGCAGGGCAAAGAACTGAAGGCCAGTGGGCTTCTGCTTGCCTGTCTTGTCGCCCAAAAAGACAACAACCTTGCTGATACCTTCAACGGACGTTTTTAGAATGGCCTGAACCTGCCAAACACGGTCCTCATCGTAGCCCCAATTGGTCTGCAAGAAAGCATTGACGGTCTCTTTACTGGGTGAAGAGGCAGTGAAGTTGGCCGGATCGGTTTGGGGGAAAATGGGCGCAGCGGTTGGTGTAGGGGCAGAGGCTTCAGGCGCGGGCGGAACCTGCTGCTGGGCCATGGCTTGTGCAACGGGCAAAACCAGAGCAACCAGCACAGTAAGGCTGGCAAGACGGTTGGACGGACGGATCAAAGCTGTTTCTCCTTAAACTGCGGGAAGGCTCCCGCTCTAGGGCCTGTTAACACTATCTCAGGCGGATGGCGTTGCGTGCGAAAAACCGCTCAGACGAGGCGGAGTCCGCAGGGTTTGGTTATTCCAAGCTCAAGGGCAACAACGAAGTATGAGCGGTTTTTCACCGCAACCCGAAGGGACGGGGCCAATTTTCCTCATTTCTTCGCTGCTCGTCGCTTCAGTAACTAGTTACAGCGCGCTCCTCGCGCCTCGAACTGTGAAAAATTGGCTCCCGTCGCCACCACCTGAGGTAGTGTTAACAGGCCCTAGCTTATACCTGCTGGCTCAAACCTGAACTTTGACGGCGATGGGAAATCTGCGACCCATGCCAAACGATTTGGAAGTAATCTTGAGGACCGGAGCGGCCTGCTGGCGTTTGTACTCAGAACGCTCGACTAGACGAACAATGTGTTGGACGAGTTGCAGGGGAAATCCGAATGCCTGGGCGATCTGCTCCGGGGTCTCATAGCGTTCGACGTAGGCTTCGAGGATAGGATCGAGCACGTCATAAGGCGGCAACGAATCCGTATCTTTTTGGTCGGGTCGCAACTCGGCGGAGGGTGGCTTATCGAGAATCGCGTGCGGAATCACTTCACCCTCGCGGTTAAGCCAATGACAAACCGCATACACGCGGGTCTTGACCAGATCGCCAATCACGGCCAGAGCACCGACCATATCGCCATAGAGAGTGCAGTAGCCCACGGCCATCTCCGACTTGTTTCCCGTGGTGAGCACCAGCGCGGAATGCTTGTTGGAGAGTGCCATCAGCAACGCGCCGCGAATGCGCGATTGGATATTCTCTTCGGTGGTATCGGGTTTGGTTCCGGCAAAAAGCGGTTGCAGGGCACGGTTGTATTCGGCAAAGAGTCCGCTGATGGGGATCAGTTCAAAACGAATGCCGAGGTTCGCGGCCAATTGACGGCTGTCGTCGATGGAGCCAGCCGATGAGTAGAGGCTTGGCATACCCACGGCGAGAACATTCTCAGCTCCCAGCGCGTCTTTGGCAATGCAAGCGACGAGCGCCGAGTCGATTCCGCCGCTGAGTCCTACCAATGCTTTTTTGAAGCCACACTTGCGAATGTAATCGCGGGTGCCGAGGACCAGAGCACGATAGGCAGCTTCTGTCTCGTCTTCTTGCGGGGTTGGAATCGGCGCAGCTTGACTCAGATCCACTACAAGCAAATCTTCTTCGAACGAAGCGGCCTGTGCGATCAACTCGCCATGCGCATCAAGAGCCAATGAGGAGCCGTCGAAAACCAGACTGTCATTGCCTCCGACTTGATTGCAGAGCAGCACAGGGATTGCGTCACGTCGAGCGATGGCGGCCAGCATCTGTCGACGCACCGCACGCTTGCCATGCCAAAACGGAGACGAAGAGAGGTTGATATGGACGGCGGGTTGCTGGCGCATCAACTCTTCCATTGGATCGACTGCATAGAGACGCCGCGGCCAGAAGTTCTTGTCGTTCCATGCATCTTCGCAGATGGTGATGGCTAGCCGGATGCCATCCAACTCGACGACTTGCTGTGGTTTGGAAGGAGAAAAATAACGCTGTTCGTCAAAGACATCGTAAAAGGGCAGCAGTCGCTTGTGCTGCTCGAGCAGCAACTTGCCTTTATCGAGCAGCACGGCCGCGTTCACGGCGGGCTTGCCGGAGTTGCGATCGGCAGGCAGAGCCACACCTGCCAAAACGGCTGTGGATAGCTTGGCTGTTGCCGCAGCTAATTCTTCAACGGCAGTGCGACAGCGAGCTAGAAAGCTGGGCTTCTCAAGAAAGTCAGCCGGTGGATAGCCACAGACGACCAGTTCTGAAAAGACTGTGAGCCGAGCGCCTTGCTGGGCGGCGTGGCGGCTGGCAGTTACGATTTTTTCAAGGTTCCCCGTGAAATCCCCAACGGTAGGATTGATCTGGGCCAGTGCAATCTTCACATAACCAGTTTAATCCCCGGCAGGGATGGTCCAACAAGACTCGTGGAAGAAGAAACGATCTTATAGCCCCGGTTCGCCAACTTTGTACATATATTTGACGGCGGATTTGAAGATCAGCGATTTCTTTTGGCGGCCACGAACCTTGAAGCTGTTGCGGTCATACCACTCAATGCAACCTTCCAGTTCTTCGCCGTCTTCGAGCACAATCACCATTGGCGTTTGCGCCTGAATCTGCTTTTGCAGATAGAACAATTCAACTTGTCTGTTGGTAGACTCTTCAGCCGATGTGTGTGCCGTCAGATGAATGGGCAATCGACCAGACGGGGCGCGACGGGAACGAACTTGCGCCAGTGCGGACGCATCAACGCGATCAATCACAGGCAAAACGATTTGACTGCTCATGGGAGGCAACCTCCTACGGAAGACTACAATTGTTCAATTACGGTTAGCTTTCAATAAAGAAGAACGAGGAGCGCCCACAATCCCCTTTTCGGGCTTGTCAGCACAGTACAAATGGTCACTAGTCTGGAGAACGTAAAACAACAGCGGGGGAAGTGAGCAAAAAGGCTCAATATCCGCTGAAAAGCCCGGCTGCGATGCCAGGGAAGTCCTCTCTCGTGCCAATTACGATCAGGGGAGGGTGAATATCAGTATAGACGCATTTTGTTAAATAATGTGTGCAAAACTCAGATTCGTTCCAGACCAACAGCCATCGCGTCCAACGAGAGTGAACGCAACAGGTTGCGGCGCATCCCGCTCTCAACCTGGCTCATTGCGCGCGCGGCACCTTCAATCCAATCCACGGTAAGACCCTGGGCCAAGCGCTCCAACTCTGCGCTGATGTCCAAGTTACGAATCAATTGTGGAGTACCCGCAACCATCAAAAGCAAATCTTCAATGAGGCTACCCAATGCCCGCAAGAGATTGATCGTCTTCTCTTGCCCATCGGCACCAGCGCGGTAACTCTCTGTTGCGTGGAAGAGTTGCGAGTAGTCTGGATCTCGCAATGCTGTTCGCAGCAGGATCAGCGCATCTTGACGGCTGGTCAAATAGACGCCGAGGTCGATGGTCAGTGCGCGACCAACAGCACCCTCTGCAAGTCGCGCAGCCAGAGCGCGATCCTGGGCCTTCAGCAGTGGTCTACGGCGAGCCAGCAGCGCTTCCAAATCCGAGGCAGGCAGAGCGCCTAAACGGTGAAGTACCGCGCGCGACCGGATCGTCGGCAGCAACTCCTGAGGATTTTCGGTCAACAGAATCAGCGACGCACCCTCGGGCGGCTCTTCCAAAACCTTGAGCAGACTATTGGCTGCTTCCTTCATGAACGCCGAGGTCGTGAAGATAAAAAACGAACGCTTGGCATCGTTGGGAGGGCGATAGAAGGCCGCATGGATCACTTGCCGCACCTGTCCCATCTTGATGAGCAACTGCGGTGGATCGGGCGGAACAATGATTACGTCGGGATGCGTCTGGATCAGGATGCGGGTATCTTTTTTGTCGGCGTCACGCATGGCCTCGCGCGCTTCAACTGCCTCGGCCACGCGTTCTTCAAGATTGGCAGAAGCACCGATGCGAACACAGTTCGAGCAGGTGCCACAAAAATCGGGAAGGCCGTCTGATTCGGTAGGCGCAAGACAGTTGACAGCCTGCGCCAGCATCAGCGCCAACGTATACTTCCCTGCCCCGCGCGGTCCCGCCAAAATCATCGTCTGCGGAAATCGCTCCGCGCGGATGCTCTCGCGCAGATGCGTGACCGTAACCGGATTGCCAAGAAAATCTTGAAAGCCCACGCTATGAGTTTAGTGCATGAACCGGTAACGGTGGGGGCTGGGACCACGTTGCACAAGAGTAGAGTGCCTCTAACCGGGTGGTTTTGGGCGAATTATCGAATGAGCCACGATAAGAAGGGCATCACAGCCATAAGGTTGGTCAGATATTGGTGGGCAGTTAGGGAATTGTTGCTTAAATCGGATCGCTCGTGCTTTGTTGTTTATCGACACAATGCCGCCTTCCGATCAGCTTTGTTTGAGCATCTGATGGATTTGTGGATGATGCGGGACCACGAGCGGTGAGGGCTGATAAAATCTCTGAAGGTTTGTCGGGAGAATGATCCAGTGCCTCTATCGCAACTTGCGCATCCATTGAAGCCCACTTCGCTCACATTTCAAGAACTGCTCTTTCGCTTGCAAGGCTTTTGGGCCGAGCGTGGCTGCGTTTTGCAGCAGCCTTATGACGTTGAAGTTGGCGCAGGCACCATGGCTCCGGAGACGTTTCTGCGCGTGCAGGGGCCGAAGCCCTATCGGGTTGGTTATGCGCAACCCTCGCGGCGTCCAGCCGATGGTCGCTACGGCGAAAACCCCAATAGGCTTTTTCGCCACACGCAGTTTCAGTTGATTCTGAAGCCACCACCGGTCAACGTTCAGGAGTTGTATCTGGAATCGCTTGAAGCCATCGGCATTGACCTTCATCAACACGACTTGAAGTTCGAAGAAGATAACTGGGAGTGGCCCGCAGGCGGTGCGTGGGGCGTTGGTTGGCAGGTGATGCTTGACGGACTTGAGATTACCCAGTTCACTTACTTTCAGCAGTGCGGCGGACTCGATCTTGATCCGATCTGCGCGGAACTGACTTATGGCCTGGAGCGCATCGCGGCCTTTTTGCAGGATGTGGACTCGATCTACGATATTGTTTGGGCACGCGACCCGGAAACTGGCGCGCCGGTAACTTATGGCGATGTTAGATTGGCCGAGGAGTTACAGTTCTCTGTTTATAACTTCGAGTTTGCTGATGTGGATAAGTTGTGGGAGCATTTTCGGCTCTATGAAGCAGAAGCACAATCCCTGCTTGCGCAAGCTACGGTGCTCTTTGCAAATGAAAAGGCAAGTGCAGTCGAGAAGCGTCGCTTCCCACTTTTGGCCACTTACGAGTTAGCTCTCAAGTGTTCGCATCTCTTCAATCTTCTGGATGCGCGCGGGGCCATCAGCGTCACGGAGCGCGTGGGCGTGATTGGACGCATTCGCACACTGGCGGTTGGCGTGGCCAAAGCATACGCGGCGCAGCAGATTTCTTAGTTGTTTTTGTATTGTCTGATAGCAGTTCACTGATCTCTGATTCTTCGCAACGCAGTAAGCAGAAAGATACATAAGACCATGGCAGATTTTTTGTTGGAGATAGGGCTGGAAGAAGTTCCCGCCCGCATGATTGCTGGAGCCGAAGCCGAGTTAGGCCGCCGGTTGAATGAACTGCTGACGCGTGAGCGCCTGCTTGGTCCGAGCGCGAAGCTCACTACTTATTCAACACCACGTCGTCTGGCCGTACTTGTAGAAGATGTGTTGGCAACTCAGGCTGACATCGAAGAGCAGTTGACCGGTCCCTCATGGAAGGTTGCATTCAAAGATAGTGCGCCAACACCTGCGGCCGAAGCCTTTGCCAAGAAGGCTGGTGTTGATGTATCTGCTCTTGAAAAGATCGCCAATGCCAAGGGCGAGTACGTCGGCGCAACGGTAAAAAAGAAGGGGCGTGCAGCGGCAGAGTTACTTGCTACAGAGTTGCCCAAAGAGGTTCTCGCTCTCTACTGGGCCAAAAATATGTACTGGCGTGCAGGCAAGTCGGAGCGATTTGTACGTCCGGTGCGGTGGGTGGTTGCGTTGTTAGATTCAGCTATAGTTCCGCTGGAGATTGCGGGCATCAAGGCAAGCAATGCGAGTCGTGGTCATCGTGTATTGCATGGCGAAGCTCCTGTGGTGGTGGATCAGGCGAAAAATTATTCTTCAAATCTACGCAAAGCAAAAGTAGTTGTCGATGTGGCCGAGCGGAGGCAGTCGATTCGCAAGGCGCTGGATGCTGCCACGCGAACTGTGGCTGGAGCGCGGTGGCGTGAAGATGCAGGACTGGTTGAAACGCTTGTGCATCTTACCGAGTGGCCCACTGTGATTCTAGGCAACTTCGAACCGGAGTATCTGACGCTGCCTGAAGAAGTATTGGTCACAGTGATGCGCGATCACCAAAAATACTTTGCCGTTGAAGGCGCAGATGGCAAACTAGCGCCGCACTTCCTAGCGGTGCTCAACACGCAGGTGGACGCCGAAGGCGAGGCAATTATTCGCCACGGCAATGCTCGTGTGCTGAGAGCGCGATTCAAGGATGCGCAGTTTTTCTGGGACTTTGACCAAAAGACAAAATTAGTTGACCGCGTAGAGAGCCTGAAGAATGTGACCTTCCAGAAGGAATTGGGAAGTTATTACGATAAGAGCGTTAAGACCAATACAGTCGCACATAGTCTGCATGAGGTTCTTAAATCCAACGGCTTTACAAACTACAACTATGCTCAAATGATCCAAGCTGTCCGACTCGCTAAGACAGATCTCACCACGGAGTTGGTAAAAGAATTTACTGAACTACAAGGCGTCATTGGTGGGTTATATGCTCGCACTCAGGGGCACGATGAAGCGGTTGCCGCCGCTATTTACGAGCAATACACGCCAGGCTCGACCGACGATAAAATTCCTGCAACGATTGAAGGTCAGTTGCTTGGCCTTGCTGATCGCATTCAAACGATTGTTGCAATGTTCGGAATTGGTTCTGCACCAACTGGCTCGAAAGATCCGTTTGCGTTGCGTCGTGCTGCAAATGCGATTGTGAAGATACTTGCCGAGTCACAACTTCCGTTATCGCTGGATAATGTGGTCGAAGCAAGTGGTGCAAGTAGTGCCAACAAAGATCAAGTCGCAGCCTTCTTGCGTGAGCGTCTTAGCTTCTACTTGAAAGATGTGCGTGGCTTTTCCTACGACGTTGTCAGTGCTGTGCTGGCTACCGATGCTGACGATGTACGAGATGCAATTGCGCGGGCAGAAGCTCTGACAGCCGTACGCGGCTCAGAGGATTTTGCGGCTATTTCTGCGGCTTTCAAGCGCATCAAGAACATTCTGCGTCAGGCTGAAGAGAAGGGATTTGCCATCCAGGCAGCCAAAGGCGTTGCTCTTTCAACCGAGGCAGAGCAACTCGCCAATGCGGCTGCAACTCTGGCTCCGCAGGTTGCCAAACTGCGCGAGTCACGAAATTACGGCGAAGCACTATCTCTGATCGCAACTCTGCGTCCGGTAGTCGATGCCTTCTTCGACAAAGTGATGGTGCTTGATCCCGATCCAGCAATTCGCGGGGCAAATCTGGCGCTTATCGACGAGGTACTACGAGGCTTCTCCGGTATCGCCGATTTCAGCGAAATTGTTACCGCATGATTTTGGTTGTGTTGAATCAGGCTCCGATTTCACTTCTTCAACCAGCGCAATAGCCGTCTTCCCGTTTACACTAAAAAGGTTATGGCGGAAGAAAACGAACAGCGATACAATCCAGCGGTAATTGAACCCAAGTGGCAACAGCGTTGGGCGGAGAACAAAGACCTTTACGCCGCAGAAGCAAGCGACTGCGGCAAGCCGAAGTACTATGTGTTGGAGATGCTGCCGTATCCGAGCGGCCAGTTGCACATGGGCCACGTGCGCAACTACTCGATTGGCGATGCGCTGGCGCGGCATATGTGGATGCGCGGCTACAACGTGTTGCACCCGATGGGTTGGGATGCTTTTGGGTTGCCAGCAGAGAACGCCGCACTCAAAAACAATACTCCTCCACGCGAGTGGACTCTGAGTAATATAGCCGCGATGAAGCGGCAGATGGAGCGGCTGGGCCTGGGCTATGACTGGGCGACGGAAGTGACTACCTGCTTGCCCGAGTACTATCGCTGGAACCAGTGGTTCTTTTTGCGAATGTACGAAAAAGGCCTTGCTTACCGCAAGAAAAGCAAGGTCAATTGGTGCCCGGAGTGTGCAACGGTCCTGGCCAACGAGCAGGTTGTAGATGGCTGCTGCTGGCGACATGAGACGACTCTCGTTGAGCAACGGGATCTGGTGCAGTGGTTCTATCGCATCACGGCATACGCGCAGGAGTTGCTCGACGGATTGGATAAGCTCGACGGTTGGCCAGAGAAAGTCCGTACCATGCAGCGCAATTGGATTGGGCGCAGCGAAGGCACTGAAGTTGACTTTTTTCTGGAGGAAAAATTAGACAAGGGAACAGAGAAGACGCGCATTCGCGTTTTCACTACGCGTGTGGATACGATCTTTGGTGCAACCAGTGTGCAGTTGGCACCACAGCACGCGTTGGTGGCTACATTCACGGCAACCGATTCCGATCTGGATGAAAAGGTAGCGGAGCTACTTGAGCAGCAGAAGAAGGCACGCGAGGCTGGCGATCTGGGTACGATTGAAAAGCATGGCGTGCCTACTGGACGCTTTGCCATCAACCCGTACAATGGCGAGCGTGTGCCTATCTGGATTGCCAATTATATTTTGGCCGACTATGGCACTGGCGCGATTATGAGCGTTCCGGCGCACGATGAGCGGGACTACGAATTTGCTGTCAAGTACGATCTGCCGATTGTGCAAGTGATCCGCCCGGAAGATGAAACGATGGCTGTACTGCTGCCTTTTGTCTCTGAAGATGGCGTGCTTGTCAACTCCGGTGACTACGACGGATTGAGTTGCACACAGGCGCAAGAGAGACTGCAAAAGGCTGCCGCAGACAGGGCATTTGGCGAGGCCAAGGTGACCTTTCGCCTGAAAGATTGGGGCGTGAGTCGGCAGCGTTTCTGGGGCACGCCGATCCCGATCATTCATTGCGAAAAGGATGGTCTGGTTCAGGTTCCTGACGACCAATTGCCGGTGGTGCTGCCGGCGCAGATTGAGATCACACAGCAGGGTGGCTCGCCGCTGAGTCGTGTGCCGGAATTTCTGAACGTCACTTGCCCCAAGTGTGGCGGACCGGCCAAGCGCGAGACCGATACGATGGATACATTCGTCGATTCGAGTTGGTATTTCTATCGCTACACTGACGCGAAGAATGCGAATGCACCGTTTGATCCAGCGATTGCGCAGTACTGGTTTCCGATTGACCAATATATCGGCGGCGTGGAGCACGCGATTCTGCACTTGATCTACTCGCGCTTCTGGACCAAGGTGATGCGCGATTTGGGGCTCATTGTCAACGATGAACCTGTACTGCGTTTGTTTACGCAGGGCATGGTTATCAAGGACGGATCGAAGATGTCCAAGTCGAAGGGTAACGTGGTTTCGCCCGACGATATGATCGCTAAATACGGGGCCGATGCGACTCGCATGTATGCGCTCTTTGCCGCTCCGCCTGATCGCGATCTGGATTGGCAGGAAGATGGCGTTGCAGGTGTAAGCCGCTTTCTGGCCCGCGTTTGGCGATTGGTGACGAAGTATGCGCCACTGGCACGTGCGGGACGCAATAAACAAACTGAAGCGCCTGCGGGGTTATCGCTGAAGTTATTGCGTAAGTTGCATCAAACCATTGCAAAGATCACTTTGGACTTTGAAGGTCGCTGGCATTTCAATACTTGCGTTGCGGCCATTATGGAGTTGGTCAACGATCTGCAAGCGGCAGACGCGCAGTTGGCGGCGGGCGATGTTCCCGCTCCGGTGGTGCGTGAACTGTTGCGCTCTTTGGTGCTGTTGCTTGCACCGTTGGCACCTTATCTTTCCGCAGAGTTATGGGAAGAGTTAGGCGAGGAGGGTGCTGTACTGCGCGCGCCATGGCCGGTCAGTGATCCAGTGTTAGCCAAGGATGATGAACTTGAGATACCGGTGCAAATCAACGGCAAGTTAGTCACAGTCGTGCGTGTGGCTGCCGATGCTGACTCAAAGACAATTGAAGCCGCCGTAGTAGCGGATGAAAAAGTACAGTCTCGCCTTGTCGGCAAGACAATCGTGAAGAAGATCGTCATTCCCGGCAAGCTGGTAAATTTGGTGGTGAGATAGTGGCGGCTCCGCTGCACGGAACGCAATCGCTGGTGGGCCAGATGGGGTGGGTCTTTTCGCGTCCGTCACTCACGGCGACTGAAGTGCTTTGGCGCTGGGCCTTTGGCGTACCGTTTTTGGTTGTCTGCTTGATGGAAGCGCACAAAATTCTCTTTGTGCTTCCACCAGATCAAGCGGGGCTTGCTAGCGTTGATCCGCAGAATCCCTGGGTTGCAACTGTGCAACTGAGCAATGCCTGGACACATTATCAGCCGTATCTCTTTCACTCAGCTCGCTGGCTATTTCCTTTGGCTTTGCTGGCTTGGGTTGTATCCTCCAGCGGTGGACGCAGCCTTGTTTTGCGGCGTATGGAACCAACGTTGCGTCCGCGCATCACGGCGATGATGCTGTTGCAGGCGGCATGGTTGGCGGGCTTTGCCGCAGCCACCTGTGTGTGGTTCATGAGTATGCAATGGGCTGCGGCTACGCATATTACCGCTGTTGGCGAGCCAGACCTGATTGGCTACTCGATGTGGGCGATCTTTCTCTCGTTGGGATTCTTTACGCTATGGGCATTTGTCAGTTGGCCGCTCACTATCGCGCCGCTGTTGATGCTGCTTGAAAAACGTTCCGCACTCTCGGCTTTGCGTCAAAGCGTCATGCTGGGAAAAGTCTTCATCGGCAAGTTGATCGAGATCAATCTGGTGATGGGCATTGTAAATCTTGGCTTGATCGTGCTAGCAATGGTACTTTCCGCCGCGCCTTTGCCTTTCAGCGATCAACTAGGCACGGAGGCACTTCACTTTTTGTGGATTGCTGCCGCAATTTTTTACTTGGTCGCCAGCGATTATTTTCAGGTGGTACGGCTGAAGGGCTTTATTGAGTTTTGCAAGATGTATAGGCCCCTCTGACGAGGATTTGCCTCGAAGTTAGTTACTTAAAAAACCTTCATCCGAATCACGAGATACTTCTTGGGGTCTTCGCGAATACTCTTTACTAACTGCTGCGTCTGATCCAGCGTTTGGTCGGCATGGTCATAGAGGGAGCGGTTCTGCACTAACTGGCCCAGTGATCCTTTGCCCGCATCCACATTCTTGAGGATTGAGTCGAGGCGAGTGACGGTATCATCGAGTTTCTGTGCGAATGCAGGGTCTTTGGCAATCTTGCCCAAAGCGCCGTGGCCTGCATTGATCTCGCCTACCAGTTGATTAGTATTTGCGACCGCTGCATTCAAGTTGTTGTAGAACGAGTCATCTTTGAGCAATTTGCCTGCACTGCCCTTGCCGTCATTCAAATCGGTCGTGATCTTATCCAGCTTGTCAACGGCAGCATTGGCGCGATCATAGAGCGTATCATCGTTGACCAACTTACCCAGCGAGCCTTTGCCCCCGGCAATTGCGCCGGTGATGGTTTGCAGATCGGTAGCAATGAGCGTGATCTTATGGCCCAGTTCAGGATCGTTGATGAGATCGCCAACCACGCCCCGTTTGGAGTTGAGAGAATCCACCAAAGTCTCTATCTTGCGCGTCAGGTTGTTGACCTCTTCAATGGAGACCTGGCTGGTGCGGATTACGTCTTGAATGCTGGGCGATCCTGATGCCTTCAACTCGGCGTTCTGGTTTGGAGGAGGACCGCTGGCGTGGGCGGAAACGAGATCGACGTAGCTGTCGCCGAGCACGCCCGCCTGCGCAATTGAAGCGGTCGAATCCGTGTGCAGGTCGTGTAGAAATTTGTGGCCAACCTGCATGGTAACCTCGACCGGCGTTGGATTGCGGTTGGGTACAATGCGCACGTGAATCACGTTGCCCACGGTGACGCCTTCAAGTGTGACGGGTGCTCCATCTTTGAGTCCAGCGGCGTTCTCAAAATAAGAGCGGAGATAGAGCTTGCGCGTGAACCCACCTGCGGAGCCAGACATAAGAAAAATCAAAATGATGAGCACGGCCATGGCCGTCAGCACCAATGCGCCCACTCTCAGTTGTGACCACTGAATCTCTTTACGGCTCGCCACGGTACTCCTTCGAGACAAAATACGAAGTTATTGCCTTGAGGATAGCAGAAATATCGGGTTTAACGCCCGTCTTCAAGCACAACGCTGGCCATGGCCAGATCAGAGGTGTGAGTAATGGAAAGCGCCGCATGAGCAACATTGAGATGTTGGGCAATCTCGGCCGCGCGTCCATGAAATTTGAGGGTTGGTCTGCCGCTGGGTTCGCGGATCACCTCAATCTCCAACCAGTTTACACCGTAGCTGATACCCGTTCCCAAAGCCTTGGCACCTGCCTCCTTGGCCGCAAAGCGCGCAGCAAGGCTCTCGGCGGAGTTGCGTTTGCGCAGGCAATAAGCCTGTTCCGCAGCGGTATACACGCGATTGAGAAACCTCTGCCCATAACGCTCCACAGACTTCTGGATGCGCCCAATCTCTGCCAGATCAATGCCGGAGCCAACTATCATGCTGTTTACCAAGCTACATCATTTGCGAGCCACGAGCTATTTTTGACGAAATGGGCTGCAATACAGCAAGGCTCGGATTTTCGTTCAGTCAACCCTTGCCAATTACCAACGCAGCGTGCTCTGAAGCTTTAACACGACTGAATGTATCAAAGCCGGTCAAAATTCGTTCGACTCCGCAACAACCTTGATGCTGCGCATCCCTGCTCCGATAAGGGTGCTGTGAGGCAAGATATGCCAGACCTGGACGCTGGGCAAGCAATAAGCATACCGTGGGCGATGCAGATGAAAGCGATCTCCATCGAGGAGCCAGGACGACTGGTCCAGTCGCTCACTGGCGCAATCCTCGGCTGCGGCGGCTGGGTACTGAGTCGCGGTGCAAACGATTCCGGCACCATCAGTATGTTATTCGAGTTTGAGCGACAAGCTTGCGTCGATATCTACAGTATCCTCATTGCAGCCGGGCTGGAGTTGAGCCAGAGTGGGCACATACGCTTTACCGAACTCTGCCAGTGCACCCGCAGCCATCAGCAGGAGTGCGGAACTGAAATTGCCAGCGTCGATCTGGAGATTCAAACCTTTCCGGTGGAGATGCTGCAAGCGGCGCACGGTATTGAGGCTGCATGAACAGGTCATCCGATGCCTTAACCCGCTTCGACTAATCCGTATCGCCGCTGCCATGACTCTTTGAGATGTTCTCGGACGTGGCGGCGTTCCACTTCGCTTACTTCAGTTCCTGATGTGTTCACGAAGCGCGCGGCTTCCATTTTTGCAATCTCCAATAACTTTCTGTCGCGCAGCAGATTGGCCACGCGGAAGTCTGGCAAGCCTGCCTGTCGCGTACCAAAGAACTCGCCAGGACCGCGCAGATTCAGGTCCAACTCTGCCAACTCAAATCCATCCTGGGTGCGAACCATTGCATTCAACCGCTCCTCGCCTACCTGTGAAACACGCTCGCCAGTGATGAGGATGCAATAGCTCTTGGCGGCTCCGCGCCCCACGCGGCCACGCAACTGATGCAACTGCGCAAGGCCGAATCGCTCCGCATGCTCAACCACCATCACGCTGGCGTTGGGCACATCCACGCCGACTTCAATCACTGTGGTTGCGACCAGCACGTCAATCTCGCCACGCTGAAACCGCCGCATCACAATCTCTTTTTCATCTGCATCCAGGCGACCATGCAGTAACCCCACACGCAGACTCGACAACGGCCCTGTGCGGAGCTTTTCGTGCATGGCAACAGCCGACTTCAGCCCCAACTTTGCATTTGGATTAGCCTCTTTCACCGCCTTGGGAAACAACTCCGCTGCTCTGCCTTTGCGTGTGGATTTGCGCGTTGGAGCGGACGGAAGATCAAGTTCCGCTTCAGCGGTATCATGCGAAAAATCCAATTCTGGCTGATCGTCTTTGGTGCCCTCGATAACCGGATAAACGATGTAAGCCTGCCGTCCCAGCGCCACTTGTTTACGCACAAACTCCCATACTTTTTCAGCGCCATCGCCGGGAACTCTGCGGGTCACAATCGGCGTGCGTCCCGGTGGCAACTCATCCAACACACTCACGTCCAGATCGCCGTAGAGCGAGAGCGCCAGTGTGCGCGGAATCGGCGTTGCGGTCATCACCAGCACATCTGGCTCAGCCTGATTGGGCTTCTTCATCAGCTTGAAACGTTGCATTACGCCGAAGCGATGCTGCTCGTCGACAACGACTAAACCAAGTTTGTCGAACTCAACTTTTTCTTCAATCAGCGCGTGGGTTCCGATGACTAATTGTGCTTCACCACGATTGATCTGGCCACGCGTCTGACGCTTGCGAGCCTCGTCCAGCGAACCTGTGAGCAGCACAATGCGTGGCTTGCGCGAGGATTTTTCAAGCAGTTTGCGTATCGCCAGAAAATGTTGTGTAGCCAGAATCTCAGTCGGTGCCATTAGCGCCGCTTGGTATCCGTTTTCCATCGCCACCAGCATGGCTTGCAGCGCAACAATTGTCTTGCCAGAGCCAACATCTCCTTGCAGCAATCGCCGCATTGGGCTGGGCTGACGCATATCGGCCACTATCTCGCCCAACGCACGTTTCTGCGCCTTGGTGGGATGAAACGGCAACACCTCGCGCAGTGCCTCACGCACATTGTCGCCGGTTGCAAAGCGGATGCCTTCGCGCTCTCTCATACGGCGGCGCTTCAACTCCAACCCCAACTCAAGAAAAAAAAGCTCTTCAAAGATCAGTCGCCGATGCGCTGGAGTGGCCGAGCTCTGCAGTTGCACAAATGGCGTTCCTTCGCGAGGAAAATGGACTTCACGCAGCGCAGTCTCGCGATCTGGCAAAGCAAGCCGCGCCAGCATTTCGCTGGGCAGACACTCTGGCACTGTGCCGCGCACACTCTCCAGCAAGTGAAAGATCACCTTGCGCTGCCAGCGAGAAGCCAGTCGCGCACCGCCCAGTGACTCATACACCGGCGTGATGCGACCCACTTCAAGCAACCGCGTTTCAGCGTCTGCGCTGGCGTCTGGCAATATCTCAAATTGCGGTTGAATCATCTTGAAGTTGCTGCTGGTGCGCGACGGCTCGACTTTGCCAAAGACGGCAACCGTCTGCCCTGCTTGAAACTTTCCGCTGAGATAACCGCCATGGAACCAGATGCACTTGAGCGCCAGTCTTCCCTGCCCCACGGTCATCTCGAAGATCGGCGATTTGCGAGTACTCAGCAGCGTTGACCCACGCACTTCGCCGATGACGCTGGCCATCTCGCCTTCTTTCAGTTCGTCCAGACTGCGCGGATTCTGGCGGTCCTCGTAGCGAAAAGGCAGGTGATAGAGCAGGTCTTCTGCAACGAGGATGCCTTTGGGCTTGAGCATCTCTGCCACCCTCGGACCCACCCCGCGCACATAAGTTACATCCGTATCAAGGCCAGCCACACTACGGATGCTAAATGCCGCAACTTGGTACGCACAAATGCATCTATATTCGTTCGATTCACAACAACTATAGGGTCGATCAATTACCCTCATACTGCGGGCATTACTGGTTTATGAGGACTCTGATTTGCGCATTGTTCTATCGAACATAGGAACTTTTGGCGACATCAACCCATTGGTCGCTCTGGCACTGGAACTGAAGAAGCGCGGGCACGTGCCGGTGATGGCTGTTCCTGCCGTTTATCAATCGAAGATTGTGCCGTTAGGCATTGAATTTCACGCGATTCGCCCGGATATTGATCCTACCAACTCGCTTATGGTGGAGATGGTCTACGACGTGAAGCATGGCACGGAGACAGGACTGCGTGAGTTTCTGTTTCCCGCACTTCGTCAGACATATGACGATCTGTTGGATGCGGCGACGAAACCTGTGCGGGCTGACCTGTTGTTGCTGGGCGAGTTGAATTATGCAGGTCCGTTGGTGGCCGAGGTGACTGGAATTCCCTGGGCCAGTTATGTTCTTGCACCGCTCTCGTTTTTTTCAGCATTCGATCCGCCGGTGTTGCCGATGTATCCACGACTGGCGCGAGCGGATAGGGCTGTGCCTGGATTTGGTCGAGTGATCAAACGACTGGCGCGGTTTGTCAGTCGCAAGTGGCCGCTGCCGATCTACGATCTGCGCCGCGAGTTGGGGCTGCCCAGAGGCGCGAACCCGCTCTTTGATGCCAAACACTCGCCGCATCTGGTACTGGCAATGTTTTCTCGCGTTTTGGGAACCGAGCAGAAAGACTGGCCGCAGAACACGAAGATTACAGGCTTCTGCTTCTACGATTCGGATGCTGGCAATGCTGCGTTGCCCGCGAATCTGGAGAATTTCCTCTCGGCAGGAGCAGCGCCGATTGTTTTTACGCTGGGTTCGGCCGCAGTGCTGGCCGCAGGGCGGTTCTACGAGTTCTCTGCAAAAGCCGCAATCAAGTTGGGAGTGCGAGCTGTGTTGCTGATCGGCTCGGACGCACGCAATCGACCAACGCAGAAGCTGCCGGATTCAATCTGCGTGGCGGAGTATGCACCTTATTCAGCTTTGTTCTCGAAGGCTGCAATGGTCGTTCATCAAGGTGGTGTAGGCACAACGGCACAATGCCTGCGTGCGGGCAAACCCATGCTGATTATGCCTTACTCGCACGACCAGCCAGACAACGGCAGACGAATGCAACGGCTGAAAGTGGCGCAAGTCATTCAGCGCGGCAAGTACACGCCACTACGCGTTGCGCGCAGACTGGAGGCGATGCTTGCCGACCCGCTGTTTGTGCTACGAACAGCTAGCGTGGCGCAGCAATTGAGCCGCGAAGACGGCGTATGCACGGCCTGCGATGCACTGGAAGAGTTATACCAGCGAACAGGCAAGCAACCTTGATGGTCTCGCCAGTTCAATGTAACTGGCGGCTATCTTAAGAAGTAATCGCAGCCACGTTGGAGGCTGTGATTGCGGCTGCACTCGGTACTGTTAACCGCATCGAACGCAACCATCCGGCAGTAAGCCACGAACGTGGAATCGAAAACTCCGACCAACCACAGTCCAGGCAAACCTGCACGTCGGGCGATGGATTCATGGGTGGATGGCTCAACGTCCGCATACTATTGCGATAAAGCCTGACTTCGGCAGGAATCACGGATATAGATGCAGACTGACACTTGGGGCAGGTCATGGTAGCTCCTCTGGAGAAAGCAAAACAAGGCATTTCAAAACAGCAATTTCTGTGGAAAAACCAAGTCTAACGCCGACAACCGAGCAATACAATGCAAATCATGCGACAAAACGCTTTTCTCGGAAGAAATTCTTCTGAATTTCAAATATCTGATTTGATTCTATCAACAACATTTTAATTACTGCTCTGAAAAGGTAAATAGTTCAGCGATGGTTAATATTTTTTGGTTCAAAACACATTTTGCGGCGCTGAATTTCATCAGAAATCAAGCGCCGCACGAAGTGAATCACCATCGAAATCAACTTTGAGTCTTGCTACTTGCGTTGCATCAAACCCCACTCAACACGCAGGCCCGCACGCAGATTGAAGGGGAGGCTGACGTATCCGATTGGCGCGATGTGCTGATTATTTGTCAGATTTTCTGCCTGGGCATAAACCTTCAGCCACGAATACAGTTTGTAACTAGCGCCCAGGTCCAACTTGGCGTAACCAAAGTCCAGATTGCGGTTGGGCAACAACAGACTGTTGCCGCCGCTCAGGTCGTCGCCGCCCAGAAATGTGGAATCGTCACTGCGACTGGCGAAGGCTGAGGTGAAGACCCCTGAAATTTTCTTCCCTGTGTAACTTGCAGTGAAGAAGCCCGTATGCGGCGCACGCCGGAAGGGACGCGCACCCTTAAGCGGAGAGTAAGTACCAATCGGAATGCCGTTATATGTCGGAGCATAGCCGCCGAGCAAAGCCTCGTTGTCGCTGCTGAAAGATCGCTGCACAACTGCATCGAGATAGGTATAGCCGCCGCGCAAAAAGATGTTCTTGCCGATCCCGCTTTCGACGGTCGTTTCAATTCCTTGCGCGCGGAATGCAAGCGAGTTCAAGTCGAGAGAATAAGCACTGTTGTTCTGTAAAAATGCTTCAAGCGTTGCTTGCTCTGGCGCGGTCAGACTTGGCAGCAGCGCGGGAACCAATCCGGCACCCACACCCTCGATCTCATGACCAAATTCGTTATGAAAATAAGTTGTACGAAATACAATTCGCTGACTCCAGAAGTACTGCTCTCCACCGACCTCCCATGCCCGCGTTGTGGGCGCTTGCATCGGAGATATATTCAATTGTTTGATGGTCGTCTGGCCGCCATTGGTCAGCAGAAAGTTGTAGAGTGAACCAAGTTGATCGGTCAACTTCGGTTCTCTCATTCCTTTGGAGAAACTGAAGTTCATCCGCGTTCCGCTGAAGATTCCTTGCCGGGGACGCAGCGCGTAAAATCCAAATCCAATATGCGGCGAAAAATTGTTACCGAGAATTTGCATGTGAACTTCATCTCCACCCAGCGTATAAAACAAGCGATCCTTGTAGTCGCCGTGGGCGCCAAAATGGAAGTCGTAGTTGGAGCGATTGAGTGAATCGTTGATGGAGTAGGCTGGTTCCCGATCAGCGGCACGCTCGTTCTCAAAGTGCAAACCGCCCATCACCATAAGATGCGGAGTGACGCGGAGGTCAGTCTGATAGATAATCTGGTTTCGATTGTTCACTAGATCAAGCCGGTTCGGGTAAACACCGAAGTTGGCTGCGCTGTAATTCAGCAATGCAGGTCCAGTTGCGCTATAACCATTTGCTCCCTCAATGGTGATTGGAAGTCCAAAGTAGTTTCCGCCCGTAAACGAGTCGGCTGGCCCCTCACAACTTGCAGCAGGAATGCAGATTCCAGCCGGATACCATTGCTGCGATTGCTCGCGTTTGTGCGTCAAACCAGCCTGCACGCGATTGTGAAAGTCAGGCGTAGTCTGATTGTCAATCGATGCGCCGCCATAAAGATCCTGATCGCCTTGTTTGCGGTCGTCTGCGACTTGGTAAAAGTCCCAGGCTCCGGGCACGCCGGTAGCAGATACGCCGTAATGCAGTGTTGCACGAACCTGCGTATTGCCGCTTGGCTGCCAGCCAATGTTAGCTGCAGTCGTTGCCACGTGATACTCATCCATCGGCAGATCATTGGCGGTTTGCAACCAGCTAAAGGCACCCAGATAATCCAGTTTGTTATGCGCGCCAGCTATCTCCAACTCTTCTCGTGAGGTATTGAAGCTGCCCGCATCTCCCTGAAACAGAATCGATGGAAAATTCGTTGTTCCGTGTGGCGTGGTGAGGCTCACTACGCTGCTTCCCGCGTCGGCTCCATAGATGCTTGAGTCGGGACCGCGATACACTTCAGCGCTTTGTATCGCGGTTGTCGAAAGCGGGCCAAAGTCGAATTGTCCACCCATATCTCCAGCGCTGACTCCGTCCAGCAGAATCTTGTTTGCGTCTGAGTTGCCGCCGCGCACAAACAGTGAGGTCTGTGCACCCATCTGTCCTGTCTGTGCCACAAAAGTACCCGGCATCAACCGCAGCGCGCTGACCAGATCATCGCGCAGAGCCAAATCCTGCTGCCCCAGAACACTTGTTGTCTCACTGGTCTGCGGTTGCGGAGTGGGCAGTCCGGTTGCAGTGACAACAATCGAATCCCGTACCCACTGCGGCTCAAGGACCAGCTTGCGCTCGATGCTATCCATTCGACCAGCGTAGAACTGCGGTGTCTCCAACTGGCGAAAGCTTTGGGCTGTGACCACTAGAAAAAAACGTCCCTCTGTGCCGGTAAGAATCTCAAAGCTGCCGTCTGCGGTGGAGATTGCAGAGCTGACTACGCTGCCGTTGTTCAACAGCGACACAACCGCACCCCTGACCTTGGCACCAGAGGCATCTGTGACCACGCCGCGAATGGACGCAGCCAGACTGATGGTCGGAGTAAATGCAAGCAGAATCAGGAGGAATGCAGAAAGGACGGCGCGGCGCAGACGGGCGCGCAAAGATGCAGAAAAGGACATGAAAGCTCCTTCGTTCCCCTCGGAACGTAAGCGGGTTGGGCGTCGAAGACCGGTCTCCTGACTTGCGCTTTGTACAGCCACCTTCCCAAAGACGCATACCATGCTGGCACGCCTTCAGTGGTTACTTGAGGAGTCTCGCGAAACGCGAAAATCTCAGGCTGTTGAGTTGCCCTGTCCGTTTATGACGGTTTGAAAGGCAGAAGCGCTCACAGTTGCGGGGCAGTGGCGGAATTTAACCGCCTTCCCGAGCATCCTGACGATTGCTGTGGTGAATTAGCTGCTCCTAGTGGGTGCGATCAGCGTGTATGAGATGGAACAGACTTCCATCCCATCAACATTTATAAACGGGAACAGATGCGAAGTCAAAGACGCAACAGAAAAGTCGTGGAAATGCCGACGAGTTTCGCATTGAACATGAGCAGAAATTGTCTTGGGCAGCCAAGAGTGTGGTGACCCCGGGTAGATTCGAACTACCGGCACGCAGTTTAGGAAACTGCTGCTCTATCCACCTGAGCTACGGGGCCACTTTTGAAATCGACAAAAATGATAGACGTTAACTTTTCTCGTACGCACGATAACTCACATGATCTGCAACGGCTTGATGCCGGTCTGCACTATCTGAAAGAGATGTGAGCGAAAGTGAAATCAAAAAACCACAGTATCAACAGGGTAGCATTCGCGAGGTTCCCAGGGCGAGAGGTTTCGCTTAGGAGATGCGTTTCTCCGTCAGGAAAGATGGCGGAGATGTGAGGCATTTTTCCTGCGCAGCTCGCAATACCAGTAAAAGGTTAGAAAAACGCTTTACCTCCACTTTATTGGGGCGATGCATCTCGGTATGCCCAGCGCCCCTTGCACCATCCCATTGCGGATTGACCGCAAAGATTGAACGTATGGAAGGTGTTTGCAGTTGCCTCGGTTCAGAATTCGTCGTTTCTGAAGCCATTCCTCCACGGTTTTGCGAACAATGGCTGGCAAGGCTGTGCATACCGGCCGATATACAAGGAGAGACTTCTCATGACTCATCTCTACATCAAACTGACTGCCGAATCGTATGACTTCGTCCAGAGCAGGGTCGAAAGTGGACGCTACGAGAATGCCAACGACCTGGTGTGGGCTGCTTTGCGCGCCCTGCATCGCGAAGAGTCTGCCAGAGAGGCAAATCGCAAGTCAAATGTCATAGCCGAAACCGACATTTTTCGGAAACTGTGGGAAGTATCCGCTGAAGCCTCTCTTGTTCAAAATTAGTCCAGAAACAACGTGCTCCAAGGCGGGGCAGTTCCACGGGAAGTAGGCTCCAGCGGGGAGAAAGATTCGTAACTGTGCATGGTTCGACCGATCTTCCGCGCTGACGGAAACAATTTTTCTTGCCGGATTTATGCATTTGGCTCTAGTCAATGGATGCGCCAATATGCCGAATCTTTATCCCGGATATCCTTTGCGACGCAGTCC
>Ga0182030_10004662_pt1 | contig 29264 bp, 36 predicted proteins | sample 812S3MmetaG_FD_121299 | JGI IMG/M metagenome (GOLD analysis project Ga0182030, IMG submission 121299) | Permafrost microbial communities from Stordalen Mire, Sweden - 812S3M metaG (Illumina Assembly) | ecosystem: Environmental > Terrestrial > Soil > Wetlands > Permafrost | place: Sweden...
CTCCACCAGGCGTAATTGTCGTAGTAGAAGGCCCAACCGAGAAATCAGGAGGTGGCACATCAGCCGCCGCATCTGCGTCACGAGAAGAAACAGTCGTTGACCCCGAACCAGTCGAGAACCCACTGGACCCAGTCGCCCTATCGCCGCATCAGCCCCCTCACAAATTTCAACCCCAACCCCTAACCCATATCCAAAACACCACACACCGCCAAAAGAAAAAAAAAGGAGAAGGAAAGGGAAACTTACGAAGTATTCGTACAAGCTTGCCAAGAAACATGCACCTGATGATTAAAGCTCACCGTCGCATCATCATCGCTCAACTCCCCAGTCCCTGTCGTACTATTCGCCGTCAAACTGATCCGATTGTTCACATTTAGGATCCCAGTGTCTCCACAAGGGGACCAGATTACGGCTGTGGAGTCGACCGAGTCTTCTTTAGTGTAAACATTGCCTGCTGCCCAACCGGGGCCACTGATGGAACTACGTGTTGTTGTCTATTTTGCATCAACATCGTCCTCACTTTGAGATATTTTGAGAGGGGGAGAGGGAGGGAACATACGGTCTCAGCCGCATTCTGCGAGAAGAAATAAGTAGACAGGAATGTGCCTGTTACACCAGGGTCCAGCTGCGCGTACCCATGATACACGGCGTCGACGACGGCGTACTGGAAACCGCCTGGGTATTGGAGGTCAAGATGCAGTTGGCAGTTTTTGGATTTGTCGGCTTGTGCGGCCGTGGGTCCAATGTAGACTTGGAAGGAGTCGAAGCCGATGGTTACGACCTGGTGAGGGTTAGGTTAGGGTTTGGGTGGGGGAGGAAAGGGGAGAGAGGGTTTGGGCATAGGGGATGGGGACGTACGGTTCCGTCTGGGGAGAGCGAGGTGCTGACGCTTCCTTGAGGACAGCCGCTTCCGGATGTTACGACGTCGAGGATGGTGATATCGCTGGCACTTGGAGAGCTTTGACGTTTGATGGGGTTGGCGAGTGCCAGTGCTGGCAGGAGGAGGAGGGTCAAGGAATGCATCATGAAAATGGTTTGGTGATGCTTTCGGAGTCTGAGGATTGTTGTGTTGCTAATAAGGAGAAGGAGAGTTCTGAGATAGGTGCCCTTGGAGGTTTATATACTCATTGTCGGGTCTTGAAGACTTTTCTCTTTGGGTCACATCCCATGAAGATTTTCTCTTCTTCACACCTTTCATGTTGTCGTTTCGGGGTGACCGATGGCTATATCAAATTTTAAATCTCTTATTCTTCTAATTTTAGAAAATCCTTGGGTCTCTTAGCCGCGTGTTCCGTCCTCCGGCTCTGGTTCTCAGAGTCGTGTTGTCAATATATCCTTCTATGCCTCCTGGAGGAAACCAGACTTACGGAGGCAAGGAAGGATTCAGGGTGCTCTCAACACTCTTATAAATGAAGCAATATGAGAATGCTATGGGAGAAGAGATGAATACGAGACCTTAAAAATCTTTTCAAGGCTAGAACAATCTTAAGGGGCAGTGAAGGAGGAACCCAATCAATAGACATGGTTCCAGTGGAGCTTTTCATATGCAGGAAGAAGATCTGGAACACATATAGTGAGTAAATAACCTTAGGGTAATACATCAAGCCACAGTCCACGAGTGTTGAGAGAAAGAGAAGCAGCTCAATGGACGGAACGTCCGACGGATAAAAGGTCCATTGCCAAGATCGTTCATCACGCAATACGCCTACTTACGTTAGGGAAATTGACAATAGACTGCCTCCCCAATCATATAAGGTTGGCCCGCTAGGTGTAGGAAACGCTTGGGCATTAGGCTCGCATCTCAGGTATGACCAGTTGTCATTGGGCTAATTTGCCTGATTTATTCATTGAAGGCCGGGTTCCAGACAATATATACTTTCTGTTTCTGGGTGGATATCAGAGGCGATTCTTAAGCTTCTGCATTTTATTCAGCCTCCGAATTGAAGTAAATCTAAACTAGTTAAATGGCATCTTGTCTTGGGTTGTTCTTTGTTTGCGGATTAGATCTTGACCTAGGAGTCCACAACATTTGGGAGCGTTTCAGTCTGGGCCCTGAGGTTTTTAATCTCCGCCGCAGTCAGCCTTGCTGCGGGAGATCTACAATACGAGGTCGTCTTACAGCCCCTTCCAGTCCATATTACGCCAAGCGATATATATTTGAACTACGGAGAATTTTGCCGAAAAGCCTTCACCACTTCCGAAAATCCCAAGAACCTCAAGAAGTCCTTCCGTAGCAGGGAGATATTTATAGAATGACAGCGGGATGCCCGGTGCATGCAATTTCAGGCATGAGGTCTATAGATATAGAAAACGTTGATTAATAGAGAAGCATCTATAAAACAAGGAAGATCAGACGAACTGAGAATATGAGTATGTACTACCCCGCTACCCCACAAATGACGATCCGGTCCAAGTACCGGATTGAGGCTAAATATTGTGACAGGCCATGTAATTTATATCTTCATTTGGGAATTGAGGAAAGACAATATATTTACCACTGAAGACTTGGAAGTTCTTTATTGGACGTGAAATTAGAGTCCATGCCGGCGACCCCGTGTGATATTGTACAGATGAATTTCGAAGAACACCCTTACTCTGATTGAATTCTCTTGCGCCTAGCTCGGGTGGAACTGCTTGATAGCAGCCCATTTCTGCGCCATCGGCATCCATATCACCTGACCATCTCCCCTATGCCGTCTTAATGACCTCTCCTCAAGTACTCCACCCCTTTCCTCCTGAGCACCCAACTCGTATATAACACCCCCGGAACAACGATCCCAAACATTACCGTCGCACCGGTAATAATCCCTTGCTCAAAAAAACCAATCGCTTCTCCCTTCCCCTGTCCTGTCGGTTCAAGAGGTTCCAAAGCCAACTTTCTGATCTCCTTCGTCGAAACCTTGTCGCTACCTTCAATGATCTGTGATATTGGCGCCAGTGTGGGTGAAATGGGAGTGATGTATTGTGGTCGGGGGATAGAGAACATGGAGGTAGCGTATCGGGGATGAATGCTTGGGTGGTGGGAAAGCGGAGAGGAGGGACCAAGGAGGAGGGGAATGGGGATTTGATTCACGTATGTGAGGGCGCAGTTTAGGTGCTGACTCATGAATTTCGCGGCTGGTGAGGTGGCGAAGAAGTATCCGGCGAGGAAGGTGGTTCTATCTAGTTAGTATGTTTGTCATTTGCATGGAAAGTAACTCTCACTTAGCATCTTGAGAAAATACTGCGTTTGTAATGCTGGTGCAGGATATTATTGGTAGATAATATCCTGAGATCTTCATCCTCGTCAGAGGGCACGACCTGAACAAGATTAGAGAAACCTGACAGGAATATCTAGGATGTACATACCTGTCTGAAACATCCAGAATCTTAAAGTCACTGGACCCAAAACTCGTAAGCTGGCCCTTTGCTTCAGCTTCCTTGATTGCTTTCCTTGTCTCTTCGATCCCATTGCGTGCAGCTCCAGAAGCGACTCCAGTCACCTTCCGTTCTGCAAACATTTGAGTGGCATATTTAGTAGCAGCCTCGAAGAATTCTTTCTTCACGAAATCGTTTACTGCTACCAAGTCTGGAGCATAGGGACTCGTTCCTTGGAAAACGAAACTGGCTGTTACAATTGCCTTGGCTGCTGCTTCTATATTGGCTGTTCGGTCGACAATGGCTATCGTTCGGGACTGAGTACTCGAGAGAAGTTCATTAGTCCTTGGGATTATTGAGGTGGGAGTGTGCACTTGGTCGACCAAAAGATAAGGCTCTAGAACTGACGGGTTGAGGGATTTTGTGGAGATGGCGAAGGTGTCTTGGTCCAGGGATTCGGGTAGGATTGCTTTCAGCAGGACGTCGATATTCAGGGTAGTTTGTTCGAGCTAGTAGGATATCAGCTCAACGCCAATCTCAAATGCTTCCATAAATCACCTCTAGCAGTATACAATTCCCAGCCGCAATAGCAGCACAGATCGGTGTTAGCACGGAATATAACCTGGTATGAGTCGTCGGCCGGATCACCACCAATCCCACCCCGACCCGCCAGTGTGGATTATCCTTCCCATCAGTAATCGAATACTCCTCCTTCAGCTCTTTCTCAAAATCCAACGAATCGTAAAAATGCCGTACAGAATTCATCGTCAGGAACAACTCCACCTCAATCTCTGAACTTGTTGCCTGTGTATCCTTGGCAATTGCGTTCGCCAATGCGTCTGCATTTTCTGTAAGGGCTGTGTGCAGTTTTTGGAATTCGTTTTGTCGGTATCGAATATTTGCTGTTCTTCCATCTATAATGGCAGCTCGCAGGCGTTGGATTATGGGATCGGGAGAGCTTGGTACGGACGCCATGATTGATGAATTGAAATGTAAATGCAGCCAAAGATTTTGGGGCGTCGTTCAAATTCAACTCACATGATAAAGAAGATGGCAAGGATCTCTGGTATGATTTTGTGCTTGATATGGCGTTTGGTTGGCCGTCGCTTTGTAGTGGGGGGTGGGGGCGGGGTAGTGGAGCCGAAGAGACAAGAGGCCATGGCGACCACCTCGTCCCGTACCTGGATTGTCGATGACTAGGATGTAAGTCCCTGTCAAAGTGGGGTTGACGTGGGCAAGATTTGATTTGTTTCGAAGAGTTGTGCCTCGATCCATAAATATTCCATTGAGAGAAGAGCGCATCCCTCTTCGTCGCTCAGTAAGACCGTAAACATCAAATATGGCACAAGAACATATGCCCTCAGCAGCCGAAAAGGGTCTTCGACATCCCAACCGTTTTATTACAGACCACGATTCAGATGGCAGAGCCGTCTTCTCAAACCAAATACCCGAACCTGTTCCCTTCACGCAAATCCCAAACGATGCGCAATTCGCCCTCTGCTACGCAACAAACCAATTTCCCGTCGACTTGACGGCCAACAAAGATATCGCGACCTATTCACACTACCTCTCCGACCTCCCTGGAATTACAATCCCAGGAGGAACTGTTATAAGATACGTAGACATGAGACCTGGCGCCACAAGTCCAATGCATAGAACTGTAAGCTTGGATTATGGGGTTGTGATAGAAGGAGAAGTGGAATTGGTTTTGGATAGTGGGGAGAAGAGAGTTATGAAGAGGGGTGACGTGAGTATACAGAGGGGCACGATTCATGAGTGGAAGAATAGAAGCGAGACTGAGTGGGCGCGAATGTTGTATATTCTGCAGGAGGCGAAGCCACTGGTGATAAATGGGGAGGCGTTAGGAGAGGACTATGGAGGATTGCAATTGAAGAAGTCGGGACATTGATGAATTAGAGAAACAATAGAAAAACATATTCTCGTGACAGCTCTTTTTCAGATTGCTCGATTCAATCGCGCATATCGTAACTTGCTTTGTGGATAGGAAGTTATTTTCGGCGTTCAGTCACCGCATCGCGCACGGGCGGGCCACTTCTCCCACGATCGTACAGTGACTCTTCTAGGAAAAGCTGCTTTGCTGCAGAGCGGATTGCCACCTTCTCAACGAAACATGAAGGAAAGGGCCGAAAATTTATTCCTTCTCCTAAATCCGATGACTCGAGATTTGAAGGGATTGAAAAAGAATATATGTGAGATTTGCACGGAGAAGATCATCCCCCGGTACTTGGTCGATGTTCCCGAAGCCAACTTGGAAGAGATATATTCATCCTTTGTTCCACAAACATAACTGTGCCTAATCCTTTTATGCTCTGAGCTACCAACCATGCGGTAGAAGGACCCAAAGGGATTTTTCATCGCATGAACAGATTTGTATTCCTTACGATGTTCCTTACGAAGCTTGAGCGGTGATTGGCTTCAGTTGACATGGGTTTCACGTGACCTGATCCCTCAGGGCGCCACTTAGAGCGCATAAGATAAGCGAGGGAGTAGGAATAATGCTCCTGAGATCTCGATATCATTAGCCACAATTAGAGCTACAATTAGAGCTATAAGTACTTATAAGGAGGTTGAGTATCTCTCTGCATTCAATTCTCTTACATTCAGAAATCATAGCGATAACAACCGGGACTTTATTAAAAACTATCATCATGCTCTCCAAGTCTTTTCCTCAATTCCTCATCATTGCCTCTATGGCACAAGCTTTGACCATGCCCTCCAACGGCAATGAAGTTCACGAGAAGGTGTCCACCAAAATGTCCCGAGATGTTGCTGTTACCGCCATAACCAATAATGACCAGTGCGAGGTCCAGAATACTATTGACGGGGCTACGACGCTAAATCAAGCTTTCTGTGGATGCGGAATGCAACTCCAGCCAGAAGACGTGGCAAATGGCATCGACCAGATCGCAGCACAACTGGACTCTGACCCTGCTGACCCTAAACCTGTTCAACCTGGAAAGGCATTTTTCGCCAAAATCTCCAATATCGTTGTGTTTGCATGTAATAAAGGTTCTGGAGTTCCCGAGGTATTGACGGGAGCGCAAATGCGCCAATACATGGAAAATACCGCGGTCTGCTGCGGCAACAATACAGCCGGCTCTTGGAAGCGTCAAGTGAAGACTGACGGCGGGTAAGTTCAGCCGTTTTCTACTTTTCACTTCTAGGCAGCTGCTTACTTACAATGCCAGAGCTTATTATGTTGTTGGAGCCCAGCTATACGCCGACGGCGATGACTTCTGCACAACTTCAGAGGGTTCAGATAAGTCGGTTTGTACAAGCTCGTAAATGGGTGCCCCGGTACTTTTTGTGAGGCCGGTTTTGGTGAGTTAGGCAGATACCGATGAGAATCAGTCAGACCTAACATTCATACAGCAGGGTTTGTCGTTGAGCATGGAAGATCTTTGGAGTTTCGGGAATTTTTAAAGTTCGTGCTTGGGATACATGGGCGGGTTTGCATTTGAACTATTGCAACTCTGTAACATTTAGGTCTTTATGTTTGCCTTTAGAATGATATAGAGATTAATTTTCAATGCAACTCATAGCAAAGTTCTCCCTTACTGGGATCTCTCGCCATACCATGTGATCAAACATAAGTGCAAATGGAACAGGGGCAAGAGGTCTCGGACATTGAGGAGCATCTGTATTTGTATTCAAAAGAAGACAGCCAAGCGAGAGGACTTCTTGTAACGTCCATCCCTGCGTGGCGGAAAACCTTATGTGAAGAAAAAAGTGATAGGTATAAACAAGTTGTATCTAGGTCCTACAATAAAATTGTCACGCGGTTTAGCCAATGACATGGATTTGAAGGCATATATATTGTCTATTAAGCAATAGTCCTCAGTTTCGGGATATTGCATACTAGCTTTTTTTTTAGCGTTGTCACATCCCCACCTATGACAAAAATAGTTTGGTTTTGGAATATAATTACAGAAGCACTACTACAAACGCTTAAGGACTATTTATCCTCTGTCTATTTAATTGTCTTCTTACCCAATACCTAACAAGCTACTACTATCTTTAAATATTTTAAATTCTTGGATTATAAAAGGTGTTGCGAATATTGTCCGACTATCTTCTAATTATTGAATTATTGTGTAATTTTTTTTTTAAAAAAAACTATTATTTAAAGACAATTATTAAGATTTTTTTTATTTCTTTAATTAAAACAAGAGCTAAAGCTTAAAATATAGAATTGACTATTGTATTCTTAATATATACCTCTTTTCTCTTTTATCTCTATTTAATAAGAGTTTTAGAGAAGCTTGTAATTTTATAGTAGATGAAAGTTGCTACACGTGTTACAGAGCTACGCGGCAAGGTACGGTAACGAAGCAGTAGACTCTATTCTTAGAATAATAGGTACAGAAGAAGGTTCTACGACGACGCGGAAAATGCTGAAAACTATAAAACATTACATAAGCGGACTAGCCGTAGTAGGATGCCTACGAGTCCGTAACAACACGGGTTCTAGTATCTTCTAGCATCTTTATGTCACGTGGTATAAATTCTCTAACGTTAGTCTTTTCTATATTTTCTAGAAATATCTTTAACTGACTCTTTCTATCTCAAAGACAAGCCGCCTTGTGTCTGGGCCATCACTAGCACGTTTGCTTTGGTCGACGCCTAATCCCGCATCGATATTCGCGTTGACCTTCCACTCGCTTCCTGTTCTCTCCCCAACCTCTTTCCACATTTTCTCGAAGCTTTCTATATTGTGGTTGTACATCTTGCTTCCAACAGCCATGGGTCTGGGTTCCAAACTACCAATCTGTTGTCCCAAAATGAGGCACCCCTTTTCAGACTTCATCAAAGACACAATCCGCTCACAAGCCTTTACTTGACCTTCCAAGTCAAACAAATGCAGGAAGAGACCAATCTGGATGAAATCCATTTCCCCTTCCAGCTGCTTTAAAGGCCCTTCGGCGTCAAAGACATCCGCCTCCATGAAATGAGCCTTGAGCGTCTCCCTATCCAGAAAGAGTTCATACCCCAATTCCAAGAAGTCTCCTTTCAGCTCTGCACCCCACAGGTTCTCAGATGGTGCACCGTCATGGACCAGCTTGCGGAGATCTTGGGCGCAGCAGCACCCGAGATCGAGCAAAGAGGCCCCTTCTTTAAGCCGCTTCAAAACCAGCGAATAGGAAGGGGAGCGACAAACGCTGAGATCAATGAAGCGGAGTTGTCCAATACATGGATAAGGGTAGATTTCCCAAGCTCGGTCACGCTATTTGAGGTCAGTCGTCAACTATCGAACACCAGGAAAAACTAGGTCATCGTACCACTTCCAAGATGTGCGGAATCACGCGATCTGGGGCGATATGACTGTAGTTCTCTAATAAATCTCTCTGCGCTGCGGAAATATTCTCGAGAGTTGGCGTGTACCATTCTACAGATTTATCACGAGTTCCTATCTCAGGTGGGGTAGAAGGAGGAGCAGTGGTGGTCTCTGTGGATGTCATAATGAACTTGATTTTTAGATGAAATGATTAAGAGATAAGGAGCGAGGACATGTATAAGTAAGGCATGACCTCCGTAGTACCTTCCTTGGAGAACTAAATTGTCAGCTCCGCGCAGAACTCGACACGAGGCTGCTGTGGAAACTTCTGCCTAGAAGAACTGACCGTAATTTGTCGCATTTTAAGTGGATCTTTTCTAAAACAACGGGGTCTTCAACTTCTGAACCAATCACACATCACAAGGGCCAAAAACTTACTGAGAAACTTGCCTTCCTTAGTAATCACCTGTCAACTTCTTATTGGCTCGATCGTTACCTAGTATCAGCACTAGTTGCAAATTCTCGTAAGTTTTACGAGCCGAGCTTCTGAGATAAAGAAGAACGCTGCACTGCGCCACACTGCGCCACACTTCACGTGACGTTTTAAAAATTCAATACGGCTTTGAAGACACAGATCAAAATTATTAATCGCTTCTTAAGATGCTAGGCATTTTGTATCTTCTATCTTTGTCCGGATAAATCTGGCAGGTAGATCTTCTTATACTTTATGTTTTGAAATCTTGGAATTAGATTTATACATAATAGAAGCTCTATACTATAGCCCTGAATTCCAGAGATAGATCAATATTTATAATAGAATAGAGAATAATAGCTATAGTAGCTTTTGATACTCTTAATAGAATAATAGATAGTATAGCCAAACTATAGTATTTTTTGAACTGTAAGTCGAGCCTTTATAAATAAATAGCTAAAAAATAATAGTAAACTAATTATAATCTTATATATTGTGGTAGGGAACTAGTCGCGACCTAGTTCTACGGACCGTTTACGGGCGTTGGGCTCGGGAGGTGAGTGTAGTCAGCTGACCGTACGGACTTCGTATGATCACGTGACTATACTTCATGTATATATATATATATATATATATTTCTATAGTACTTGAGAGAGGACGCAGACCACCAATAACATACTTATTCCTTTGAACTATATATACATATATTCTATTTACTTATATCCATTAAAGCTAATACCTTATGAATTATTTATAAACCTATTTTCAAGCCTAGCGCTACACTCATTATTTATGAAACACATTCAGATCGGATTGCCCCTCCACAATATTTATATGATGGGGATTTAAGAACCTCTAACTATAAAGTCGTTCTGGCACACAGGTTTTTCCGGCACACAGGGATGGACGTTAACGTGAATGATCTCAAATATTTCTTTTGGAATTCAAAGTCTCAGAAACAACTAGACAAACCCCCGAAGTTTCGATCGCTGACGAGAGGACAAAAGTAACCGAAGCCTGTAAACACCATGCGACAATCATGCTGTACACGAATCTTTGATTCCTTTCAACCCAGAGACGCTGGCCTCTTTGGCTGATTACCTTAGAATCGAAAATTTCAATGCTGTGGCCGTTGGATTTAATGTTCATGACGTGTGCTTCTACATCCAACCGAAATTTCTATGGATGAAAAAAATTGAGCTGAAGTTCAAGATTGAGACAGCACTTGTAGTCTAGTTGAGATGGGAGCAAGGCAGACGATGAAGTTGACAGGATACACATTCTTTCCCCAAAGAAAAGTATAATCTAGCACAACGCTATGCAGGCCACTTTAGCTCCATTGAATTCCACAATACATCCCACTCGTAAAACCATTTAGAAAGGTTACGCTCCGAAAGGAGCGCGGCAAAGTGGAGGAGGGTGTGAGAGTGGGGGATGAGATGGGAAGGATGAAGGAAGCCACAACAATTTAGCGATGATCTTCCCGCCCTCCCTCCAAATCCCACCGCTTCCTCCCTCAGTCCTTACATCCACAATGCCTTCCTCTCCCGTCGCTCTCATCACCGCAGGCAGCGCAGGTCTGGGCGCCGCAACCGCCAAACTCTTCGCGGCGTCGGGGTATCGCGTTATCATCAATTACAGTTCCAATGAATCACGTGCCCAAGCACTACTGACGTCGTTGTACGATAATTCCCTTCCCGGCCACTCCGTTCCCATGCCAAGCTTCGTCGCTATCCGAGCTGATCTCAGCAAACGTGAGGATATTATCACTCTTGTCGATAAATCGATCGAGGCAATGGGTCGACTAGACGTCGTCTTCTCAAACGGCGGCTGGACCGCCCTACGAGATTTCCAAAATCTGGACGATAATGTGAATGAGGAAGATTGGGATCGTTGTTTTAACATGAATGTGAAGAGTCATTTATGGTTGATGCATGCATCTAAGAAATGGTTGGAGGAGAGTGAGGGTGCTTTTATTACGACGGCGAGTTTGGCGGGGGTGAGGAGTAGTGGGAGTTCGTTGGTAAGTGAGGGCTTGGGTGACGGTTTTATGGGAGGGAGTTTGGGGGAGGGAATGAGATAGAGGGTTGGGCTAATTAGGATACTTGTAGGCATATTCGGTTACCAAGGCCGCGCAGATTCATTTGGTGAAGGGCCTGGCGACGATTGTGAGTCCGAAGGTTAGGGTCAATTCTGTGAGCCCTGGGATTCTTCTCACGGTGTGTACTTGAATCCGTATTTAAATAAGCTGATATCAATGTTATTTAGGACTGGGGAATGCAGTTCCCGCAAGAGAAGCTGGATGCATCATTGGCAAAGACGCAGTTGAAGAAGTTTGCTACGGTTGAAGATGTGGCTGAACAGGTGTTGTGCTTTGCGAAGAGTAAAACTGTCACAGGAGCAAATGCTATTATAGATGCTGGCTGGTCACTTTAGAAACGGTGCTGTATGGTACAGTTGAGAATAATGATCTTGGGCGTAGCTGCATCGAGCTCAATACCTTAGCTCCAGCCAGAATCCAATGCACGCCGTTAAACCCCCCACCAGCGGAGAGACGCACACCCGCCTAGCAACCAACGGTTCTAAAACCGGCAACTAAAGATGCGCATTAGCGGATGGCGATAGTGACTTTCCGCGGGGGATCAGCGGGGCCGACCCCCACAACCCGACCACCGCACGCTAACTCGGCCGAGATTCAGGTACCATGCCCCTCATCTAGCGTATAGATGTCAATCCAGAAAGGCAAACCCAATCTCAAAGTTTCATTTGACAATATACAACATCTCAAAATGGTGAAATTCCTAACAAACGAAGTCAAAGACTTGCGTGAAGTCCACGAAGACAAAGAAAACAATCTCATCTTCGAGAAAAATGTTTCCGTCCCCCTAAAAGCCAGTGATCTCCCTGTCCGCTGCAACGTCTACCGACCTATCGCCGCCGAAGGTGCAAAATTCCCTGTGTTGGTGACATATGGTCCTTATGGGAAAGACATTCCCTATTCCAAGTCGGTTCCACTTCCCATTCGAATTTGTGATTTGCGGCCCGAATGCTGAATGTGTGCAGGTTCTTCGCAAACTCATTCGCAGAAGTCAATCCCGAGCACAAGAGCAAATACAGTGCCTGGGAGACTCCCGATCCCGTGTTCTGGACCAAACGCGGGTATGTAGTCGTGCGAGCCGATGAGCGGGGATTGGGCCAGTCGCCAGGGTTGCTGGATACGATGTCCCGGGGGACGAGCGAGTGTTTCTTTGATGTTGTGGAGTGGGCTGCTGAGCAGGAGTGGTCGAGTGGGAAGGTGGGGCTTTTGGGGATTAGTTATTATGCTGGTCTGCACCACCTGAAATCGTCTGAGATTGGGAAGCTGATATTGTATAGGAAGCCAATGGCGTGTAGCAGCTCGAAGACCGAAAGGGTTGGCGGCTATTATACCGTGGGAAGGTATGTCTGATTATTACCGGGACCGATGCCGACATGGTGGGATTCTGAGTAGTAAGTTTATTGGATTTTGGTGGAATCGTCAGGTGCTTGTGAATCAGTATGGCAAATCGGGGCGATCGGCTTTGAAGTTCCCACCTGATGGTCCAGGTGCCAGAGGTCAGGAAGATACGATTGAAGGGGATTTGACGGAGGAGGATCTAGTGGCTAATAGAAAGGACCAAACGAAGGACAACGAGGCGAGCAGATTTCGTGATGATGACTACTACGCATCTAAAGAATTCAAGCTGGAAGATATTGAAGTCCCTGTTCTCTCAGTAGCCAACTGGGGTGGAATTCTGCTGCATCTTCGTGGTAATGTTGAGGGGTACACATGGGCAGGATCGAAATTCAAGTATCTGCGATTCATAACTGGGCGTCATGATCTCCCATTCTATTACCACGACGAAGTAGAAATTCAAAAGAGCTTCCTAGACGCATTTTTGAAGGGAGAGGACACGTATGGGTGGTCCACGCCCGGAAAGGTTGCTCCAGTCACTCTCACTCTTCGCAAAGGAGACGTCGGCTTCAATAACGCGGAAGCTGAAAAACAATATGAGAAACGAGAAGAAGAAGCGTGGCCCATCCCACGAACGCAGTATACCAAATTCCATCTCACATCGAAGCTTTCGCTAGAGAGTACGCCAGCGAAACAGGAATCATCGATGCTATCATACAAAGCATCTGGTACGATGGAGGACCAGCACTTGATACAGTTCAAAACTTCACCATTTAAAGAAGAAACTGAAATTACTGGTCATGTGGTCGCTCATCTCAATGTTTCGGTCACACCAGGGGAAGAGTCTTCGGATGAGAAGGATATTGACCTCTTCCTAACATTGCGACATTTAGATGCGAGTGGTAAGGAGATTCATTATACCGGGACTGCAGGTGATGGGGTTCCCTTGGCTAAAGGATGGCTACGAGTGAGTTTGCGGAAGGTCCACGAGGACAACCCCAAGAATCGACCGTGGCTGCCTCATCGTGAGTACTACTCAGGCGATGTGCAGCCTGTTGTTCCCGACCAGGTATATGGTGTTGATGTCGAGATATGGCCTACCAATGTGGTGGTAGAGAAGGGAGGGCAGATAGTATTGGAAGTAGCGTCTGGTGATACACAGGGTTGTGGCATCTTCCAACATTGCTCAGAAGTTGACAGGTACGGTTTGTAAATCCCTAAATTATGCAATACTAATGTAGTTCAATAGGCCAGTATCGAAGTTTGCAGGAACGAATAATATTCATTTCGGAGAGGAGTATGAGAACTACGTAACGCTGCCAATAATCCCAGCTAAATAGTCATACACCAATACTCAAAAACAATGAAATCGTACCAAGGCCACCTTGGTATATATTCCTAAAATTGAAAAATTAAATGGCCAAAAGTCCACTGGGGCCCAATCACTTGACGTTCGCCCTTTCTTTGTTGATCTTCTCCACCCGGTCGAAGATGCCAATTGTATGCTCCCATACAATCTGTCCTACTCCTTTCTCATGATATTCCTTCAACAATGTTTGTTTTCCGGTAATCTCGTTATTCCAATTCACATTGTATCCCCCGCTTCCCTCCTTGCCATCTACGCCCTTAAATGCTTTCAGACCAGACGGTGCTGGAACGCCCTTCGCCAATGGATCCTCACCATTAGGTTTTTGAGGAGGATATAGACTGCTTGTAGCAGTAAACAAATGCCTCGCACCAGTTTCCTCAGCGCTCACAGTGAGAGGGGAAAAAAGCGGCACAAGCACTTTCAGCGGAAGTCTGGCCCACGTCGGAAGCTCCCTCGCAATACCCGTATTAACAATTCCAGGGCTAGAGTGAATGAATGAGATCCCCGGCTCCCGCTTTGCAAGCTCCTCTGTTATGACACTATTCATGACAGTAGTATGAGCAGCACATTTCGGCCCCGAGAAAGTATTCTTGAGCTCCAGATCCTCGAAATTGATTTTCTGTTCATGACCAGCTCCCAAAACGCTCAATGTTCGTGAGAAGTGTGGTGCTTCGACCGTGGCAGCTCGGAGGAGAGGGAGGAGATTCGGGATACATCGCATTCGGGAGTAATAATTCAAGGTAAATTTGCGGTCGAGACCTTCGGGGGATTCTAATCGGCGGGACAAAGTTAGCGACGTTGTGCAGAGATACGGGGTGCATCGTACCATCTCGTCCTCGCAGCGTCAGGTTTCCTTGAGTCTGTACTATGAGATTGACATGCTTTTCCTTCTTTTTGATCTCCTCGCACACTCGATCGACCTCTCCCAGCTCTGTAACATCTGCCTTTAGGAATTCGACCTTGCCGTCTTTGTTGAGCTCTTTGCACTCAGTGATGATACGCTCCGCTGCAGCTTGGTTGCGGCCGACGATGTAGACTCTTGGGGAGAGAGCATTTTTCACGAATGCTTTGGCTGTGTATTCACCGATTCCAGATGTTGCTCCCACTATTTGGTGATCGTTAGTGGCTTGCTCCTAAAGCTTAGGTAGGATGTGGTGTAAGGGCCTACCAAATAGAGCTACCAAGCCTGGGCCCAGCTCCCGCAGCTGTGCATTTGAAGCGTGAACTAGATCAAGAGCAACCATTGTGAATGAGTATGATAAAAGATACTTAACTGCTGAGGTTCAATTGGAAAATATAGCTCTCTATAGCAGCTTAGTTGGCACTTGGAGGGTAAGAATGCGCGGGCTTTATGAGGAGCTCGAGCTCATAGCGCCGACGCGGCGGAATAGGGTTCCGCAGCAAACGCGTCTCATTCTGCCTACTTCAACATCGGATTCAACCTCCATGATCGCAATTGATCCTATACCACGTCCACTTTTTTCTTTGACGAGCCATAAATTGGGCGGTTTTGGTTATGGGGAATGCCTTTCCTGCTAAACCTGTGGACAATTCTCGCCGTCAACAGGCATCGTTGGGCGACTAGCAGGAAATGGCTTTGAAACTCGATCGGGCTGAAAAGATTGAGGCTCCATATCAAATTCCCCAATGTGGAGATTGCAAATGAGATATTGCAGGAGGCTTAATAAAGTGGACAGGGATTTTGCCAAATGAATATAAAATCACAGGGTCCAGAATCTTGTGGCGTGCCAAGTGAAAGCCACAGCTGACTCTCGTGTTGCACAGGCTGTCCCGTTGTTTTTGCAAGCCCAATTAAACAAGCATTTCATGCAGTTCCAGACGCCCATCAAGCCGCATGGCGCTGGGGGAAAATTACCATATCCTGATATGGCAATGCTATATCGGGATTCCGAGCCTCATGTGTGTCTCGTGCAAATACATAAGTCGGGTCTTGGCTTCTTACGAGAGGCAGATCGCGGTCTCTCGTCCTAGAAATGAGGCTCTCTACCTCGCGGGTTACGGCTGTCTTTTCGGTTCTACTTCCTCTCGTCTTGTCCCAGAACCCGCAAACATTTTGGTCTGATTATCCATCCTGCGAAGAACAATGTCACATCAGCGTTTACACGTCTCAGCAATGTAGTCTGAAGAACACTTGTGGCTGCGGTTCTGCTTCAAACTGCCTCTGTCTTGCAGATAGTTGCTTGTGCACAACAAGCTCGTGGCTCATATCTGTCGCCCAATGCATTGGTCAAAATTGCGGGGCCGCAGCGGTAACTGATGCTGCATCGATTGTCTCTAGTGCATGTGCTGGAAACGGTTTCAATTTGGCTGTACCTTCCACGGAGCTAGTCAGTGCTGGGATTGCTGCAATTACTACGTCGAGTGCTACCCCAACATCTGCGGTTGTGGCGCCTACAACAACCCAACAGCAGATCAGTAAGCCACCCATGAGCTATTCTTTATTCAACATACAGAAGCTAATCAAGATATAGCAACCACAAGTGATACGCCTGTCACTACATCTGTTCCACCGCAAACGACAAGTAGCTCCCTGCCAACAACCACTTCATCAACGTCGACTCCATCTAGTAGTTCTGGCACTACTTCAAGTCCAACGCCAAGTCCTACATCATCGAGCTCGTCTCAACCGCGGGATGTTCTTGTCGGAATCATTGTTCCTTGTGCAATCGCTGGGGTCACATTATTTGCTATGTTGCTTACTTGGCTGATCAAGAGGGAAAATGCTCTTCAATATTTCAGAAATTGTTGCTGTTGTTGTTGTATTGGTTATGATACCTCTAATTCGGCGGGGTTTGGTTCAAACTTGAGAGGAAACCCTTGAATTTATGGGTGTTAAGTGAATAAAGTACCAAGCAAATGCGTGAAGCGGCTGGTTCTAATTTAATCACATATCCATCAAGCACTTTGGAAACTGCTTTTGATATTTCTGAATTGATGAGGTGTGCCTGCAGTGACTAAACAGACATGGACGCCTGAGGCTCAGGAAGGGTATTGTAAACTGTTGAAATCCAGGTGGCTAGTTAGTTGGTTTCCGGGTTGTTTCAGTAATGATTTTCCAAAAATCAATTTTAAGAGTTGTTTACTTAAAATCAATTGTAGAATAACTTACATTATTTACTAAAAATAAAATATGAAAAGTTATATGAGTCTTTTTATTTTATTTTCAAATTAAAATTATGAGAATTAACTAGAATTTAAATTAATTATATATTATTTAGCATTATATGTTTTTAAACTTTTATCTCTTGCTTAAAAATAGTCGGGACTTCAAAACCGCCGGCCTTCGTAGGGGTATTCGCACTGTAAAATAATGGAATCAAGCAATCGATCCTCCTTCCATTCCAACAAAAACCATCTTCTTTCAATGTTATTTTCCCTCCACCTACCTCCCTCGCCCACCACATCTCACTTTCAGCCTCAGCCAGACCATATTGCATTCGATCCTCATCTGGCTTGTCGACCTGAAGAAAATAGAACAACGCTGCCAGCCAACTCGTCAATGCCCGTGCGTGTACGCCCAGAAAGATCAGAAACGGAGCAATCCAAATCCACAACACAAAGAACATGGCAAGCTCAGATATTCCATCAGCGGCAACGATCTTCTTCCCTTCCCTCCCTGCAGCAGCACAGAACCTCCAGACCGCCACTCTCTTCACACGCATCCACATCCGCGCCACCCCGCAAATTGTTAAAGACGCCTTAAAGAACACCCCAAACCTTAAACAGAGCTTCCTTCTGGGACATCACAGCGACGTCCTCGTATTCGACCGCGTTGAGGAGGAGCACGTCACGCATGTTAGGGCGTTGCTGCAGATGCTGAGAGATAAGGACCTAAAGGCAGATCTTAAAAAGTGCGAATTTAATAAGAGGACTTGGGCAGAGGCGGGTTTTCATATTGACCCCGTTCAAGGAAGAGGGAAGGTAGCGTTTACGGTGGTTCTTAGAGAGCATTTGATGCCTGATGCGCTCGTGATGGTGGATGGAGGGATTTCTACCCGCTGACTGCTACATGGAAGGTGTCCATGCAGGGCCATGCAGGCGAACAGGCACCTTGGTCGTCGGGGGTATATCATCAATTATTAAGACAATCGCGAAGATTTCAAACGCCGTAAGGGCTCGTAGATAATATACATATTGCGCAAGGGATATCCTACGCACAGACTTTATAACTCCCCGCTTCCTAATAAGGTAAAAATGAAGCTATTTCCATCTCAAGCGCATGGACTGACAGACCAAGTGGTAGACTCATAGCATGCTGTTCGTGACTTCGCTTTGGTTCTTCGCCTCCTTCAACTTTTGTTTCTTCTCCTTCGCCTCTGCTTCTATGGCAGCGAGCTCTTTCTCCTCCCTGGGAAAGAGACCACCTGGGAAGAAAGTCCCGACTAAGGCACGGCCAACTGTAGGAAAAGCTCTTTCGGATTCGATGAGTGCCGTCATTACTTTTGGACTCCCAATCACTGTCGTAAATTTGAGAGGGAGACCGAGGGCTTCAGGCTTCCTGCTCCAGCCGGCAACAAACATGTTCTGCAACATACCGATGCCTCCAACCGCGATGAGAAACCAAGACTGATCCGCAAGGGCCGAGCTTGTAATGAGCAGGACTACCCAAAGTACACCCAAGCCAACCATGCAAAGTCGAGTAGTTACTGAGATAGACGGAGAATCAAGGTTATCGAAGCCAGTACACAGGTCTTCCAGGTTCAAGCCACAGCCATCACCTTCGATGACGATGGCATGCTGTGCGCCATTTCCTCTCGTCATAATATAGGTTCTCTTTTTCCCAGGCTCGATTTGCCGACATGCCCATTTTTCCCGGTGCCACTGTGACTGGCAACCAGTCAAGAGACAAAAGAGTATAGCGGAAGCCGTTACAAGAAACACGCCCCAATTTCCATAAACACCCAGAGGTATGGCAGAAATACCCAGTTGCAGAATGGCAACGATGATGCCGGACCAGAAGAGGATATCCCTTCCCGGCTTTTGCAACTGGTCCTTTTTGTCGGGATCGAACTTCCAGAAGCTCACCACCAGACCCGCATGTGCGGGGAATTCGATTTTGTCCGGATCCTTCCCGTGCAATTTGGCTTGATCTTTGTCATACTGCCATTTGCTGTTCTTGAGTTCCTTCACTTTGGTCTCGACTGGATCGCCCATCCAGTATTCGAAATCACGCATTACTCGACCGAGAACCCAGGAGCCATTGCCACGTGACTGACCGTTCTCTGCGTTGATCACTGTGCAGGGCGTGTCGGCACCGGGCATCAGCTTGTTCTCTCCAATTGCGGTGTTGATGGCGGAGGTGGCATAAGATACCCAACCTGTAACGTCTATTAGTAAAGGGGAGCTGGTGGTATTGTATGATGGGAATTGGACAAGGCATCCTTCTTCATGAGGTGTGCGTTTCGTCACAAAGAACATCAAAAGTGCAGGCGATTATCGTAAATTCTGCAGAGATATAAAAGGACATACCAAATGAGAAAGCTACTGGCGTGATGCGACCTCCAGCTAACTGGGCGAGAGCTCGGGAAACAACATCGCCGCCCACAAGGAGCAGGACCGTAAATGCATAGTTACTTGGACTTGCCCACTGGGCCTTGAACGCCGCAGCTGGTGCATTTAGGTCAAAGTTTCGAGACTGAAGAAAGTGCTTGTAAAACGGCGCCATTGTCTGCTCAGAGTTTGTATGAGAGAAAGTGGGTGGTGAGAAGGGAATGAGTTTACGACCCTTCCATACCTCTGTGGATTATGTTTCCCCGTTTAATCAAAACTGATACGAAGCAGTTGAAGCTCGGAAAATTCTCTGTTGTGATTTTACCGGTGTTCAGCTATGTACTAGTCAAGCCACTTCCGACAGATTTGGAGGATTTAAACGAGCTGGTGCAGTAGGGGCGCCGATCCCGTTTTCTTTGAACAACACCAACAATCAACGGTTCAGCCCGATCTATCCTGCCACATGAGCTCGCAACCAATTCTCTTGTGCCACATAGTGGTTGTACAGGCTGTATTCGTGGTGTTCGTGTATACACACCTTCTTTTAAGAGTGTCCTGCATCTTGAACGCCAGTTGATCGCTGTGAAGACTTGCGGGACACGGCATGGCCGCGAAATTAAGATTTCAGCACAGACTTTAATCATTTGACCATTTGGCTTGCAGCGACAGCTGAGCTGCGACCCACTCATCTGCGGACGTACATGTATTGCACTATGACGGCAAACTGTCCGAAGAGACTCTGTGATCATCCTGGGGTGGGTTGCGTTCCCTGGCCTCTTAAATCGGCATAATCATAAATATCTCACTTCCTACAAGATATCTACTTCTTCCAAATCTTTCTTGAATGCTTTCTCTTCTGCCGCCACAATCCATCTAGTGCAGACGTTCCAACGAAGCTAACTACAGATCATGGATCATCTTATCCTTCCCGAAGGGGCGAAGCCCTGGATGATGCTAGCCTATGATGCTAAAGAAACTGAGTATTACGAGAATATAGCCAAAAAGGGTTTCGAGTACTCCGAGTTTTACAAGGCAGTGGGCTGGGCCTACCATGAGGTATGGGCCCAACCTGTTCAAAGTGAGGACACCCTCGGAGGAGTCATAGAAGGCGAAGAGGAAAAAATCCGCGAGCCTTGGCAAATCGACTACTTCTTTCAGACTTGGCTCTTCTTCGGCCTCATCATCGAAGTGTTCGCCCTCAGTGATATTGAAGTAAAAACCACTGATTTTCTGGCTCCCATTGTCCGGAAGGCCGTCCATAAGCCTCAGACGGCCCGCCTAATCACGACCAGCAAGTTGCCGGAGTTGATCAAGCAGTGGAGACAAAAGCATCAAGCCTCAAGAGACGGAACTGTTTTTGAGGGGGCTCTAAAGCTTCTTGACTTTGTGGGCAAGATCGTGGATTACCATTGTGCCAACGGTAAAGACCATCGGTCCATCCACCAGTATGGAAAAGTCCTTTGGTCTGTCTCGGATGAAACGACAACGGCCATTATCGCAGTTGCTTTTACACTCCGCAAGGCTGCATTTGCCATCTACAATAAGCCAGGCAATGAGGAGCGATGGCCAGTCTCCAACTCCATGCTCTTGTATCAGCGCATCCAGAGGAAGTGGTGCAGGTCCGATGCGTCGATGATTATGGAAGACTTTGATATCGACGGCCAAAATTATATCGCTGCAGCCACGGGCCGTACGCTCGAAGAACTTGACCGCCATTACGCCTGCACCGATCACTCGTGCGAAGCAAGAGTAGCTGACGGGACTTACACCACCCAACATGACCCTGATTGCAAAGAGGATGATTACGAGCCCGAGCCCAAATTTCTAGGGCATGTGTTTCCAGAATACGGCAAGAGTCCTGCATCCCTCAGAGAAGCGATCACACATACCATGGATGCTGGCCATTTGCCCATCCTGAGATGGAATTCTGAGCAAAGGGGTCTTGAGACGTACGGGCACGAAAAGGATTCGTATTCAGAGGAGAGTTCTAAAGCCCCTCCTTTTGTTGCTATCTCCCACGTGTAAGTCCACATGCTTCTGTCCAGAGGAATCCTTAGCTTACTCTCGATAGATGGGCGGATGGGAAGGGGAACCCTTTCGACAACTCCCTTCCGTACTGTCAACTAGAAAAGATTCAAAGTCTAGTTGACGAACTTGGCGCTAAGCACCTGCCACCCAAATGGCAACACCCAAGCCCAGGTTTCTGGATGGATACCCTCTGCTGCATTGTTGGCACCGATAATGAAAGTAAAACTTACAAGAAGTTGAGCATTCAGTCAATGCGGGAGATCTACGGGGAAAGCGTCGCAGTGTTGATCATAGATCCGTGGCTTATGTCAATCCCATCAACAGCTTCAGTAAGCGAGATATGCTACCGAATATACGCATCGGGGTGGTCTCGCCGTCTCTGGACCCACCAAGAAGGTTTCCTTGCCCGCGATGTTTACTACCAGCTTCAAGACAAGCCACTAAGGCTACCCGACGTGGACGAAATAGCCAAAGAGTTTCAGAAGAAGATGGCATATCAAGGTTATCCTATGGGATTTCCACTTCAGGCGTCAGGAAAAACGAGCTTCTACTATACCACCGTTAAGACAATTGTGAACGGCATCCAAGAAGGGCGCATCCCTCAAGACAACAAGTGGATCTTGTATGGGCATTTGGCTAGCTCGCTTGGATATCGATCCACCACGAACATCGACGATGAACTCCTCTGTGTGGCCTCTGTCATTGGGTTAAATGTTAAAACTTATGCCAAAGTGGAAGACGAGAGCCGACAACGCACAGCAGAGCAACGAATGAAAACGTTCTTGGAAGAGATCGGCCGTTTCCGCCAGGGCATCATCTTCAACAATTACAAGCGGCTTACAATTCCCGGGTTCCGCTGGGCTCCCGTATCCTTGCTGGGCCATCGATCTTCGGGCTTAGGAGACGTTGATGATTCGAAAGACTCTAAAATCGAAGACTACAGCGATTTGAACCTGAACGATATACACGTTGAGGTTAGCGCTTTGAACATGAAAATCAACCTCAACAAGTATATACCTCGCAGTCTTGGCATAGATCGCCGCCTCATGTCAGTGGTCTTGAATGACAAGACGATTCTTCTTCCGACAGTCGGCCTGCCTGTCGACTATCCAGGCTACATCATTAAGTTTTCTTCAAAGGTGCATGGACTGACTATCAATATGGCTGAACGAAGATTCGGCCTCACATACTCTCCCCCGCCTACTGCTGCGGCCTTTTTCAAAGCACCGACAATGCCCAAAACTCCTTCCTTTGGCAAGGTCCCAACTCTTGGCAAAGGCAGGTTAGGTGGCTTTGGAAAGGCCGCCCCTGCGCCAGTTGTCGAAGAGGAACCGAAATCTCCAACCGTCGAACAAGTTGCTGAAGTTGTGTCGTACAAGTATGTGGTTTTTGTTGCTGAGAACGAAGTCGAGTGGGCGTATGATAGAGAATACGTCCTGATCGTGCAGAGACCATTAGGAGAGGCCAGCTCTCAGGAATTCCTGGCAATGGTTGGGCGCAAATCCGTCGGACCTGGGAAAAGGTACTGGGTACAATCCTTGTGCTCTGCGGTCGTACGTGCCAAAAGACCAACCGATGACCGCAAGGTTGATGCTGGACTTGATTTCTTGGATGTGTCGCAGGCGAGTACTAGTTGGGTGGTGACCTGAGATTGCTATTTCAAGGCGATAGGAAGGATCTAAGGATACAGATCACCTGTAATGTGATAACGATGGGCATGTATTGTCTCATTTTGGGATTGATATTGAACAAGCAGTTTTGCGGGCTGTGTTGCAGCGTCCTAAGTTAAATACCTTAGTTCTCAATTAAGACTTCTTGCATGATGTGGGGCTGTGCATTACGTCGTAGCGCATAGTGCAGGACGAGTACTATAATACGGCATTAAAACCCGCAACTAAGGTAGATGTGGGATATTATTAGTTTTTTACAAGCCTTTAATACTTAACTATCTAGACCCGGCTAGATATATATGGGTATGCCTTTAGACGGCGGCCTGGTAAATATAGCATCACGTGATATAGCGAATCATCTTTTAGGTCTCTGCCTTTCCCATGCCATAGATCGTGAAGAGTCACCTCTTCCTCTCCTCACATATGCGAGAGGACTGAAAAGCAAAAAGTATACTGGCTCTCCAATGCAAAATTAGGGATATTCTAGAGTTGACAGCAACAAGGCTGACGATTAGTAGAAATTGCGGGGCTCTGGTCACGGGATCCTGCCTTCAGGAAGAGCCTCAGAAGGGGTGGTGGGAGATTACAATATACTTGTCAAGACCAAAAAGCTCTATTCGAAAGCCAAATAAGCTTACAATCTTATGTTTGAAGATCTTCAGCCGCCAAGACAGATTTTCACGGGGTATAGTATCTATTTTTGTTCAACTCAGCTTAGGTAAGCGTGCCAAGATGATTACTTCGTACAACTTGAGATATCTCGCTCTGGCTGCATATACAACCCGGTTTGAGTACCAGCTTCATTACTTTCCTTACCATATATCTGAAGGACGGAGATAGTATCTCGCTCCTCTCTACACGGCGGCTAACGATAAATTGCTTCGATATTCCTGAGAACCATAAAAGCTCCGACAATTCTGCGCCGCGATGCGAATGTCTCCTAATCCTTTGCTCCTCAACTGAAGCAAGCCACCACTGTTACGCGCTTTTTGCTCTAGCATGCTTACGATATAATCTGGCTCGCATCGCTGTATCATTATTATCCTCAGGATGGCCCGGGACGACGAGGGGCATGACGATGTCGAGCTCAGTGACCTCGAAGATGGAGCCTTCATCCCGAAACCATACGATCAGCCAAGTGCTCTGACCCGTTGGATGCCTCCTCGACTTCGTGTCTTCGTTCAGAATTTATCGAGGATCAAGGTACGCTCCTACGATGGCAGACGGATGAGCCTTGAGGGTCATGGATTCAGGATTTGCTGACAGGTCACGTGCCTTAGATTATGCTCATCATGCTTGGCGCTTTCATTTTGCTTCTTGCTTTCTTGGGATGGTATGGAGGAGGCTCTAAACTAGCTTCTGTAACAATACCATCGGCTTCTATTAAATTATCGGCTGAGATAGCCACGGAGCTGTCGAGTACAGTCATTCCTGACTATGTCCTTAAATATGGCGAGCCCTGTCTTTCTCCTCTATCAGATCCTAGACTAATGCTAGATCATTAGCCCCAATGGTTCTTTTGGACTCAGATGACAAGTTCTTCCCCAGCGACATGGGCATCCACCTCTCGCAAACCCACGCGGCCATCAATTTCACCACTGTCACGGGAGCCCCCGACCAGCTCTCCCTCCAAAATCTCCATCTATTAAACGATCTCGGCGGCGAGAATATCTATCTCACATCTAACGAAGATGTCAAAACATTTCCCAAATATCTTAACGCCAAAGCACCCGATCCCAAGACCCTTCAGACGAAAGACGCTAAAAGCTGCGCCGTCGTCGTTGTCGATAAGGGAAATGGGGTTACGCATGCTTTTTATATGTATTTTTATACCTTTAATCAGGGACCTACGGCTATGGGACACGAACTTGGAGATCATTTGGGGGATTGGTAAGTCAAGCCCTGTCGTCTCCCCCACCTTCAAACCTTATCCACCATGAACGAGCCATTGACACGAAAAAGGGAACACAACATGATCCGCTTCGAAGACGGAAAACCCAAAGCAATCTGGTATTCTCAACACGATTATGGCGAAGCGTTCACGTACGCCGCGGTACAAAAGGTTCATGAACGACCTATTGTATATAGTGCGAAAGGCTCACATGCCAACTATGTGAAGGCCGGTACTCATGATTTGCATAAAGGGAGTAAGGAATCAATCCACTCTCGTTCGACGACAGAGTTGATAGTTGTTTAGATGAGAAAATCCCCGGCGGTGTAGTATTTGATCACACATCTCAAGGTCCAGTTTGGGATCCTGTGCTCTCCGCATATGTAAGCACATTTTTCCAATTCTGCCCTCACCTATCCCACCTATGTCCTCTCCCTTGACAATCCCTCTTTTCTGTTCCTCCCCACTCCAACTAACCCATATTCTAGTTCTACACCTACACCCCCTCTACTCACCAATTTGAGCCCTCCGACTCCGACACCACACCCGTAAACTACCTCCTCTTTAACGGCCAGTGGGGCGACCAAGAATACGCCTCCGGTACACCAGGCCAAGACGAATTCCATGGTTTCCATAAATGGACTGGTGGGCCTCAAGGGCCGTTGTTTAAGCATTTGGATCGAGAGAGCGTGTGTTGGCCGAGTACAGAGAGGGAGTGTGTGGTTTTGGAGGATATAGAAGGGGAGGGTGTACATTAGTTGGGTAGAGTAGCGTTGTGTTTAGATGTGTGAATATGTGAACATTGGTGTTTGGGAGATTATATAGAAGGCTTAGACTGCTGTAAGAATCATGCATTTTGTTTATTAGTTACTTTGTTATAAAAAGATAGATGAATATCCTACTATCCAAAATCCCCCATTCCAAAAATCGCAGTATGGAACTATACCTCCTGGTCAGCCATTGCATCTCATCCACTCCCCCAGACAGACATCCCGTCCTTCATCTCATTTCCGCTTCCGCTTCCTCACCCATAATACCTAATCCCTAATCTAACTCATCTAAATCATACCTTGGCCTATCATACATACCGCCTCAAGCAAATTATATTACCTTTTCAACCCCCGCACCCCCGCACCCCCACACCTCATCAACCCCTCTCCTCTCATCTCCCTCCCTCAACCCCAACCTTCCAACCCACCTACCTACCTACCACACAGACAGATCAAGAAAAATATCTCACATCCCACACACCCATAAACCCATCCCAACTCACCCCAGCTCACCCCACCCCCACTTACACCTGCACCTCACACCATACCAACTCATCCTCATCCTCACTACCAACACACCCCAAACCACATAAGTCATAACACAAGAAACGCAAAGTAATCTTACAACCAACATATAGGCATAGGTACAACAGAACCTTGCGCTAGGGTGTGAAATCAAATCAAATCAAATAAAATCAAACCAGAGATATTCACGCAATTTCCGACAATTTATTGCACTGTACTCATCTCGGCTTGGCTCGGCTTGGCTTGGCTTGAGGCTTATGTGGAGATATCTTAGGTAGGTATGAGACAGATCACGATATACGATATGCAACAAAAGATAAGTGTTAGGGAGGAGAGGTAAATTTATTTTATTTTACCTACCGCATCAAGACCACGCTTCGGCGGGACGCGCCGGTGACGACGATTTCTCGTATGATAATCGGATTTCAAGGACGCTTGTTCGGTTTGAGTTTCATCACAACCAAGAGCATATTTTGGGTCTTAGTGGATGGAGGGAAAGATCAATTTGTCTAGACCATTCTGCGATGTTGAAATCGCAGGGTGAGAATTGCAATTTAGGAAATCCACCGCGCTGTTACCGTTCATAAAAGACCGCAGTATGACCATCCTATGAAATCTATCGCTGTGTACCCTTTCCACAACACTTCTCCCGTAATGACCATGTATTCACAAGCGCGCCTCCACCACAAAAGCATGCGGTACCGCAGCGATCATCTCCTCATTAACCTCCACAACCTGCATATCCATCTCTCCTTCCTTCTTCTCGTCTCCCAAAGAATCCACCCACGAAACGAGCTTGAGTCGGCGCAGATAGACATTATGCAGATCAACTCTCATCTTGGCATCCGCAATATCATGACCCGTGATGAGGATCATCATGAAGAAGCTCTCAATGATACTCGGCGGCACATTACAAAGCAGTTGGCCCGTAACGCTCCACCGCATCACGCTTGCTCCGATAACCAAGGCCAAAATCATGACAACGCCGCCTACGACAGTCAGTTCATGAGAGCAGAACTTGCCGACAGCGATGGAGATGCGGGATGTGAGGGAGGGCTTGACGACGTATTCTTCGCTTTGGGAGGAGATCCTGATTTCGGAGAGCATGTCGTGGTCGGAATGGATCAGGTGCGTGAACTCGGTGGAGAGGTGTCGCCCGAGGATCGACTGGATGTTGCAGAGGACAAAACCGTCGTTGAGCCCGACGAGCCCCGCGTAGGTGCCGATGAGGAGCCACCAGTTGGAGTCGAAATGGAGGACGGGTCCGAGCGCAACCCAGAGAACCATCACAAAGGCGAGAATCGCAATGCCGAGGAGAGTCCCGACAAGATCTGCGTAGTAATCGATGGCTCGTTGGAGTCTACCTCGCTTAGGGACTGGGATGAGGACGGATGTGTTGGGAATGGTGTCGCTGGTCACGGTTCGGAGACGGGTCTCGAGTGCAGTGTCAACTTTGTGGATGTGCTCCAAGCATTTGGCCGAATATTTGCTGTGGCGTGCTCGGATGTTTGCTAGGAAGGCTAGGATGAAGACCATCAATGCCGATGTTGCGGAGTTGATGTACAGTTGCCAAGTATTGGACCAACTGCAATATCGGCCAAATCCGATCCAAATGAAAATGCAGACCCAATAGAGGCCAACTGTGCCAATGTGACCCATAAAGATGGAGACACCAGTAGAGACTCGTCCCAGGAGATTCTCTCTCGGAAGATCGGAGAGGAACTCGGTCTGCTGTAGCTCGTGGAACTGTGCTGGTTGGGGATTCTCATATTCACCGCTAGCCATGAGCTTCCTGAGCATTCTCTTGTTGCTGCTAGTTCGGGAGCGTAGACAGGCCGTAACGAACATGAGCTCGTCGTAGGAGTTCAATTGTTGGCGCATGAGGAAAGCATCGAATATCATGTTGATGATAGCTTGAGCATCGGAGATGAAGACTTGCCATTTAGTGTTGGTGCCAAATCGAATACCCATGAGCGCCCACGTTAGGAGAGCAATGAGGATAAAGAAGAACACGGTTTGGGAGCCCGACCAATCAACTACCCTGTCGAGTCCTCGATCAAGACGTCCATCCTTTGGCTTGATATTGTAAGCGACCATGGAATTGGAGTTCTCTGGTATGCTGAGTTCATTCTTGTTCTCTTCCTCAGGTGTTCCGGGAATAATTTGCGTTGGTGCTGCACATTCGACAGCACTTCTGCATCCTGGCGCGCTGAGGAGCTGGAAGAGTCTCTCCATTGAGACGGCTATGATCGGATGTGATGTGACTTTTTTGAGGGAGGGGATTTTGGTGGAATAATGGTCCAGCTTAGGGCTTGGTTGGGACTTCGTGGATTCGATGTGCAATTTTCTACATGGTGTTGTCAGCTGTACTGATACTGCGAAGGGCCACAAATCGAAGCTGGGAAGGGTTCGGGTTAGGAGAACCATTTCGGCATGCTCACCTTCATTCTATGGGGGTCGGGTAGGTTGTAGCAGTTCGCCCACAGGCGTAACTGTAATTCGGCGGGTTGGATTAATGGTCGCCAGCGCGCGTTTGGGTGGAGACTATGCCCCTACTTGATGTTTAGTTCCTAAGAAACAGTCAGAATTCAGATCTCGGGCCTCTTGAGCAGATGTGCGAAGTTGCGGGTGAGACTTGCGGCTGGAGGCAATAAGATCGCAGAATCGCAGGTCTTGCGAAGACTATTCGGAAATTCGTACAGTTGGTTCGCGTAGTCTGTTGGAGGAAGTCCAGTGGTCAAGAAATTGTGGTGGTTTGTACAGTTGAATGGAAGAAGTTCAATTGTCGATAGGTTGTTGCGCAATTTATGTCGCAGCGCACAGCATCAAATGGAGAAGTGTTTTCCTGAGGGATTTGAGTGAAAGGGATTTTTTTTTTTTTTTTTTTTCCGGAAAAAAAAAAAAAAAAAAAATCCCTTTCACTCAAATCCCTCAGGAAAACA
>Ga0182030_10004663_pt1 | contig 29263 bp, 33 predicted proteins | sample 812S3MmetaG_FD_121299 | JGI IMG/M metagenome (GOLD analysis project Ga0182030, IMG submission 121299) | Permafrost microbial communities from Stordalen Mire, Sweden - 812S3M metaG (Illumina Assembly) | ecosystem: Environmental > Terrestrial > Soil > Wetlands > Permafrost | place: Sweden...
AAGTCGGTGGAATGTGCGCTTGGTAACGAACATCCTATCAACCCGGAGCCAGCCTTCTCCTTCCTTCTCAATCACTTGGGCCCAGCGGCGGTATGCGCCTACGGCTTAAGTAAGTGCCATTGGCCCTAGGGTCCGATGGGTCGCGATACGCCTTTCATGCCACCCGGCCAACCGGTTCCGGCCCGGTAAACATTGTTGCCGAGAAACGTTGATTCCACCCGCGTGATCTTGCCGTCACGAAACTTCCAGGCCTCCCCTGCCAGGTTCTCGTCGGGCATGCGCATGCCGAACGGGAAGTGGTAGAACCTGCCCTGGTACGTTACGCCGGGAATGTTGCCACGCCGACGGAATACGAATATTCCGAACACCACCTGCCGCTCGACATCCACCAGCGGCATCCGCGCGTAATCAAATCCGGTGATGAAGCTGTAGACCTTGGTGTTCAGCTGATCCGCACAACTCAACCCCAGGGTCGCGCGGATCGCATCCTGGAACTGATCCCCGGTCGCGGAGGGTGGATCTCCCTGCGGCGGCTTGCGTCCCTTGCCGACGGCCGATACCAGTCCGACTTCGGTGCGTGAACAGTCATCCGAAAAGGGCGCGAGCCTGCCGTCCGCCATGGCCACGGCTGTCAGATATCCCACCGCACCCTTGATCAACTGCGCCCGCGTGAGCCGCTTGCCGATCGGTTCGGCCTCCTCCCACATGGGGTCGAAGACGGGCATGGCGAGCACCCGTGGTGTATTGCGCGTCATGATGGTCTCGATCTCGGCGATCTTCTGATTCTGCACACGCAGGCGCAGCATCATGTAATCCGGATAGTCGTTTTCCATCAAAGTGACGAAAGCGGCCACCTGCCCGGTTTGGGGGTCGGCAAAGTAGTGCCGGTACGCCAGCGGCTTGGTGAAGGTGACCCACAAGGCCTCACCGAGGGGCACCTGGGCCCCGTTCTCGGTGAAGCGCACGGTGGGCGTAACAGGCAATCGCGATGGATCGTGATGCGACAGCGCATCGATATAAGTATCGATGAAACCCTTCAAACAGGCACGATCACAGGCAGCATCGGCTGACTGCGCGGCGGCCGCTCCGAAGGTCAGCGCAAGTGCTGCGATACCCGCAGCAAACCCGCGCAAGATCACGGGTGCGGCAGCGGCATGTATGCCATGCGATCGCCGCGGAAGGTGCCAAACCACAATGTCTGGCCGACCTGAACGGTGCTGGTGGCATCGTCAAACACCTTCAGGCCCGCTTCCCTGACAACCGGCATCGTCATCATCGTCTTCGGGTCCAGGCGCACCGTGGCCCAACCGTGCAGTTTATTCAGCGACTGCGCATCGATGAACTGCCCGGTGACAAAGATTGAACCATCCGGCGCCCAGCGCAGGTTGTCCGGACAGAAATCGACCTTGGCGACGGAGCGCTTGCCGTGGCCCGAGAGTGGTACCCGGTATATCTCCCGGCTCCCATAGGCATTGATGTACAACCAGCGCCCATCGGGCGAGCTCAGCAGACCGTTATCTCCCGACAGCCGCGTGCCCGGCACTTCGTTGAACCCCTTGCCTGGGCTCCACAAATAGACCGTGCCGGTGACCTGCCCCGCCAGAATGTGCTGGAAGCCGCTCTTGTCATGCGTGTCCATGAACTTGGTGATCGCGAAAGCACCGCCGCGCATGGCAGTAATGGAATTGCTGTTGACACCCTCCGGTGGCAACGCGCAACCAATCCATTCGGCCGAGTGGGTGGCCGGATGCAGCTCGAAGATCTCCACCGACTCGCGCCCGCCGTGATTGATGACATATACCCTGGTGCGGCCGTGGACCTGCCGCACATCCAGTCCGTGCGTCTGCAGGACCTTCAGATCCGGTGCCGCGCAACCCGCGTACAGCGGATCCGGCATTGCGGACAGTGCCAAAGTGACGGGTTGGGCGCTCTTCGCCTGGGTGTCGACCAGGTACAGGCCCACCGATTTTTCGATGTATGACCCCCCTACCAGCCAGCGCCCCCCATCGACAGGCAGAAAATCCTCGACGCTGATCAGGTTGCACACGAAGTGCAGATCGCCTTCTGGCGCGCAGTTTTTTGGGCTCGCTGCCGGCGCTTGTGCTGCAACCGGTCGTGCCGCAGCCAGCAGTGCCCCCGCCAGCATCAGCGTCAGCGCGGGTATCAACGCCCCCACGGCGCGAGCGCTGCCCGAAAGTCGCGGATTCTTATTCATGATTCTTACCTGTGACCTGGCCAGTCCGTAACGGACGCCACACATATCCGCCCGGGGCGTCGATTGTCAAGACAAACAGTCAACCGGAGCGGTGGTCAGGCATGCTGCGCCAGGCGGTAGTGCGCGACTACCCACTGCTGGCCCCGGTCGTAGCCAAAGGTCTCGGCGCAGGCCATCCAGAACATTCGCCAGCGCTGAAACCAAAGCTGCGCATGCGCATCACCGTAGAACGTGCGCAGGACTGACATGACCTGCTCACGGCGTCGGTCCTGGTTCTGCAACCAATGATTGGCGGTGCGCTCATAGTGCGACCCATCCAGCTGCCAATGGTCCTCAACTTGCAGGTCGCGTTGGAACCACAGCAGGGTATCCGTCGCCGGCATCAGGCCGCCGGTGAAGAAGTGCCGTCCCATCCAGTTGTCGCCTCCGGCCGTTTCGAAGGGATACATCAGGGTGCGATGCGCAAAAATGTGGACGAACAACTTGCCCTGCGGGCGCAGCCAGCAGGCGATCCGGGCCAGCAATGTTTCGTAGTTGCGCAGGTGTTCGAACATCTCGATGGAAACGCATCGATCGAAAGCGGCGGCCGGCAGTTCGAGACGATTGACATCACAGGTGATTACCGTGACGTTGCCGAGACCGCGCTCGCGGCAGCGACCCTCGATATGCTCCCGCTGCGGTCCTGAATTCGACACCGCGCAGATTCGCGCGTTGGGATATCGTTGCGCCATCCACAGGGTCAGCGAACCCCAGCCGCAGCCGAGTTCGAGAATATCCTGGCCATCCGCCAGCTGGGCGCGCTGAGCATACAGATCCAGCATCGCCTCTTCCGCTTCGGCCAAAGACTCCAGCCCCGTTGGATAGTAGGCGCTGGAGTACTTGAGCCGTGGCCCAAGGCAATGGGCGAAGAACTGCGGCGGCAATTCATAGTGCTGGATGTTCGCCGCGTCGGTGTGCAGGGCAACCTGCATGGTCCGCAGTTGCGCAAGCCGTTGCTGAAAGCGCGCCGCTTCGGCGGCCGGACCGCCCCGCCGCTCCTGCTTGAGTCGCGCCGCACTCATTTGGCGGATACCCAGGCGCAGCAGGGGATCCGGAACGAGCCCGCGCTCGGCCAGGCCCAGTAGCCCGGGTGCAAAGCTGTCCCGCGCCAGTTCCGCAGGCAGTGCCGATGCGCTCAGCGGGGAAGTACTCATACACTTTTCCTCATGCGTGTCGCGGCCACCAGGGGATCAGGACCGAGGTAGTGCGCTGGTATTGGCGATAGTCCTCGCCTCGCGTCCGCAACGCCTGTGCCTCGGTGTAAGGCACACCGCTGATCCAGCGCAGGAACACGTACATCAGGACTGGACCGGAAAGGCACAGCCAAAACGAGGGCGCGGTGACTGACAGCGCCACGTAACTGAACCAGTGCAGCCATTCAAAGAAGTAATTCGGATGACGGGAGTAGCGCCACAGACCGGTGCGGCAGGTCTTGCCGCGATTCGCGGCTGCCGCCCGGAACTGTGCCAGCTGATGATCGGCACGGGACTCGCCGAGGACACTGACATTCCAAACGCCCAGGGCAATCGCCAGCCATACGACGTGCGTCGCGGGATTGGCCGCGGCCGCCGCGAAGGGGATGGAGAACAGCGGAATCAGCAGCGCCTGGAACTGGAACAGGCCAAACCATTTCAGCTGACCCTCGCCCCAGTGCGCGCGCAGCGCGCGATAGCGACCCTCCTCGGGCTCGCCACGCACCCGTATCCATAGATGCGCCGCGAGGCGCGCGCCCCACACCCCGCCGAGCATGGCGAGGAGTACGCGCGGGGCTATCGCGCCAGTGCCGAATATGCCGTTCAGCACTGCACTCACCGCCAGTCCCAGCGCCCACAACACGTCGACGATGCCCGCATTGTTGTGCTGACGCTGCCACAGCCAGCCGGCCGTCATCATCACGGCTGCGGCCAACCAGATCATCAGCAACAGGCGCCACTCGATCACGGGCGGTAGCCAGGCTTCGCCAGCAGCAGATGCGCCACGCCGATCGAGCGCTCGCGGAATCCGCCCTCGCAATAGGCGAGGTAGAAGTCCCACAGGCGGATGAATCGATTATCAAAACCTTGGGCGCGCACCTGCGCAATCCGGGACATGAAGCGCTCCCGCCACGCTGCGAGCGTGCGCGCATAGGAGCCACCGAAATCTTCCAGCGTGAGCAGCGCAAGGTCGCTGACCCGGGTCTTCGCGGCCAGCATGGCTGCGATGGAGGGAATGAAACTTCCGGGAAAAACGTGGCGCTTGATGAAGTCGACCGAGCGCAGCGCCTGCTGGTAGCGATGATCCTCGATCGTGATCGCCTGAATGAGGGCCAACCCATCCGGCTTGAGCAGCTTGCCGACCTGGGAAAAGTAGGCATCGATGTAATCGGCTCCGACCGCTTCGATCATCTCGATGGAAACCAGCTTGTCGTAGGTGCCCGTGAGATTGCGGTAATCCTCGCACAGCACCGTGACCCGGTCCGCGAGGCCCGCGCGCTCGACCCGTCGGCAGGCCGCCGCATACTGCTCGCGCGATATCGTGGTGGTGGTGACCCTGCACCCGCAGTGCGTCGCCGCATAAACGGCCAGCGCACCCCAACCGCTGCCGATCTCAATGAGGTGGTCTTCGGGAGCCAGTTTCAATTTCTGGCAGACCAGTTGCAGTTTGCGTTGTGATGCCGCATCGAGGGTGTCCTGGTCACCCTGCCAATACGCCGCCGAGTACATCTGATCGGACGACAGAAACAGCGAGAAGAACTCATTTCCCAAATCGTAGTGGGCCGCAATATTGCGGCGGCTGCCACTTTCGGTATTGCGGCGCAGCGCATGCCAGCGCCGCAGCGCCCAGCCACCCAGTCGGGCCCAGCCGCTCTCCATGGCATCCAGCACGTCCCGGTTGCGGACCAGCACCCGTACCAGGCCGACCAGATCATCGCAGTGCCAATAGCCGGCCATGTAGGCCTCGCCCGCACCCACGCTGCCACTCGCGGCCACGGCCTGATAAAAGGCAGGACTGCTGACCGTGACCCGCACCGGCTGCGCTGCGGATGCTTTACCTAGTTCGACGGTGCCGCAGGCATCATCGAGTACGATCCGCCCGTCCACCAGCAGGCCAAGCTGGCCGAGCACCCGCTGCCGCAGCAATCGGTCCAAGACGGTGTAGCCGATGCTGCGGCACGGTGTCACACCGGCGGCGGCCAGCGCTTCCTTCATCATCTCATCACCTTTGCGGAGTCCTTCGGGTGGCCGTAGACCGGTGTGCCTTTCAGCCACAGGCGCAACGCATTCCAGTAAATGCCGGTGACCACTTGCGTCGTCATCAATGGATATCGCCAAAGCACCCGACTCAATGACGCGCCATTCAAGGCACGACGACGCAACACCATGGCGGCATCGAATTCGTGCTTTCCGGCCCGCAACACCCCCATATGGACGCTCAGGCTGGGCCCCGGCGCGGAGAGTTGCCATTGATACGATCTTTCCATCGGGATGAAGGGTGAGACATGAAACGCCTTATCAAACGTCCATTGCAGGGCCGAACCCTGGCGCCGCGCCGCGTGCGCGGCAAGAACGTAGGCGTGGCGCTCATGCCACGGGGTATTCGTGATCTCGGCGACGATGTAGTCGAGCGCCACGCCGTCCGCGGCATAGCAGTAGTAGAAGCTGACCGGAGTGAAGCTGAGGCCAGCATAGCGCAGATGGGTCAGCAGCCTGATCGGCCCGCTCGGGCGCTGGCCCGTCGCCTTTGCGACACAATCGCGCACGGCATCAGCCAACGGCGTGTTGCCGGGCCCCAGAAAATCGCTGCGCCGGAATTCGGCCACATTGCGTCGACCCACCGACCAGAGCCAGCGGCCAGCAAAGGCCTGGTCCAATTCATCAAGATCCAGATATACCTGCGCCACGCAATAACGGAACTCGTGGGGATGGGGCGCGTAGCGCCGGTGGCGCACGACCCCTTCGTAGACGGCACTGGACAGTGATGCGCTCACGCCGCAGCTCCGAGCGCCGCGCGCCCGCAGGTAAGCGCCGCACAGACATCAACCGCGCTGCGCAGCCCGTCTTCGTGAAACCCCCAACCCCAATATGCTCCGGCGAACCAGGTGGCGCGTACTCCCTGGATCTCGGCGCGACGAGCCTGCGCCGCCACGGAGCGCTGCGTATGCGCCGGATGGCGGTACTGAATACGGCGCAGGATCTTGGCCGGATCGATGGCAGCGGTACGGTTCAGGGTCACCACGATTGGCTCGCGGGACTTGAGTCCCTGCAGCAGGTTCATGCAATAGCTGACCGTGCAGACCTCTTCCTGATGTGCCGGGATGAAGGCGTTCCACGCGGCCCATGCCTTACGATTCTGCGGCAGCAACGTCGCGTCCGTATGCAGCACGACCTCATTATCCTGGTAGGCAATGGCGCCGAGGATCTGGCGTTCGCGATGACTGGCGTCCTTAAGAATCCTCAAGGATTCATCGCTGTGGCACGCGAACACGACTTGATCAAAGCGCTCGGTACCCGCCTGGCTCACGAGCTGGATGCCGCCAACCTCGCGCCGCACCGCGCGCACCGCGCAGTCGAGCCGCTCCTGCACCCGCCAGCGCGCCCGCATGGCGTCCACATAGTTGGCGGATCCGCCCGATACCACGCGCCAGGGGGCGCGACCGCGGAGCTGCAGCATCTGGTGATTGGCCATGAAGCGCACCAGATACTGCGCCGGAAAATCCAGCATGCGACGTGCCGGAGCCGACCACAGCGCAGCGGCCATCGGCAGCAAGTGCTCGTCCCGGAAAGCCGCGCCATATCGGTGCGCGGCCAGATATTCGCCCAGCGTCGGACCAGCACCTGGGCTGTCCAGTAACGCGGGTGCCTCGCGATAGAAACGCAGCAGATCGCGCAACATCCCCCAGAAACGGGCTGACAGGAGATTGCGCCGCTGGCAAAACAGTGTGTCGAGACTGGTCGCGCTGTACTCCAGTCCGGTCGCGGCATTGCGCGCGGAGAAGCTCATCGTGGTCGGCTGCGATGGCACCCCCAACTCGACGAACAAGCGGGTCAGCAGTGGGTAATGCAGCTCGTTGTAGACGATGAACCCGGTGTCGACGGCCATTGGCTGACCTTCGATCTCGAGCAAGTGGGTATGCGTGTGGCCACCCAGGTAGCCATTGGCCTCGAACAAAGTCACGTCGTGCTGTGGCGCGAGCAGCCACGCGCACCCAAGGCCCGCGATGCCGGAACCGATAACCGCGATGCGCATCAGGCGCGCGCCTTCGCCATCACATGGGTGGGCACGGGCTTGAGCGCGTATACGAGCCCCAGGCCTTCGAGGAGCCGTAGCCCATAGTAGGTGAGATCCACCTCCCACCAGCGGAAACCCTGACGCACGGAACCGGGGCAGAAATGGTGATTGTTGTGCCAGCCCTCACCAAACGTCAGCAGGGCCAGCCAAAGGTTGTTGCGGCTGTCATCACGGGTCGGAAAGCGACGGGTGCCGAAACGATGCGCCAGCGAATTGATGGTCACGGTCGCATGAAACAGCACGACGGTGGAGACGAAAAATCCCCACACCAGCAGCTGCCCTCCGGTGACACCGGTCTGGGGTGCCACGTGCCGGATGATGGTTCCGATCCCGAATACGCCGATCGCAAGCGCCACGGGTATCAGGATGTCGAATCGATCAAGCCAACGCAGTTCGGCATAGCGGGCGAGGTCCGGAATCCGTTTCCAGTCGGTGCGGAAGCCGTTGGAAGTGAGGAACCACCCCATGTGGCTCCAGAGGAACCCATGCACCTGGGGCGAATGCGGATCCGCGGCCGTGTCGGCATTGATGTGATGGGTACGATGATGGGCGGCCCACCACAGCGGCCCGCGTTGCACGCTCGATGCGCCAATGCACGCGAAGGTGAACTGCACGACACGGGAGGTGCGGAAGGTGCGATGTGCAAAGTAGCGGTGATAGAAGCCGGTGATCGCGAACATCCGCAGCACATACAGCGCGCCGGCGATTTCAAGCGCCAGCCGGGACACACCCACCCAGAAAACCGCCAGGCAGGCCAGGTGCACGGCAATGAAGGGAGCCGTGCGCAACCAGTCAATGCGGTCCCCGTCGAGCGGCGCGTTACGTTCTGTCCCTGAATCGAACCACCGGGCGAGGGAGGCGAGCGCGAGCCGCACGCGATCTGACCGGGGCACCAGGACTGCCGGGTCATCTGCTGCGCTCAAGGGCTGTGCCATGCATATCTCCAGGGAGGTGATCTCACCTCAGGAAATACGGCGCGGTGACCGTTCCGGATTCAGTTACCGAGCGCTTTGCGCCGCGCGCTTGCGCCTAAGAATTGGCAGCCGGCAGCGCAATGGTGCCCTTGGCAATCACAGCACTGCTCGGCGCAGCGTGCGGTATGCCGGCGGGCGGCTCCAGGGTAATCGCCAGGGTCGAGCCGGCCACCAGGGCGGCACGGGCCGACTGCGGAACCGTGACGGTATGCGACCGGGTGATCGAGACGGCGCCAAGCGAGATTGGCGCCTTACCCGCCGGAATCAGCCACAGCTCAGGCACTCGCCCCTGGGCATCCGGGACCGATGGCACCGGAACCATGAGCACCGTGCCGCGTGCGCTATCGACCGAGGCCAGCCAGCCCGGAGTGCCATCATCATGCCGCAGGGGCGTGACCGGCTTGGCGGGTTCCACCTGCTGAGCGACCGGCGGTGGCGTGACGATCGATGAGCGTTCGACCGTGAAGGCGAGCGCCACGATGGCGACGACGGTCGAAACCACCGTCGCGGCACGCCAGAACCCGAGGCTCTCCCAGAATCCGGATCTTGGGCGCTCGCGCTGTGTCCAGCCCAGCTGCTGACAGACGGCAGTCCAAAGCTCCGCAGGAACCTCGACCGGTTCGATGGTGGCCAGCAAGGGTGCAAAGCGCACTTCCCAGGCCTGCACCCGTTGGGCAAACTCGCGGTCAGTTTCCAGCCGCGCTTGTACTTGGCGGCGCTGCACCGAGTCGAGTACCCCCAACACGTACTCCCCCGCGAGCACATCGTCGCTCGGCGGCTCGTTGGACTCCGGCCCATTGTTCCCGGGTGGCAGATTGGGGCTGTTCACGGGTCCAGACACTCCCGCAGTTGCAGCAGTCCACGACGGATCCAGCTTTTGATGGACCCCAACGGAGCCTCGATCCGTGCGGCCAGTTCCTCGTAGGTCATCCCGTCAAAGAAAGCGGCACGAATCAGTGAGCGGCGCTTGGGTTCAAGGCGCTCCAGACAATGCTCAAGCCGCGCGCGGTCTTTCGAAGTCTCGAGCGCTTGCGCTGGCGAAGTCCCGTGGTCCTCCAGATTCTCGGCCAGCTCGATGCTGCTGCGTGCCTGTATCGCCGGCATGGCACGCAGACGGTCAATGGCCTTGTTGCGGGCAATCATCGCCAGCCATGCCGTCGCGCTGGCCTTTTCGGGATCGAACTGTGCCGCCTTGCGCCATACCGTCGTGTAGACCTCCTGCAAGGCATCCTCGGCCTCGGAGCGCTGGGTCAGGACTCGCAGGCAGATGCCGAATAGTCGATTCGCCGTGCCACGATACAGCGCCTCAAAGGCCACCCGGTTACCCAGGGCAACCTGTGCCAGCAGTCCTTCCGGTGTTGAAGCAGGCGTCTCAGCCATTCTTCAAGGCTCCGTCACGGCACGGCGCTGCTGCGGCACCAGCCGCAGCCGGCCAATATCGTAACCCTGGCCGGCCAGCAGCGCAGTCAAGCGTTGCAAGTCCGTCGGCGGCATGGTCGGCGCACGAGCCATGATCCATGCGTAGTCTCGTTTCTCACGACCCACGACCGTCTGGCTATAATCCGCAGCGACGTACATGACCCGGTAGTCTGCCTTAATCGGCCAGATAAAGCGCATGCCCCAGATGGTTCCATGGCTGCCGGCGGTCACGAAGCCAACCGGTGTGAGTCGTTTGGCAGGACCGTCGAAACTGCCTTGGTTGTAGGTGAACACCGTGCGAATCCGCCCGTCCGGGTCGAGTCGGTACGATTCCACGGCATTGAATTCATTGCGCTCGATGAAACTGGGAATGCAGGCGATCACGTACCAGGCGCCCATGTACCGCGGGGTGTCCACTGAGTCGGCCAGCTGCAGGGGAGGATAGGCCCGTGTCTGACACCCCGCCAGCGCCATGGCGGCCAGAATGGGGCCGAACCGCGGAAGAAGGGCGCTACTGGATTTCATAGCGAAGCGTTCGGCCACTTTCAAGTTTCGATTCCAGTGCGAGCCACTGCCCCGAGTCCGAGTACCACACGTCGATGCTCAGATGCGCGGCCCTTAGCGCGTAGCGCGTCGCGGCGATGCTTTGGCCGCCCACACTGACACTCTGCGAACCGACCCTCGTCAGCGTCACCGCCTGATACTCCCCGGTCTGCGCATTGAGCAGCCGCGGAGCCAGGAGCGACTCTTTATCCCAATAGGCGAACGTATGGACGCAGCCGGATAGCGTGCGGGCACCGCGCGAGCTTTCGATCTCAAATGCATCACCTGCCATCGCGCCGTGCACGAAATCCTTCTTACCGTTGTCATTGGTATGACTGGTGATGGCGGCGAGGCACCCGTTGCGCCACGCTTCATGGTTCTGATGCTCGTACGCATAGACCGGAATCAATGCCAGGGTGACTTTGAAGTGCGCGACGTCATCGATGACAACCTCATCTTCCTTGTGAGTGACAACAAAATCGTGCTCGCCGATACGCCTGCCATCCAGCAGCGCGTTGAAATGCCAGCTGCCGGGCGGCAGGTCCGCGGTGCGGGCCACAGCGGCAGCGGCGCCCAGCAACAGGCCGAGCACCATGGCCCCGCCCGACTTGCTCATCACTTGAATACGGGCATGGCGGCCGGATGGATGCACCGGGGGGCCCTGGAGTTTCGCGCGCATACCAGGAATGCCTGCTAGATCAGGCTGTTGCGAACAGCGACATCGGACCCGGAAGTTTGGCGCAGGGGCGCGCCCGGAGGGCGGCCCTGCGCCATGAGCTACGGCCGATAGCTCATCCGGGGCTCAACCCCTATAGATTCGCGCGCAACTTGCCGACTTCGGCCGCCGTGATCGCGGAAGGCTGTGCACCGAAGCGTGAGATCACATAGTTGGATACGTCCGCGATCTGATCATCAGTCCACACCGACCCGAATGCGGGCATCGTGGCGATTGCACCGGAAGCCGGCAAGGGGCTCGCGCCGCGCAATACCGCCAGGGCCACATTGGTCGCGCTCGGGTCATTGACGGCACGGGTTCCGGTCAACGTCGCGTAGGGCACGAAGTCGCTGACGCCAGTCCAGGAGTGACACCCGCTACAGGTGCCGGCAAACAGATGCTGACCGGTCGTCAACTGATCATCCGAAGCAGCGGCCGCATTGGGGTAGGCGGAGGACTTTTCCAGCTTCGGCGTCGGCAGATCGGGGCTGGCGACGGGTGGCACACTGCGCACATATTCACTGATTGCGCCCAGGTCAGAGGCCGTCAGATTCTGGAAGCTCAAATGCACGGCTTGCGCCATCGGCCCGAAGGCTGACCCGCGGTTCATGGAGTGCCCGGTCGACAGGTATTGCCGCAACTCCTCCGGACTCCAGCTGCCGATCCCGGAGGCGGTATCGCTGCTCAGATTGTAGGCACGCCACCCTTCGGCCATGCCGCCAGCGAATTTCTTCGTATTGTCCAGCGCCTGCAATGCAGTGCGCGGCGTGTGGCAATCACCACAGTGACCGAGGGATTCGACCAGATAGGCTCCACGATTCCAGTTGGGCGTGCGATCGGCTACCGGCTCAAAGCGCCGGTTCGGGTTGTAGAGCAACCCCCAGATCGCCATCAGCGCTCTTTGATTGAACGGAAATCGCAGACTATTGGGCGGCGCAACATTGGTGACTGCCGGCACGCTGAAGATGTATGCCTTGATGGCCAGGACATCCTGATCGGTCAGGTAGGTGTAGGCCTCGTAGGGAAATGCCGGATACAGATGGCTGCCGTCCTTGGCGCGGCCTTCATGCACGGCGGTCAGGAATTCCGCGTCGGTCCACGAGCCGATACCCGTCTTGATGTCGGGAGTGATGTTGGGAGAGTAGATCGTCCCGAAGTCCGTCTGGAAGGGCCGGCCCCCCGCGAAAGGCTTGCCACCTTCGGCCGTATGGCACGCTTCGCAGTCGGCGGCCTGTACCAGGTAACGGCCGTGCCCGAGCGGGTCGGTTGTCGTCAAATCCGCCGGCACACCGGTCGGGTTGCCCTGGTATTGAGCAAGTGCAACGCGCTGACCTTTGGCAAAGGCCATGGGACCCGGAACAATCATGATCCATGCCGCGACGCCTAAGACCACGAGCACGGCGATACCTATAATTATTCGTGAGCGTTTCATTTCAGACCCCTCATCCAATGTTTGTCGACACGGGCACGCACGGCGCTACGCAGCGCCGCGGGGGGTCGATATATACCGCCGTAGTCAGCGGTCTAAGGCCCAACCCGTGCGATTTGATCACAGGGCACGGCCATCGTGGAAGCACCGCGCGATTTCAGACCTGGATCAGCCCGTTTTGCACGGCGATCAGGGTCAATTCGGCCTGATTGCCCACGGCCAGCTTCTGCTTGATGTTGTAAAGGTGGGTGCCCACGGTGCTGGGGCTCAGGTGCAGCATTTCCGCGATCCGGTTGACCGAGACTCCGTGCGCCAGCTGCACGAAGACCTGGAACTCGCGCTCCGAGAGCTGCTCGATGGGACTGCCAGTGCCGGAGAGATCCTGCGCCGCCATATGCCGGGCAATCGCGGCGTCGATGTACATGCCGCCCGCGGCTACGATGCGGATCGCCTCGATGAGAGTTTCCGGGGCGGTGCGCTTGGACAGGTATCCCAGCGCGCCCGCCTTGAGTGCCCGCTTCGGGTGACTCATGTCCTCGTGCGCTGATAACGCCAGGATTCGCGCCCGCTCATCCCGCGCGATGATGCGCTTGATGGCTTCGATACCCCCGGCGCCGGCCATGGCAAGATCCATGACGACGATGTCAGGCTCAGCCTCGGCATAAAGCGCGATGGCCTGCTCACCGCTGTCGGCTTCGGCTACGACAAGCAGGTCTTCAGCGGCCTGCAGCAACAATCGAAATCCGACGCGCACCACGGCGTGATCATCCACCAGCATCACGGTCGTGCGCGTCAAGGCTGCGCGTCCACAGGCAGGCGCGCGATGACTTCGGTTCCAGTGCCGGGCCGCGAGATCAGCTGCAAACTGCCTCCCGAGGCGACAGCCCGCTCGCGCATGCCGCGCACGCCGTAGTGCCCGCGCTCGTCCCAGCCTGCGGCCAAGCCAACCCCGTCGTCGCGGACCCGCACGACCAGCTCAGCGGAGTCGACGCTCACGGCAACCATGATCTGGCTGGCCGCCGCATGACGAATGGCATTCGTCAATGCCTCCTGCAGAATGCGATAGGCGCAGATTGATTGCGCCGCGCCGAGCTGCGGCAGTTGCTCGTCCACTTGGAGCAGGATGGCAACGCCGGTATGGCGGGTGCGCCAGGCCGCCACCAGATCTCCGACCGCATCACCCAAGCCAAAGGAATCGAGCGCGAAGGGTCTAAGCCGCGGAATCATCTCGTGAACGGCGTCATACATGCGGCCTGCGGTGTCGACCACCAGTCGGGCCGCCTCGGCCACGCGCTCATCACCCGCAGCCGCCTGCTGCTGAATGATCAGGCCGAAGCTGCGGATCGCCGTGATCGATTGACCAAGTTCATCGTGCAGTTCACGTGCAATCGTACGTCGCTCCTCTTCTATATGGCCCTGGATCACCTGCGTGAGCTCACGGTTCTCCCGCAAGCGATCGCGGGCCTCATCGGCGGCCCGTCGGTCCGCAACACTGTCGGCCACGGCCTGCGCGGTACGGTTGAACGTGGCGCTCATCAGGCGACCCTCGCGACCCCTCAGCGGCGGCAGCCGGGCGGCATAGTCCCCGGCCTCCATGCGCCTGAGCCCTTCCACGATGATCTGCAGTGGCCGCAGGATGCGACCGGCAAGCCAGAACACCGCGAGGTTGATGACCGCCAGTGCGATCGCGCCGATCCACAGCAACTGTACCAGGCTGTCCCAGCCGTCCAGAACGGCGCGCGATGAGTTCGCCCGGATGACCAGCCGGCCGCCGCCGATACCGATTTCGGCGGGCCCTTCTATGGGCGCCACGAGCGCGGTGTACCAGGACGGTGCCTCGCGGCCCACCTTGTAGACCGACGCCGGCGAGGCATACACGAGCTGTCCGGCCGGGTCGTACAACGATACGTCATTGGCGCGTACCCGCCCCAGCTGATGAAGGAAGCTCAACATGCCGCGAACGCCGGATTCCTCGTAGGCGCCCGAAACGGCGGTCAGCAGCTGGATCGCGACCCGGTTGGAGCCCTCGATTTCCTCCCGGACGCTGCTGCGGGTGTCCTGTACCTGCTGGTACACGAGGGTGCCAATGAACAGAGTCATCATGACGATAATGATAAGGTTGATCTGCAGCCGCAGGCTCAAGGCGCCACCCCTTCGGTTGCGTCAGGATGCAAATTACACGCTCGGATCCGTCGTGGCGATGGAACCAATATCATGAAAATCATGAGGCATGATTCATCAATGATTCGCGCTCGCGTATCTCGATGAGGTCGCACACGACGGAATGGAAATCGGCCGGTGATTGAATTGATTCCAGACACGGCGCCTCTGGACGCCACGGAGTTTGAACGACAGCTGCGCGCCGGAGGGCACTCCTACCATATCTACCATCCATTCAATGTGTTGTTGAACTCAGGTCGGGCCTCTGCGAAGCAGATCCGAGCCTGGGTGGCCAATCGATTCTATTACCAGGCCACCATACCGGTTAAGGACGCCGCCATTCTCGCCAACTGCGACGACCGGGACGTGCGCCGTGAATGGGTACTGCGGATTCTTGATGAGGACGGGCACGGCGATGATCCCGGCGGCATCGAATCGTGGGTTCGCCTGGGCGAAGCCGTCGGACTACCGGCCACGGAGTTGTGGTCGATGCAGCACGTGCTGCCGAGCGTGCGCCTCGCGGTGGATGCCTATGTCAATTTCGCCCGCCGGCAGCCCTGGCAGGAAGCGGTGTGTGCATCGCTCACCGATCTATTCGCCCCGCCGGTGCACCGCGAGCGCCTCGCGACCTGGCCGGTCCACTACCCGTGGATCGAGAATTCAGGTTTTGAATACTTCCGCTCGCGGGTGTCCCCGCTGGCGCACGACGTGCAGTACGGGCTGCGGATCACCCTGCGGCATTTCCGCACCCGTGCGGCACAGACCCGGGCACTGGAGATCCTGCGGTTCAAACTCGACCTGCTGTGGTCGATACTCGATGCGCTTCACCTGCGCTATGGGCTAGGTGAAGCCTGACCGCGCGGTCTTGAGCCAAGGCTTAGGCGAATACGCCGTATTCGACCTGCAGGATTTCACCTGAGTCGACGTTGACCAGCAGCGCATCATTCCCATCGCGCACCCATTCATATCCGGCCGGCGGCACTTCAAGGGCGAACAGCCAGTAGTCCGCGAGAATATACTGGGGCGCAAAATACGCGCGCGGCAGGATCTGCCCATAGGCCCAGGTGTGCGCCACCCAGCCTCGCGGGCGGTTATAAGGTCCGACATGGAAGCTGCGGGCAGCCCTGAAGTTGTGCTGGTACGCGCCGCGATCCACGGTCGCGGGACGGGCATTCCAGCCCTTCGGTTCAGTCACGCGCGAATAGCCCTGCGGGCCGGGATGCTGCTCGGCTTTCGGGGCGCCATGCGGCTGCCCCTGCATGGCAGCGCGCGGCGGCGGCCGCTCATGATCCTGTTCCTGATCGGCGGCCGGGGCGACTCCCACCATCAGGAAGGCACTCACGAACGCGGCTCCCATCATGAGCTTGCTGCGCATAAACAATCCTCTTCCAGTCTGGATCGGAAGGTTAACAGGAGCCGGGCGGCTGACAATGTAGGATTGTTACCCCACCTGGCCGTCATGACCAAACTTTAATTTCGGCGGAAGAATTTTAAAAGGCATTGCAGCATGGTCAGGCCGCCGCAGCCTTCTGCAAGGCGGCGCTGAGCAACTCTTCATCCCAGCGCTCATCATAACGTTCACCATTGATGAAAAGACCCGGAGTGCCGTTCACGCCGCTTCTCACGCCGCCCACAAAATCGTGCTTGACGCGCGCTTGAAACTTGCGTGTTTCCATATCGGTCTCAAACTGTCTTGCATCCAGCTTAAGTCGTTTCACCAAGGTTTCGATAAGGGGCGGCCCCAATTGAGCCTGATTCTCGTACAGCGCGTCATGCATTTCCCAGAACTTGCCCTGCGCACCCGCCGCCTCGGCTGCTTCGGCGGCAAGTTCGGCATAGGGATGGGCCTGGTTGAGCGGGAAGTTGCGGAATACGAATCGCATCCGCGTCCCCAGCCTGTTCTGCACCGCTTTGATGATGTGATAGGCAGCCCCGCAATACGGGCACTGATAGTCGCCGTATTCCACCAGGGTAACCTTCGCATCGGCGGCGCCCTGCGCATGATCGGTAGCCGACACCGGATTCGCGAGACTCATTGTGCACCTGCCTGCCAGGACTCCTGACCACTGGCGCTCGTTCGGTGCCGGCAGCCAGGGGCTTCATGTTCGAATGGTACACTGCTGATTGGACTGCGGGGATAGCCTGACATGCTGCTCAAACTTGCCGGCCACGACAAAGATCTGGGTGGCGGATTGCGCGTGAGCCGCCTGCTTCCCGCCCTGGCGCGCCGGAGCGTCGGGCCGTTCGTGTTCCTGGATCATTTCGGACCGATCGACTTCGTACCTGGCATGAATACCGACGTGCGGCCTCATCCGCATATCGGCCTGGCCACGGTCACTTATCTGTTCGAGGGCGCGATGATGCACCGGGACAGCCTCGGCTCGGTGCAACGCATCGAGCCCGGCGCCATCAACTGGATGAGTGCGGGGCACGGCATCGTTCATTCCGAGCGCACACCGCTTGATCTTCGCGCTGTGCGCCACCGCCTGCATGGCCTGCAACTTTGGGTGGGTCTGCCACACGCCCTGGAGGAATCCGAGCCGACCTTTGCGCATACCCCCGCCGAGCAGCTGGCGGCATTCAAGGACCAGGGTGCCGAGGTCCGCTTGCTGGTGGGGGCGGCCTTTGGTCGAAGCTCGCCGGTCAAAGCGGCCTCACCTACCGTATTCCTGAGTGTGCGCCTGAACTCACGGGCGCCCTTCGTGTTACCCGCGCTGGCCCCGGAACTGGCCGTCTACCCGCTCGGCGAGGGCGTCTCGATCGATGGTACACCGCTGGCTGTGCATACCCTGGGTGTGCTGGAGACTGGACAAGGCTGCCGGCTCGAATCCGCGCTCGATTCCACCGTCATCGTCATCGGTGGGGCAGCGCTTGAGGGTCCCCGATTTCTGCTGTGGAATTTCGTGTCATCGACAAGGCTGCACCTGCGGCGGGCGGCCGAGGACTGGCGCGCGCAACGCATGGGGGCGGTCCCGGGGGACACGGAGTTCATACCGCTACCCGAGAATCTGCCGCCTTAGCTTGCCTGAGCCCTCGCGAGCCTGTGTGCGCTACCGTACGCCGTAGTGGCCAAGCGCCTATACTGCCTGCTGTCGGAACCCCCGTCTCAATCTCCGCGACACTCCCCATGCCTGATCCAGTCCCAGATCCACAACAGAATTACCTGCTGGCGGCATTCTCTGCCAGCGAGCAGGAGCGCCTCTTTCCGCACCTGGAACTCGTGCCCATGCCTCTGGGCAAGGTCTTGTACGAATCCGGCGATGTGCTGCGCTACGTCTATTTCCCGACCAACTGCATTATTTCGCTCTTGTACGTGCTCGCGGACGGCGCCTCGGCGGAGATTTCCGTCGTGGGCAACGAAGGCTTGATCGGAATCGCCCTGTTCATGGGGGGTGAAACCACGCCGAGCCGGGCAATCGTGCAAAGCGCGGGCTTCGCCTATCGCCTGGTCGGACAGGCACTCAAGGACGAATTTCATCGCAACGGTGAAGTGCAGCTTTTGTTGCTGCGTTACACCCAGGCGCTGATTACGCAGATGGCGCAAACGGCAGTATGCAACCGCCATCACTCGGTGGATCAGCAGCTGTGCCGCTGGCTGTTGCTCTCGCTCGATCGCCTCACGTCCAACCAGCTGGTCATGACCCAGGAGCTCATCGCCAACATGCTGGGGGTGCGGCGCGAAGGTGTTACCGAAGCTGCCGGCAAGCTCGACAAGCTCGGCGTCATCCGCTATGCCCGTGGGCGCATCACGGTTCTGGACAGACCCAAACTCGAAGGGCTTTGCTGCGAGTGTTATGCGGTGGTCAAAAAAGAGAGCGATCGCCTGCTGCCGCGAGCTACACCGCAACAGTCACCGCTCCTGCCGATCTGACCCGGCCGAGGCCAAGGTGTGCCAACGCACCGACAACCCCCCTGCGGGGTGGTATGGCTTGCCGGAGCATCACAGGTTCACATAGAGTCCGCAGTGACAAAGTCCCCGCCCGGGTCCGAATTCGACGCATTTCTTTTCGCACCCCTTGGCGAGGACCGGAACGGACTGCCCTTGAGTGTCATTTCGCTGCTGGCACGCATGAATCTGGACCCGTGGCAGGAGGCGGGCGACCTCGCCACCCTCCCGGCTGAAGCGGCCGCAAAGCGCCTGGCCGTTTCGCTCGATACCCTCACGGATCCGGCATTGAGACAGGCCAATTCCGGCTCAATGGTGCTGAGCCTGCTCGCCCTCTTGCCGCACCGGACCGCGGCCGCCGCCCAAGCGCCGGTAGCGGGCGTGGCTGCCGTGCCGCCGGCCGATTTTCGGGCTCGCATCGGCGCTGTCGTCCTCATCATGGCCGCAATCGCTTTGCTGGCTTCACAGATAATCGCGGCGCATCGAAGCGCCCCGATCCAGCCCGCAGTCGAGCCTGGATCGCCCGTACTCGCCGTTCCATCCCCAGCGCCGCCGACGCATCAAACGCAGCGGTGACCTGCGAGTCGGTGGGCCACCGAACAGATGCCCATCAACTAATTCCTTACAGTCCTGGGGTTGCCATCCAGGCGCAGGAGACATACGGGTGCCAGATTCGGCGCATTCCAACACGGGTAATCAGTTGCTCACGGGGCTGCCGCAGCTGCTTCGCGGCCGGCTGCTGGGTCGCCTCGAACCTGTCGAGTTGCGCCTGGCGCAGGTGCTTGCGCGGCCCGGGGAGCGCATGCGCCATGTCTTCTTCCCCACACGCGGTTTCATTTCCCTGATCGTGCCGCTGGACGGACACGCCGGTCTTGAAGTCGGTCTGGTGGGTGACGAAGGGATGGTGGGAGTCTCATCGGTGCTGGGCATCGCGGTATCACCTTTGCACACCCTGGTGCAGGGCGCCGGGGAGGCGTTGAGAATGGAGACCGCCGCATTCATCAAGGAGCTCAAGCGCACTGCGCCGCTGCAGCAGCTCCTGAACCGCTACTTATACGTAACACTCCTCCAACTGGCGCAGAGCGGGGCCTGCGCGCGATTTCACCTCGTGGAGGCGCGGCTTGCCCGTTGGCTGCTCATGACGCGCGACCGCGCACACTCGGATGAGTTCTACATCACCCATTTGTTCTTATCGCACATGCTGGGTGTGCGCCGCGCCGGTGTCACGCGCGCGGCCGGGTCGTTGCGCCGGCGCAAGCTGATCCACTATGACCGCGGCATGCTCACCATCATCGACGCGGCCGGCTTGGAAAAGGCTGCCTGCAGCTGTTACGCCACGCAAAAAAGAGACTACACCCGAACGCTCGGTTAAGTCGCACCCTGCGAACGCGGCTGACCCGTATACGAATCAAGTCTCGAGCGCCAGGCGCACGGTGAACTCACTGCCCTGCCCGACTCCGCCGCTCGCCGCCGAAACGGTGCCGTGATGTGAATCCAATATGGAACGCACCAGTGCCAGACCAATGCCCAGGCCTGGTCGTGTCCGCACCGCCGTTGAGTCGGCGCGCACGAAGAGATCGAAAATGTGCGGCATTGATTCGGCATCGATGCCGATCCCGAAGTCGCGAACCCGAATCTCGGCATAGCCGGCGCACGCCTGCATCGACAGGGTAACGGTGCCACCCACCTCGGAATATTTTGCCGCGTTGGCCAGCAGATTGACGAACACCTGCTCAAGCCGGCTCGCGTCCCCGAGCACCCAGGTGCCCGATTCCGGCAGGTCGATGACGAGTTGGTTCAGCCGCTGCGCGAATTCCGCAGTGACGGTTTCGGCCGCCTTGTTCAGCACGGAGCATAGATCGATGCGCACTCGCTGCGGCCGCAGGTTCTCCAGGAGGGGCCCTGCCATCTGGCACAGGTTCGAAGTCAACAGCGCTATCTGGCGCGCCTGGCGTTCGATGAGTTCGTGCATGCGCAGCTGCAAAGCCTCGTCCTTACTGCTGAGGCGCAAGACCGCTACCGCGTTCTGAATCGAGGCAAGGGGACTTCGCAGCTCGTGCAATAAGAGGGCCATGGACTCATCCTTGCGGCGGTCCGCACTGATGAGATCGTCGATTCGCGTCAGCAGCAGCGACTGGGTCTGTCGCGTGTACGGCTCCGAAATAAGAAGCTCGCGGGTCGACGTGACCAGCCGACCGTCACTGACATCGAATAGCGGCGACATCGCCCACGCGCGCGGACGGGTCGCAGGGTGGGTCGAATCGGTGGCTGGCATGGGGATGCTCCACAAGCGGTTCGCGTCAGCAAAAGACTACACGCAAGCTTGGCGGCAGTCCGTGCGGTAGCAGACATAAGGGATCCATTAGCGCGCATCAGGCTCCCCCTGCCCCTTGGCGAGTTCCTCAACCTCATGAAATTTCGTGTAGTCGATGTGCACCGCGCCTTCGGCGGTGACCTCCAGCACGTCGCGAAACGCCATGTTCCACAGGATTGCAGCACTGGGATATTCTTCGCGGGCGATCAGCACATGACCGGTTGTCTCGTCCGTGCCGCTCACACTCAAGATCACGGACGCCTTGGATCGCCCCAGAGATTCTTCGGTTTCGCGCGCAAGGGGACTGGACGCATCGATCACGTGCATGATCGTCCAGCCAATGGAGAAGGCCGGTTGGCTTGAACGCACCAGTGCCAGGTCCGTGATTCGACGCAGCCGCAGCCCCTCCAACGTCACTTCATCGCGCACCAGCCGCAATTGTGCCGAGGCCTCCTGGACGACGTTTTGACGTGCATTGGCAGCACGGAACATGAGGGTACGCCGCCCATCGATCGGCCGCACCACCGCATGGCGCGCGAAGAGGAAACGGGCTCGGGGCCGGGAAAAGCGCGCAAACATGAGCCCCGTGACCAGCGCAAGCATCATGAGTCCGACGAACATTTCGACCATGGCGACCGTGTGGCCATACAGGCTTTGCGGATGCATGTCCCCGTAGCCGACGGTCGCCAGGGTCTCTACGCTGAAAAAGAATGCGCCCGCAAAGCCCGGGGGATTCAGGTTCGCGATACAGCCGGGCACCAGGCGATAGAGGCAGCCAAACAGGAAATCAAAGCCAAGGAACAGTGCGGCAATGTTGCCAAACAGCCGCGGCCAGCTCACGGTCATGAAGTGGTGGTACAGATCCTGAAATACCGCAGGCGCGATTCCCTGCGTCACCACTTCTCGTCCGCCAATGTTAACGCGCAGGGTACTGGTGGGGCGGCTCGGCTTTGTTGTCCGCGCCCTGATCAATATGCCTTCACCAGACCGCCGTCCACCAGGACCGTCTGCCCCGTTATGTACGTGTTCGCCGGAGAATTGAGGAATACGGCGATTTTCGCGAGCTCATCCGGCGTTCCATAGCGCCCCAGGGGAATCATCCTGCGTGTGTCGGCGCGCACTTGTTCCACGGACAGGCCGGCATTTTTTGCTCGCATCGTGTCGAGTTGCTCGATCCGATCGGTCTGAATACGACCGGGTCCGAGCACGTTTACGAGGATTCGGTCCGGACCCAGTTCGCTCGCCAATGTCTTGGTCAGACCCAATACGCCGGTGCGAAACGTATTGGAGAGAATCAAGTTATCGATCGGGCTTTTCACCGACGTCGACGTGAAATTCAGGATGCGACCACCATTACCATGGCGCAAGTGAGGCAGCGCCGCGCGAATCGTGCGCACATAGCTGAGCAGATTCAGCTCGAAGGCGTTCTGCCATGCATCGTCGTCGAACTGTTCGAAGGTACCGGCCGGCGGGCCGCCGCTGTTGTTGACGAGCGCGAACAGTCCGCCAAACCTCGCCACTGCACTGTCCACGAGGCGGATAATGTCGTCCGCCCGGGTCAGATCGGCTACCACGAAATGCGGTTCGCGCCCCGTCGCGGCCAGAATCTGCGCGGCCGCCCGCCGCAGTTCACCTTCGCGGCGGCCGCAGAGCGTTACATTCGCGCCCTCCCGGCAAAATTCCAGCGCGGTGGCCTTACCCAGGCCCGCACTCGAGGCGCAGACAATAACGGCTTGATTGTGCAGTCCTAGGTTCATGCGCTGAGATCTACTCTCGCAACTGCTCGCCGAGCGCGACGCCCGTAACCTTCTCGGATCGCGACGGCGGCCATCCGGCTTCATCCGACACCACTACCTCACCTTCCGCTACGGTATTGATCAATCGACCGAGTCCTTCGATTTCGACACAAACGCGGTCGCCCGGATTGACGGGACGTGAGTTGGCGGGAGTACCGGTCATGATCAGGTCACCGGGAACAAGCGTCATCATCCGGGCCAGGTCGGCAATCAGGTAGGGGACGTTCCAGATCATTCCATCCAGGCTCGATTCCTGCACAATCCGATCGTTGACATAGGTTCTCAGCATCTGACCGGAGGGGGCCCAGCCGCGCACCAGCCCCGGCCCGACGAGGCCGAGCGTATCTGCGCCCTTGACCCGCACCATCGAGCCGCGATCCGCATCCCGAAAGTCGTGCAATGCATAATCGTTAGCGATGGTGTAGCCATCGATGTAACTTTCCGCCTCGGCAATGCGAATGTTCCGGGCAGTTCGGCCTATCACCACCGCCAGCTCGCCCTCGTAGTTCAGGAATTTGCATCCCTTGGGGCGAATCACGCTGTTGCGATGACCGATCAGACAGGAAGGCGGCTTGTAGAAGTAATTCGGCGCCGGTGGGCACACCGCTTTGAGCTCCTCGAGTCGGTTGCGGTAGTTGAGATGGGCGCAGATGATCTTACTGGGCTGTACCGGGGGCAGATGCAATGCGTCCTCCGCGCAGACCCTGCGCCCATCGGGCGTAATCAGCATCTCGCCGTCGCGAGATACTTCCATGATGACGCCGTCCAGAAAGATACGGCGGGTCTCGGTAAGACTCATACCGCGGGAGCCTCCACGGGGTAGCCACGAGCCGCATAGTCGAACCCCCCCAGTTCGAGTTTTTGCAGCGAGGAGTCCTGCGGCGAGGCGTAGTACGCGCGGATTTCGCGGATGAGACCGCGCGAGCTGAACTCGTACCACTCATCCCCGCGCAAAATGACGCCCTGCGAGCGCTTGAAGTGGGTCCACTCAATAACCGCGCGACGCCGCTTTGGATCGCAAATGACCGTATCTACGGTCCAGCGGGAACCAAGCGTTTGAACGGCCGAGCGCCACTTCTCGCCGATGGTGCGTGCACCCCGGAATGGTCCGCCATAGGTGCCCGGAGGAAAGTAATGAACGCCGTCTGGTTCAAAGTTGGCGGCGATGCGCTCGACGTCGCCGCAATTGCAGTCATCAAAGTAGCTGCGGATCCGCTCTTCCATCCCCTCCCAGGTGAGCTCGCCGGCCGTCTCGTCATGAGCCATGATTGGACCCCATCATCGTAGCGGCCGTCATGCTCTTGGCCGACACCGGCGGTGTCGGCAACCAGGACTCTCCGCGTTGCAGTACGAACCGGTGATGCATGCTGTACCACAGTCCCTGGATGTCCGCATCAGGCGCTGCTTCGTCTTCATGGCGAACGTAGTGTCCGACCGAATTGGTGGTCACCCCGAACTGGGCGTCCGACTCCAGGATCTCATCATCATCGCCATACACCTGAGCGGGAATGGTCTTGAAGCCGGTCTTGTAGATCAGCGCATGCAGGTGGGCGGGCCTGTATGGATGGCGCTTCTGAACACTCAGGAGCTTTTCGGTGGGGCCACCGGCCGGAACTGGATAGCCGGACGGCTTGATCGTCCGATAGGTGAATATGCCATTCTGATCGGTCAACAGACGACCACGAAGATTCCATTCTGCCTGGCCCGGGTCTTGGTTCTCATACAGACCCTTGGTCGAGGCGTGCCACACATCGACATTCGCCTCAGCGATCGGCTGGCCTTCGGTGTCCACCACGTGTCCGGTAAAGAACAGGGGCAACCCCGGCGTGGGCGATCTGACGATTGAGCCACCGTTCTTAACCAGCGGAGCGTCCGCGCGCCAGAAAGGGCCGAGCAGATTCGCCGACGTCTGCGCGTTGTTCACCAGGCATACAAGCGTCGATAGGCCGAGGGAACCGGAGATCAGGCGCGTCTCATTGTGACTGTCCGTGGTGAGCCGCCCCAGGGCCGATACCAGGTCGATCGCGGTGTTGAACTCTTTTTCCGTAAGCCGCACCTCGCGGACAAAGCCGTGCAGGTGTTGGATGAGGGACTGCAGGATCTGCTTGGTGCGCGGGTCCTCTATCCCCGCAGTCTCACGCAAGACCGCTTCGGTTACCTGGTCTTCGCGATCAATGATCATGGACATCACCTTCCGCCCGTATGGGCGCCCCTCGATAAGTTCGAGCCGAAAAGCCTAGGAATTCACCCGGGGCCTGTCAACTCGCCTGCCCGCAGTTATACGCTGGCGCGGAGCGAAATTCGGCCTGGAATGTTCGCCACGGGGATGTTGGCGCCGCCATAATTGCGCCCACATGCGTCACACAATCTCACCCGCAACACGCAGTGGCGGGAGCCTCGGCAGCATTCTCTACAATCAGATTGGCAACATCCTGTCTCGCATCGCGATGCCGACCGGCATCGAGTACCTGCACGCAATGTGCGATCTGGAGGGGATGATCCGCATCGTGCAGCTGCAACTGCCGGCCCGTCTGCAGCATGTGAATGACGAACAGCTCACGCAGTTTGCCGTGGCCCGCAAGACCATCGACTTTCAGCCGTTGGCGCCGCGTGATCAGGGTTTCTGGCCATGGCCCCTGGCAGCCGCTCCGGCGTGCGTGAAGGGGATGTGGCGGAGAGAGAGGGATTCGAACCCTCGAAGGGCTTTTGACTCGCCCGAGGATCCATATTAATCAATAAGTTACTGATTCTTCAAGAAACCCTGCTCCCCTGCCGTCCCGCCTAATCCCCATCGCTGGCAATAGAGCTGGCAGTAGACCCTCCGCCGCACTGGCATGGGCAGCTGAAAGACCGAAGCGCAGCCTGCCTTCTGCGGAGATTAGATTTAGACCTGCTGCAATGGCCGCATCCTGAGTCGCGCCTAATCCGCGTATTTTATGTGATTAACGTAAAAGGTGTGATATTCTGATTTTGCGCACCAGGAGGCGCTCATGACCAAAGTGACTGCTGGAGAGTTCACCCGCGAGTTTGGGCGGTTCCGGGCACTCGCTCATCGCGAGGCAATAGTTGTCACCCATCACGGCCGTGACGACGTAGTGCTGATCGCTGCCGACGACTACGCACGGCTGTGCCGCTACGAGCAAAAAGCCTTCCACGTCTCCCAGCTTCCCAAAGAAGTGGTTGATGAACTCGGCACGGTTGCGATTCCCGAAGCCGCCGCCCGATTCAACGACGAATATCAACCCTAATACATGGCGGCTCGTGGGCCGGACATCGGCTTTGTCATTCGCCACGCCTACCTGTGGTGGGACGAGGCGAGGACGGGCCGCGAAGAGGGCCGCAAGGATCGACCTTGCGTGATCGTTCATATGCGCCTGAACGAACATCAGGAACTCGAAATCTACATCTGTCCTGTCACGCACACACCGCCGGAGCATCCAGAAAAAGGAATGGAGATTCCCCAGGGGACGAAGGCGCGTCTTGGCCTGGACGACGACAGATCCTGGATCATTACGACCGAAATTAACCGCTTCATCTGGCCAGGACCAGACATACGCTCTGTTCCGGGCGGCGGCTATTCGTACGGGCCTCTGCCAGCCGCAATGACACGGGATCTGGTTGCACAGGTCAAAGCGAATGCGCAGGACAGTTCACTGCTCATCGTGAGCCGCACAACATGACTATGCCACGATCAAACGGCGATCGTATTCGCAAGCGTACAAATTGGGTCAGCCGATCAGCCCGGAAATTCACTCGTGCAGAAGAGCGGCGTATCCGCGGTCACATTCTGGCGCGCGGAATGGCTTTCAGGATTTTTCTCCCGGAGGACTTGGCCAATTGGCTACGAAAAATGATCAGCTCGGGCATCTTCCAGACCCCCGCCGAAGCAGCATTTGTTGCCTTCCAAGATCTGCGGGAACTCGATCGACACCCTGAAGTGCGTAAGGCACTGCTGAAGGCGATGCTCACTGCAGCGGTCAACGATCCACGACCCGCCATTCCCGCCGAGAAGGTGTTTGCCCGACTTCGGGCGCAAACTCTGCGCTACGCGCGCACGAAACCACCACGGCCGAAGCCACTACCAAGCCGGAGAACAGCCGGCTGATACCCTCACAGCACGACCTGCGACGGGCAGAGACCGGCCACTTTCGGTCATCCGAGTCCTTCGCCCAATCTCCTCCAAAGCGGACCTCCAGGTCTCACCCAATCGGCGAAAACCGAGTGCCGCCGCTCACAGTCTCGTGAAACCGTCCCTGCTCCACGCCTCAGAGCCCACTCCGTTGTGGACGAAGAAGAGCCCGCTCGGGTCGTACTTCTTCTTGATTTCGGCGAGCCGTGGATAATTGTCACCCCAGAAGGCCCGCTGCCAATCTTTTTCGAAGTAGTTGGTCTCGTTCACATAGGATCCGCTTCGCCCGGCGACCGCGCGAAGTTGCTCCACACATTCATCGATCGCCTTCGCGCTGGCGCGTGCCTTGGTGATGTCGGGCTCATGCCCCGGAATTCCCGGATAAGCGCTACCCTGCCCGTCGGCCACGATAGCCAGCGCGAAGGCGGTCAGGACAGCCGGATTCATCGCTGTGTCTTTCGCAGCCGCTATCGCCTCGCCTGGGGCACCGGCAAGGCCCTTGTTGAAATGCAATCCGATGCCCGCGTGTCGCGACCCAGCAAACAGCGCGTCGGCAAGGCGCGCCTGGGAGGCGCTTGCGAGCAGAGACGATGGCAACCAGAGTGATTCGTAGCCCCAGAGGTACTGTCCGACCTGTCCTGCGTCGCCGCTCCACCAGACATCCGACGGTGTTGATCCGGGCCGTCCGTCCCGCTGCAATACCGGACTGGGAAACCCGAGCTCCTGCCAGTGCTCCCCGAGCCAATCAGCGTCCCATAGCCGTCGCGCCGGGAGGCTTGCGATAACCATTGGCTCACCCGGCCCCGCTATCGAATATCCGTTCGGGGACTTCTTTACCCAATCCAGGAATGGCAGCCAGGCTCTTTGTGACTGCTCTCGGTTCAGCCCCTGCGACGCCATGCTGATCCTGATCACATTGTGCGAGCCCACGTACGCCGTCTCCCCCCAATGCTCGTTGAAGAGATGCTCGGCGTAAAAGCTTACGAAGGCGTGCAGCAGGCTGCGGTATGCCTCGTCCGAAGGCGCTTTGACATTGAACATGACGACGCCGAAGTACTCGGGGAGCTCGTGCGTGCGGACCGTGAGCTTGCTGACAGCGCCGAAAGTGCCACCTCCGCCGCCCTTGAGCGCCCAAAACAGATCGGGATTGACGCATGCGTTCGCAATCTGGATCGAACCGTCCGCCGTGACGACTTCGGCTTCCAATAGGCTTGATGCTGCCGTGCCATAGCGTTTGGAGTGGCCTCCGAATCCGCCACCAAGGATCAGCCCGGCGACGCCGACCGTGGTGCATCCGCCGCCCTGGACGAATCTACCACCCTGGGTTGTGACCGCCTGGTACGCCTGCATCCAGTGAGTGCCGGCGCCCATCGTGACGGCGGGTTGCGGTGCGACCTTGCCCTGACACCCCTGCGGCACGAACGCGGAATGCATGTGAGTATCGGTCATGTGGCGCGTCCAGATCATTAACGAGTCAGGTGCATTCGAGGCTCCCAGATAGCTGTGCCCGCGGCCCTTGACGACCAGCCGCAAATGATTCGCACGTGCGAACCTGACTGCGGCCGCGATGTCGCTGGCGTTGCGCGCGGCAACCGCATACACGCTGGGCCTGCTCACCCACGCATCGACCCATCCGAGCGTCTGCGTCAACGCGGGCGTGTCCGCGATCCGATAGGGATTTGCAAGCTCATTTGCAAGCTCCTCCAGAAGACGCTCGGCAGTGGCGCTATTTGGAGCGGACTTGAGCACGTCGAACGGAAAGTGGACCGGGAGCAGATTTCCGCCGACTTCGTCATTGAGTCGCTTCCACGCTGCCTGTGATGGCCATGCCGCATCCGACGGCCGCGCGCGACGGATTCTCGTATCCATCGCTCCGTCTGCCAGCAGACGATCCGGCAGTACGGACAGGAGCATCAACGATCCTGCGCTCGTGAGAAGTGCTCGTCGATTGTGCGACATGAACGTCGCCCTCGCTCGTAGGCAGATGCGCAAAGGAGCCTGTGCGTAAAGCCAATGGTGAGCTTACATGCAGAAGCGGTCAGATGGGATTATCCCGTAATCTAGAGCGTCTATTGACAGGGCGGTACGGCAGTCACACGCCATCTCTGAATAGAGACGCATCTTCAAAGGAGCCGCGGCCCCAGTACTGCCCCGGCTGTGGGCTGCAGCTTGAAGCCGAACTGATCTGCCCGGAGCGTCGGCTGTTGCTTCGTGACCTGCAATCTGAGTTGGTGGAAATGCACCCACACCTAACCGAACTTCGCGGATTCGACCCCAGGTGAGGCCGCGCCGAGCGCGCGGCCCTCTTCTAAGTTTCTGATTTTCCTTGTCTGAGCATCACGCGTTTCCTCGGAAACGCGTGTAGTGCCGACCTTC
>Ga0182030_10004664_pt1 | contig 29246 bp, 26 predicted proteins | sample 812S3MmetaG_FD_121299 | JGI IMG/M metagenome (GOLD analysis project Ga0182030, IMG submission 121299) | Permafrost microbial communities from Stordalen Mire, Sweden - 812S3M metaG (Illumina Assembly) | ecosystem: Environmental > Terrestrial > Soil > Wetlands > Permafrost | place: Sweden...
CGCCGCGCTTTCGCCGGTCCATGTGGTCACGACTCCGCCCGCGCCTTCAACGATCGGAATGAGAGCTACAATGTCATAAGGGTTGAGGCTGGTCTCGATGACAAGGTCGACGTGGCCCGCGGCGAGCGCGCAATAGGAGTAACAGTCCCCTCCATAGCGCGACAGTCTGACCTGCCGTTCGACGCTGTGGAAATTCTCCCTCAGGTTTTCGTCGATCAGCAGCGGCGACGTCGTCATCATCATCGCGTGGGCAAGGTCCGCGCAAGCACGCGTTTTCAGCGGTCGCTTCTCGATTCCGCCTCCGTGCCGGGCGGGCCCGCGCCAGAAGGACGCGCGCCCGTCGCCCGAAAAACGCTCGCGCGTGAAGGGCTGGTTCATCAGGCCATAGACCGGCGCGCCGAGATGTGCGAGCCCAATCAAGGTGCCCCAGGTCGGAAAGCCGCAGATAAAGCTCTTGGTTCCGTCGATGGGGTCAAGAACCCAGACATATTCCGCGTCGCTTCGGCGGGATCCGAATTCCTCGCCAATGATGCCGTGCCCTGGAAAAGTTTCTTCGATCAACCTGCGCATCGCGTTCTCGGCGCCCCGATCCGCCTCCGTTACAGGATCGAATGCTCCGCCCGAAGCCTTGTCCTCCGCCGCGATGGCGGTGCGGAAAAAGGGCAATATCGCCTCAGCTGACGCATCGGCGAGCTGTTCGACAAATCTTTCGAAGTCGACGGCTGTCACTTTTTTGCAGCTCCAATTGAAACATTTCGTCGCGCCTATTCCGCTGCGGCGCGCGTCTCCGGCGCTGCGGATTCGCCGAACGGAAACTCTCGCGCGAGATCGGCGAGGGTCTCGCCCAAATGCGCGGCCACGGCGCTAAAGCGCTCATTGGGGTCCAGCGTGACCTCATTCATGTAGAGCCCGCGAGCCACCTCGATCTGCACAGCCTGCCAACCTGAAGCGGGGCGCCCATAATGTTCCGTGATAAAGCCGCCCGCATAGGGGCGGTTGCGCTGAACATTATACCCAAAGCCGCGCAAGCGGCGCTCGATAAGCTCGACGACGCCAGTATCGCAGCTGGCGCCGAACCTGTCGCCAATCACGAAATCGACCCGGCGCTTCTCGGAGCGCACCCCATGGCCAGGATCACGAGCCATGACCGACGGCATCGAGTGGCAATCGATCAGCAGCGCAAGTCCAAATTTCTTGCGCGCGCTCTCCATGAGCGAAGCGAGCGTGGCGTGATAGGGTTTGTAAAGCGCCTCGATCCGGCGAAGCGCCTCCGCGACGGCGAGCTTGCCGGCGTATATCTCGCGCGCATCCGCAACGACCCGAGGAATTGTGCCAAGACCCGCCGCAACGCGCAGCGATCTAGTATTGGCGAACTCCGGCAAGGAATCCTCGAACATGCGAGGATCAAGTTCGTAAGGCTCCCGGTTGAGATCAAGATAGGCGCGGGGGAATTTCGCGCGCAGAAGCGGCGCTCCAATCGCCTGGGCGCAGGCGAAGAGCACGTCGACATGGGCGTCCTCCGAGCGCCGCAGACTCGTCGAGTCGAGCCGGGTCTGCTCAAGGAAACGCAAGGGGTACACATTGCCGGAATGAGGGGAGGAGAAGACGAGAGAGCAAGCTGGACTGGCGGGCGACGCCAGCTCGAATGGCTCCGCCAGCTCCGGCTCGACGGCGTCGCCATGGTTTGGAGGAAGGCCAGACATCGCTCGATCCTGCCTTGGTTCTGACGCCATCCCTTGTCGCCCGGCCTTTTTGCTTTTGAGACCGAAATTCGTTTCTCGACGGCACGGGAAGATGGAGCCAGAATTTCGGTCTCGAAGCAACCGGTTTCGGCGCCATCCCCGCCGATCGAAATGGCGCCATTGATCGGTTCGGTGTAAACTTTAAAACTCTAACGCGAAATGACGGCTCTTTCACTCCATTTTTACTAAAACATTGCACTACTGACAAAAAGGATGTGAGGAGCGTTATGATCGAACAGTCCGCAGCCAAGATCTTGCTTGCCGAAGACGACAACGATATGCGTCGATTTCTCGTTAAGGCGCTACAACACGCGGGCTTCTCTGTGACATCATTCGACAACGGACTCGCGGCTTACGACCAGCTCCGCGTAGAACCCTTCGAACTGCTGCTGACAGATATTGTCATGCCGGAAATGGACGGCATCGAACTCGCCCGCCGCGCCACGGAGCTCGATCCCGAGATAAAGGTGATGTTTATCACGGGTTTTGCGGCTGTGGCCCTCAATCCGGACAATAACGCGCCAAGTCAGGCCAAGATTTTGTCCAAGCCCTTCCATTTGCGCGATCTTGTCAACGAGGTGCAGCGGCTTCTCGCCGCCTGAGCCTTTGATCTGACACATTTTTCGCGAGCGCCTGTATCCCTTCAGCGCGTCGCTTGCAGTACGCGCCTCGATGGGATAATAGCCAGCCAAATGAAAATTCTGAACCGGCCGTCATCCTGCGCCGTCTGCAGCAGGATCTGGCCGCGTTCGCCCGTCAAGAAGGTCGAGCCATGAAAAAAGAGATCCACCCCGAATATCACATGATCAAGGTCGTCATGACGGACGGGACGGAGTATTTCACGCGCTCCACCTGGGGCGCGGAGGGGGATACGATGAATCTCGACATCGACCCCAATACGCATCCCGCCTGGACCGGCGGCTCGGCGCAGCTGCTCGACCGCGGCGGTCGCTTGTCGCGCTTCAATTCTCGCTTCGCCGGCCTGACTTTCGCCAAGAAGTAAGCGTCCGGCCTTTCGAGCGCTTGAAACGACAAAAGCTCCCGCCGCCAGGCGCCGGGAGCTTTTGTCGTTGAAATCATGTCGTCATATGACTGGAGACAAAATCCGCCCGCCAGGACGTCGCCGGAGACGCCCGTGATCAGGAATTGATGGAAAACGCCTCGCGCAGCATTTTGAGCTGCTCTTCAATCGGGCTCGCCGCGGGCAATGGCGTCTCCCTGACTTGTGGCGAGTAGATCAGCGAGTCGAGATGTATGATCCGCGCCTGCATCCGCACGGAGTGGATCGAAAGATCGCGCAGCTTCTGTGGCAGACGCTGGAACATTTCGGGGTCTGACGCCAGTTCCTGCTGGGAGAGCTTGACCCTGTTGCGATCGCTGGCGGCCTGCGTGCGGGTCATCTCGCCTTGGTTGACGGCGCGCTGCAACAGCAGCCATGAGGCGATCTGCATGAGCCTCGTCGTCAGCCTCATGCTTTCAGCCGCATAAGCGAGAGACTCTGCGCGCGGCAGCGCCTTCGCTTCCTCTCGCCCGGCGCCGTCCAAATAGGCGGCGGCCTCCTCGACAAGCGCCATTCCCTCGCGAAACATGACGCCAAAGGCTTCGGAGCCGGCCAGCTTTTCAACAAACGACACGGGTTGCCGCGCGTCACTAAAACTATCATTTACACGCATATTACGCTCGCCAACGGTTCAACGCGGGGCTCGCCCAGCCGGTTTCCAACAACAGGGAAACTAACGCATTTATCTTCGCAATGCCCGCTTAGCCTTTTTTTAACCTTAACCGGCCCCGCGCCCGTGGCAAGCCCCTCCCCTTTACGTCCGGTTGAGATTCAACCTACGTCGGGCTGCCGGATGCATACCCCGCCCGCAAGCCTTCCTTTCAATGATGGACAGGACCGATGCGGAGCGGAATTGGCGGAAGACTTGGGAAAACGCGGAGTCGGCGCAAAAAAAAGAGCCGCGTGAAGCGGCTCTGTAGTCGTCTCGACAGGGAGGCATCAAGAACGAATGAGTGGGGGGACCACCCAAAGTCCTGCATCGACAGGACAACTTAAGAGTGAGCGCAAGAGGTTAATTTATCGTTAACGTAAATTTTGCTGCGCGCCGGGAGTTACGGGACCGATTGCGGACGTTGCGAGCGGGTCGACGCCTCTGTCAGCTGCTGCACGGACAAGTGTTGCGCCTCTGAACGAGGCAGGAACAAGAGCGGATGGATTGGCGTAAAGAACCGCCGCGAACAGCAGCGCCGATATCCGCAAAACCTGTCCCCTGTTCACGCAGGGCGGCCGCGACAGAGTTCTCGCCACGCCGCGAGGGAAGTTTGGTTCCGCCTGCGAGGGGATGTGGGAGGCGCGACGCGCGCGTATGGAAGCTATCGGCCTCGTATTCTCGGAGACGCCCGCCGATTGCCTTTTAATCTCCTGTAATGTGGTCATGACTCGCAACTCCGGAAGCCATAGCAAGGCCAGCTTCAAGGTTAATGATTCTGCTTTGCCGCTTCGTTAATAAGGATTGCCCGGGAGAACTTTTCTCGCGATGGCGCGGCTTCTCGCGGCGACCGCGACGAAAGGCGGCCACCCAGATTAAAACTCACAATGATCAGGGCGGCGGGATCGCTGGACAAATCCACCCGCGTTTGCGAGCGTGCGCCGCTCGCTGCGTGTGCAGCATATTTTCAAACGAGGGCGATAATGGCGGCTGACGTGACATTTCCAGCGGCGGCGGCGGCGGGCCTGTTGTCGTTTCTTTCTCCCTGCGTATTGCCCCTCGTGCCTCCCTATTTGACCTTCATCGCCGGCGTCACGCTCGAGGATCTCTCCGCGGAATCCAAATCCCGGGCGCAGCGGGACGTCTTTTTGTCCGCGGTTCTTTTCGTGCTCGGTTTCGGCACCGTCTTCACGGCGCTTGGCGCGAGTGCGAGCTTCTTTGGCCAGGAACTGCGCGCCAATCAGGAAATTTTGTCCTACGCGGCGGGCGCGGTCATCATCCTGATGGGACTGCACTTCCTCGGAGTTTTCAAGATCGGCCTGCTCTACAGGGAGAAGCGCGCCGAAGTCGCGAAGCCCATGGGTCTGTTTGGCGCGTATGTAATGGGCCTCGCCTTCGCCTTCGGCTGGACGCCCTGCATCGGCCCGATCCTCGCCGCAATTCTCGCGATAGCCAGCACAGAGGACACCGTATGGCGCGGGGCCCAGTTGCTGGCGGTCTATTCACTGGGGCTTGGCGTGCCCTTTCTCGCGGCCGCGCTGGCGATGGAGCCGTTTCTCGGCTTCCTTTCGCGGTTCAAGCGGCATTTCAACAAGATTGAAAAAATCGTGGGGGTCTTGCTGGTGCTGACCGGCGTCACCTTCGTGACCGGAGGCGTCCAGAACATTTCGTTCTGGCTCATGCAGACCTTCCCTGGCCTCGCGAGTTTTGGATAAGGGCCCACAAAAAAGAAAACGCCGGGCGTACATCCGGCCCGGCGCTTCAAACCTCCGATTTCAAGGCGTGGCCGCCCTCACCGAAGATTGATTTTATTTCTACCTACGCAGCATGACTATAAAATGACCATCAGTAATAATCTTGGTCCCCTTCCTTCAGCCGCATCAGATGGAGAGCCGCACGCCGACGACCGCTAATATGCTGGCGATGAGAGGACGCAAGAAACGGTCGGGCACGCGCGCGGCCAGATGGCTTCCGATCGCAATGCCCGGCAAGGAGCCGATCAGAAGCGAGGCCAGCAGGCTCCAGTCGACGCCGCCCATCAGCCAATGGCCCGAGCCCGCGAGTAATGTCAGCGGCACGGCGTGCGCAATATCAGAACCTACGAGTCGAACCGACGGCGCGCGAGGATATAGCGCAAGCAAAACCGTCATGCCGATCGCGCCCGCGCCCACGGAAGAAATCGTCACCAGAACGCCGAGGAACACGCCCAGGCCCACGGTCAGCAGCATGGTTTGTCGCTCAGTCAATCCGTCCGTGTGCCGGGCTATATATTTCAGCGTAACGCCACGAAACAGCAGCGCGACGGCCGTAAGCAAAAGCGCGACTCCCAGAACCGAATTGATGAGGCCATTCGCGGCGTGGTTGTTGGCCTCGCCGAGCCGCCACAGGCACACCAAGGTGATAATTGTCGCAGGAACGCTGCCGGCCGCGAGGCGCTTTGTCACGCGCCAGTCGACATTGCCGTTCAGCCCGTGCACCAGTGTTCCATTGCTTTTCGTGACTGCGGCGTAAAGCAGATCGGTTCCCACCGCCGTGGTGGGAGATATGCCGAAGAGCAGAACGAGAATCGGCGTCATAAGGGAGCCGCCGCCGACGCCAGTAAATCCCACCAGTCCGCCGACCACGAATCCAGACAAAGAATAGAGCGGATTGATGGAATGAATGAACGCGGAAATCACAACCATAGCTCCTTATGTCGCGCCAGCGCGTTCCGGACTAGAATGGACGCCAGGTCCATCGCTTCTTAATTAGGGCTGATCCCCGAGGTCGGGAGAACCCTTCCTCGGCTGGGGCGCCCGTCGGTTCCGCCAACGCTCTCCGCTTTCGCGGTTTTAAGTCTATTAGTTTAGTAACTTAATAGAAGTCGAGAAGCTAATGCAAGCTGTTTTTCGACTGATCCCGCTTCGACAATGTCTTAGGCAAAAACGCGCAATCAAAATAAGCCACTCGAACGCCCCTGCTCTTTTCATCGTCAATGCGAGGACGCCCATGCGCCAGTCCGTCAAAACGCTGAAGATCGAGACGCAGCGCCAGGGCTTTTATGAAATAACTCCGGCCGTTCGCCTTTTTGTCCGGGAACAGGCTATCGGGACCGGCCTGCTCACTCTGTTTTGCCGTCACACCTCGGCGTCCTTGCTCATTCAGGAGAATGCGGACCCTTCCGTGCTGCTTGACCTTGAAGCAGTCTTTGCGCGACTCGCGCCCGAAAGCGATGGGCTCTATTCACATGACAGCGAAGGCGCGGACGACATGCCGGCGCATATTCGCGCGGCGCTGACGCAAACGCATCTTTCAATACCGATCATCGACGGCGCGCTCGCGCTTGGAACCTGGCAAGGAGTGTTCCTGTTCGAACACCGGCGCCGGCCGCATCGTCGAGAGATTGCGATGCATCTTTTAGGCGAGTGACGCGGATTGCGCCATTCTGAAACGCCACGCCGCCATCACGGGTAACAGACCCGCAAGCCTAATGGGCGATAACCATATACGAACTGCTTTGGAAATCGTCGCGGTGCATGTCGCGGCCCAAGGCGAAGCGTGGCGTCCAGGCGTGAGCGATATGTATGCGTCGTCAGTCTAATGCGAGTTGGTCGGTCGACGTCATTGCGCCATGGTTCCTGAGCGTCGGACTGCTGATGTCCTTCACGGCCTCGGCCGGACAGGACACGACAACCGGCTGGAACGATGCGCCGCTTACCGCGCGCGCCATGGGCGGAGTATCCGCCAACTCGCTCGCCACCGCCCTTTCCGGGGATCTTGCACGCACTCAGGGCGGCCCGCGCGTGGAACTCGCGCGTCTCACGGATGGCGGCCCTTTCGATCTGCACACGCCGTCAGACGAACGCGAGCCTCATATAGACCTCAAGCCCAATGTGACGAATTTTCCCGAGATAGACCGCACCCGCAAGGGCGATCCGCTTGTCGCCATTCGCCCCTCGTTCGAGACGAAGCTGCAGGGAGGAGCGACGCAAAGCGCTGCGGCGCATTCTGATCTGGCGTTCAGCATCTCGGGCTCCACCACTCAAGTCGCGCTGGCGCCGCGCGTCGCCTTGCCGGGCGACGAAGACGCGCCCGAGTCCGCCGCTCACGACGAGAATTTACAGACCACGACGCAAAAAGGCGCGGCGGCCGCGATTCCCGCGCAACCCGCTTCCGCGCCCACGCCCGCCGCCGTGGAGGCGCTGAAGGAACGCGCCGCGCATGGCGCGACGCCGCAGGTGCCACGCGCCATTGCGCTCGGGTCATCGACCCCCGCGCAACCCGACGCCGTGCCGATCGAAGTCGCCTCTTTCCCGCGCGCGACGCTGGCGCTGCCGGGCGCGGCGTCCAAGGACAGCAGCCGCCCCGACTATGCGTCGATGATCGACCAGGACAGGATGAACAGCGAAAAGCGCTGCCTCGCGGAAGCCGTCTATTTCGAAGCGCGCAGCGAGCCCGAGGCGGGTCAGGCCGCAGTCGCGCAGGTCGTGCTGAACCGCGTCTCCAGCGGGCTCTACCCCACCAACATCTGCGGCGTCGTCTATCAGAACCGGCATCACTACAAGGGCTGCCAGTTCTCCTTCGCCTGCGAGGGCAAGTCGCTGCGCATCACCGAGCGCGACTCATGGACGACCGCCGTGCGCATCGCCGACGAAGTGCTGGCCGGCCGCACCTATATCTCCGACGTCGGCCGCTCGACGCATTACCATGCGAATTACGTCCGGCCGCGCTGGGCGCGCAGCCTGACCAAGATGGACGTGATCGGCCATCACGTTTTTTATCGGCTCAAGCCGGGTCAGACTTGATAGCTTCGTGCAATTCGCTCATTCCCACCGCCGATTAACTTGACGTAAAGATCGAAGAGGCACATCTTTAGCTACAGTTGATTTGATTTCTCGCGGGAGATGCCGGCCGCAAGGCCGGAGCCGAAGGCGCAACCGCCCCGGAAACGCTCAGGCAAAAGAACCGCGCGAAATCTATAAAACTCTGGAAAGCGGCGCCGCTCTGTTACGGATGGCGCCCACCGAAGGGCGAAACTCGCGGTATTCGCGAGGAATCTCTCAGGTATCCCGGACAGAGGGGGCGCGCAGGCGGAGAAGTCCGTCATTGCGCGGCCATGCCTTGTCCCGGAGCCCGTCATTGAGCAACCCCGCCCCTGCCCCAACCGAGCAAATAGCTACGACTCCGCTCGATGCGCTGCATCGGCGTCTTGGCGCGCGCATGGTTCCCTTCGCGGGCTATGACATGCCGCTGCACTACCCGACCGGCATCGTCACGGAACATCTGCACGCGCGGGCGAAAGCGGGGCTGTTCGACATTTCGCATATGGGCCAAGCGATTCTCGGCGGAGCCGGCGCCTCGCGAGCGCTGGAGACGCTTTGCGCCGCCGATCTTGTGGAGCTTGGGCCTGAGCGCAGCCGTTACACCCAGCTTTTGAGCGATTCCGGCGGCGTGCTCGACGACCTGATCGCAACGCGCCTGCCCGGCCGCGACGAGCGGCTGTTTCTGGTCGTCAACGCCGCGACGAAGGCCGACGACTTCGCTCTCATCGCACAGAAGCTCCCGCAGCTGTCCCTGCATGTGCAGAAGACGCGCGCCATGCTGGCGCTTCAGGGTCCGCTCGCCGTCAATGCGCTGCGGACTCTAATTCCCGGCGTCGAAGAGCTCAGCTTCATGGACTGGCGCGCCTTCGACCATGAGGGCGCAGGCGTTTATGTCACGCGCTCCGGCTATACAGGCGAAGACGGATTCGAAATATCGCTTCCTGAAGCGATAGCGGAGCAATTCGCAATGCGATTGCTGGATCACCCAGACGTCGCGCCGATTGGCCTTGGCGCGCGTGATTCATTGCGGCTTGAGGCAGGGCTTTGCCTGTATGGCCATGACCTTGATCCGGGCATTGATCCCGTCGAAGCGGGCTTGACCTTCTCCATCGGCAAACGCCGCCGCGCTCAGGGCGGCTTCCCCGGCTTCGAGAGAATTCGCGACGCGCTGGAAAATGGCCCAAAGCGCCTGCGCGTAGGGTTGCTGCCGGAAGGGAGGGCGCCGCTACGCGAAGGCGCTCTGCTTTTCAGCGGCGACGGCGGCGACGCAGGAAAAATCACGTCCGGCGGCTTCTCCCCCAGCCTCTCAAGGCCCATCGCAATGGGTTATGTCACGCGCGAGTTCTCCGCGCCGGGAACGCCGCTCAGCGCCGAATTGCGCGGCAAGAAAGTCGAGCTTCTTGTGACCAGACTGCCCTTTGTTCCGCATCGCTATGTTCACTCACGAAAGGATCGCTGATGTCCACGACTCATTTCACCACCGACCATGAATATGTCCGTGTCGACGGGGATTCCGGCGTTGTCGGCGTCACCGATTACGCGCAGGCGCAGCTTGGCGACATCGTCTTCATCGAATTACCCCCGGTCGGCAAGAAGATCCGCAAGGGCGAGCCACTCGCCACGGTGGAAAGCGTGAAGGCCGCGAGCGAGTTGTTCTCGCCGGTTTCGGGCGAAGTTGTCGAGGTGAACAGCGCCCTGGAGAAGACGCCCGCGCAAGTGAACGAAGATCCGCTGGGCGGCGGCTGGTTCGTGAAGCTGCGCCTCGCGGACGCAGGCGAACTCACGGGCCTGCTCGACGAAGCCGCCTACGAAACTCATGTGCAAAGCCTCTAGCGGCCTCACCCAATCAGGAGATCGAGATGCGCTACCATCCCCTTACCGAGTCCGACCGCGAGGCGATGCGCGCGGCCGTTGGCGTCGCCGATATGGCGGAGCTGTTCGCAGAGGCTCCCGGCGGCGTTTATGGCGAATTCGACTTGCCGCGCGGAAAATCGGAGCTTGACGTCGAGCGTCATCTCGCGCGCCTCGCCGCGAAGAATCTTTCCGCTGGCCGCGCGCCCTTTTTCGTCGGCGCCGGCGCCTATAAGCATCATGTGCCCGCCAGCGTCGATCATCTGATCCAGCGCTCGGAGTTTCTCACCAGCTACACGCCCTATCAGCCGGAAATCTCGCAAGGCACACTGCAAGTTTTGTTCGAGTTCCAGACCCAGGTCGCGATGCTGACCGGCATGGAGATCGCCAACGCCTCGATGTATGACGGCTCCACCGGTTGCGCGGAAGCCATGCTGATGGCCCATCGCATCACCCGGCGGCGCAAGGCCCTGCTCTCGGGCGGGTTGCATCCGCATTACGGCGAGGTCGCGCGGACAGTCGCCCGGCTTGCGGGAGACGAAATCGTGACGCTGGCGCCCGACGTCCTCGCCAGCGAAGATCTGATCGCTCAAATTGACGACAGCCTCTCCTGCGTGATCGTGCAGACGCCGGACTTCTTCGGCAATCCGCGTGATCTTCGCCCGATCGCGGACGCATGTCATCGACATGGCGCGCTGCTTGTCGCCGTCTTCACCGAGGCGGTGTCGCTGGGACTGCTTATGTCGCCGGGAGAAATGGGCGCCGATATTGTCGTCGGCGAGGGCCAGTCCATTGGCAATTCGCTCAATTTCGGCGGCCCCTATGTCGGCCTGTTCGCGACGCGGCATGAGTTTCTGCGCCAGATGCCGGGCCGGCTTTGCGGCGAGACTGTCGATGTGGAAGGGCGTCGCGGCTATGTGCTGACGCTTTCGACGCGCGAGCAGCATATCCGCCGCGACAAGGCGACCTCCAACATCTGCACAAATTCGGGGCTCTGCGCGCTGGCCTTCAGCATACACATGACCCTGCTCGGCGAAGCGGGACTGCGCCGGCTCGCAAGGGTCAACCACGCCAATGCGGTCGCGCTGAAGGACATGCTGGCGCGGCTCAACGGCGTCGAAGTCCTCAACAGGAGCTTCTTCAACGAATTCACGCTTCGGGTGAAAGGCGACGCAGCGGAGCTTGTCGAAAAGCTGGCCGCGCGCGGGGTGCTCGCGGGCGTTCCCGTGTCGCGCCTGCTGCCAGGCGCGGGCCTCGACGACCTTCTGCTCGTCGCCTCCACCGAAATGAACACCAACGAAGATCGCGCGGCCTTGGTCGCGCAACTGAAGGAAGCCCTGTGATGCTGGATCAACCCAAACGAGATTTGGCCGACGCGCCCGCGACCTTCACTGGCAATCGCGGGCTGGATGCGGAAGAGCTTCTGCTGTTCGAGATCGGCCGGGCCGAGACGAGCGGCGTCGACATCGACGAGCCGTCGCCATTCGAGTCTTGCCTTGACGGGCTGGAGCGTAAACAGCCGATCGGCCTGCCCGGCCTCTCGGAGCCGGAAACACTGCGCCATTATGTGCGGCTATCGCGCAAGAATTACTCCATAGACGGCGGCCTCTATCCGCTTGGCTCCTGCACGATGAAACACAACCCGCGCCTCAACGAAAAAATGGCGCGGCTGGAAGGCTTCGCGGATATTCACCCCTTGCAGCCGCAATCCACGGTGCAAGGCGCGCTTGAAGCAATGGAGCAGCTGACGCATTGGCTGTTGACGCTGACCAATATGGAGGCGGTGGCGCTCTCTCCAAAAGCGGGCGCGCATGGAGAGATATGCGGCCTCATGGCGATCAAGAGCGCCATCGCCGCGCGCGGCGAGTCCGAAACCCGCAAGACTGTTCTGGTTCCGCAGTCCGCGCATGGCACCAATCCCGCCAGCGCGGCGCTGCTGGGCTTCGAGGTGCGCGCGGTTCCGGCCGGTCCCGACGGCGTCGTGCACGCCGAGGCGGTCGAGGCGCTCGTTGGCCCCGATGTCGCGGCGATCATGCTGACCAACCCCAACACCTGTGGCCTGTTCGAGCGCGACGTCGCCAAAATCGCCAAACTGGTGCGCGACGCTGGCGGCTATTTCTATTGCGACGGGGCCAATTTCAACGCCATCGCGGGCGTGGCCCGGCCCGGCGATTTTGGCGTCGACGCGATGCACATCAATTTGCACAAGACATTCTCGACGCCGCATGGCGGCGGCGGGCCGGGCGCGGGTCCGGTCGTGTTGTCGGCGCGCCTCGCGCCCTTCGCTCCCGCCCCGTTGCTGATAAGGACGGGCGAAGTCTTGCGGCTAAAGGAAGACGCCGAAGGGACGCAGGCGTTCGGCCGCATCACCGCCTTTCATGGGCAGATGGGCATGTTCGTCCGTGCGCTCGCCTATATGCTGGCGCATGGTGGAGACGGACTGGCGCAGGCCTCTCGCGACGCCGTGCTTTCCGCAAATTATGTCCGGGTCAGCTTGCGCGACCTGATGAGTTCTCCTTTCGGCGACCGCAAATGCATGCATGAAGTCCTGTTCGACGACGCGTGGCTCGCCGGGACGGGCGTGAGCACTCTCGACTTCGCGAAGGCGATGATCGACGAGGGCTTCCATCCGATGACCATCTATTTCCCGCTGGTCGCGCATGGCGCGATGCTGATAGAACCGACCGAGTCGGAGTCGAAAGCCTCGCTCGACCAGTTCATCGGAACGCTACGACGCCTCGGCGAACGGGCGCTGGAGGGAGACGCGGCGCTGTTTCATGGGGCGCCGCGATATACGCCGCGCCGCAGGCTCGACGAAACGCAGGCCGCGCGCAAACCGGTGTTGCGCTGGTCCAAAGGCGCCGCCTAACGATAGGGGTTGCAAGGGTTTAGTATCGCGTCCAAAATCACGGCGTCGCGCCAGCAATCCGCTCGCGGCGCAAGCCTTCCATTCAACCCCTTCGAGTCCGCAGCATGAAAGTCACACTGATCCAGATGAATTCGATTAGCGACAAGGCCGCTAATCTGGCGAGCGCCAAAGCGCTCATTGAACAGGCTGTCGCTCAGGAACGGCCCGACTGGATATGCCTGCCGGAGGTCTTCGATTTCATTGGGGGAACGCGCGCCGAAAAAATGGCCGCCGCCGAAGAGCTGCCCGGCGGCGCGGCCTACGCCATGTGCCAGGATCTCGCGCGAGAACATCGCGTCTTCATTCATGCGGGCTCCATACTGGAGAAAATCCCTGGAGAGGAGCGGATCCACAACACCAGCGTCGCCTTCAATCGCGACGGCAAGGAAGTAGCCCGCTATCGCAAGATTCACATGTTCGACATCACGGCCCCAGACGGCGCGAAATATCATGAGAGCGCCGCCTTCAAGCCTGGAAGCGACGTCGTGACCTACGACTGCGAAGGGCTGACGATCGGCTGCGCCATTTGCTATGATTTGCGCTTTCCGTATTTATTCCAGGCCCTCGCGGATAAAAACGTTGATCTCATAGCTTTGCCGTCGGCTTTTACTTTGGTAACCGGCAAGGATCACTGGGAAGTTTTATGCCGCGCTCGCGCCATCGAAACGCAGGCCTATCTGTGCGCGCCCGCTCAGACCGGCGCCCACAAGGCCGGACACGAGACCCGCTTCACCTACGGAAACTCCCTGATCGCGGACCCTTGGGGACATGTGGTCGCCAAGGCCTCGGAAGGTCCTGGACTGGTGTCATCACATGTCGATATCGAACGTATTAGGAAAATACGTTCGATGATCCCGGTCGCAAAACACAAAGTCAACTTGACGGCGTAAGTCGAAACGCATCACCGGCGCGCCCGCGCGGAGCCCTCCGCGGGGCCCCGCGGGACGCTAAATTATCCCTTTTGATCATGGTGCTAGCCTCAATCCGCCGTCGAGGGGCTGGGCGCCGTGCGAGCGCCTGGACCAAATCAATAGAAGCACTTGCATTTTCCATATTTATTATTAGGCTTGATTTTGTAAATTTTGCGGGGGAACGATGCTTATCGAAATGTTCCCGCATTTGAATTAGTGCGCTAGCAGTTCAGGAGATCGTCGTGCCGCATGAGTTTTGCGCTCAAGTCACAGCCAGTCAACCGCGTTTAATACTCACATGACGATGAAAGAGGAACTTCCGGGAAACACATTGACCCGCGCGGCGTTGCGCGAGGCTGTGTATGCCTGCTGCCCCACTCTTTCTCGCGCGGAGGCCCGTAAAATCCTTGACACCGCCTTCGAGGAAATCTGTGAGGCGCTGGTTCGCGGCGAGCAGGTGAAATTGCGCTCATTTGGCACGTTCAACATCCGCAGCAAGCGCGGGCGCGTTGGCCGGAATCCCAAGACAGGGGTGGAGGCGCCAATCACGCCCCGCAAAGTTATGACCTTCAAGGCGTCGCCTGTTCTGGTCGCCCACATCAATGGCGAAGCGGCGCCTGAAGAAGAAGAATAGCAGGCGCCTGTCCTTGCCGCCCTGACGCCCTCGTCTCACTTTCGAGCGTTTTCCCTGACATATCATCTTAAACCGGCTTCTCATGGAGCCGAAGTCGCGCTATCGCGGAACAACATCGGATCGCGCCGCCGCGGAATGCGCTTTGCGGGGCGCCAGCGGAACTGGGGATAAAAATGCGGAAATTGGGCGTGGCCGTCGCGGTCTTCGCTGCTTGCGCGCTTTTGGTCGGCGCGCACAAGAACGACACCGAAGTGCTTCTGCTCGCCGCCGGGGCCCTGATCTGCGCCTACACCACATGGCGCTCCTCGGAAATCTCAAGCTTCCTCAAGATATTCGTCAGCATATTTTCTTCGGAAGTCATTGTCTTTGGCATGGTCAGGCTGATCGAAACAGAGGATTCCTGGCCCGCATCCCTCAAGGACTATACACTTCCGGAAAGCATGGCTCTGACGGTCGCCGTGTTTTCGGTCCTCGTATTCGCCGTGTCGCATATTCGCGTGGTCAAGCAGATGACGCGTATCGCGGATCTGTATTTCGATTCCACGGGCAATACTGAATCGCGGCTTATGGGCGTTCGCATCTTCGCCGGGCGCGAAAGCGCGCTCGCCATCGCGATGATCGTCCTGCTCGTGCTGATCAACCAGGGACAGGTCGGGATCACGGTCCGCCTCTCCTTCTTCAATCGCGACTGGTTCAACGCAATTCAGGAAAAGAACCAGGCTGAGTTCTGGCGCCAGTTGTTCATGGTCTTCACGCCCTGGGCCTTCGTTTACATCGTCAGCGCCGTGGTCGAATTCGTGATGCAGTCCATGCTGGTCATCCGGTGGAGACGATGGCTGACCCGCCATTACATCTCCCACTGGCTTGGCCGCCACGCACATTATCGCATGATTCTGGAAGGCGGACAGGCGGACAACCCGGACCAGCGCATCGCCGAGGACGTCAATTACTTCATCGACGGCGGCTCGGAAGCCTATGGCATATATTCCTATTCGATCCTGCTGATCTCGACCTTGAGTTCGCTCGTCTCCTTTTCGATCGTGCTCTGGAGTCTCTCCGGCAACTACCCGATCCCAGGCACCAGCATCCATCTTCCAGGCCTGCTGTTCTGGGTGGCGTTGCTTTACGCGCTGATCGGCACTCTGGCGACCTTTCTGATCGGCCGCTCCCTCAATACGCTCTTTTTCGAGCGGCAGCGGCGCGAGGCGGATTTCCGCTTTTCGCTGGCGCGCCTGCGCGAATACAGCGAGCAGATCGCGCTCCTGTCGGGCGAGCCAGCCGAACAGGCCTCCCTCGGACGCCGCTTCGACGGCATCGTCGCCAACTATCTGGCGCTCATCAGCAAGCGCAAGAAGCTGCTGGCCTTCACCTCGGGCTACGGGCAGATTTCGCCGATCATTCCCTATATTCTCACGGCGCCGTTCTACTTCGCGGGCAAGATCCAGCTCGGCGTCATGACGCAGACGGCGAGCGCCTTCAGCCGAGTGGAAGGCGCCCTGAATTTCTTCGTGACCTACTACACCTCGCTCGCCAGCTTCAAGGCGGTGCTGGACCGCTTGACCTCCTTCGGCGAGGCCATCGACGCGGCCGATGCGCGCCGCGAGACGGCGCTGCTGGCGTCGGCTCCGGCAGGCTCCCCCATTTCGCTTGATGGCGTCCTGCTGTCCTTGCCCGATGGCCGACGCATAGTGACCGCCGGACATCTGACATTCGCCAAGGGCGAATCCGTTTTGCTGTCGGGCCCCTCCGGCTCGGGAAAATCGACGCTGTTTCGCGCTATCGCCGGCCTTTGGCCTTATCGCGCGGGCGTCATCAGCGCGCCGGTCGGCGCGCATGTAATGCTGCTGCCGCAGCGGCCCTATATCCCCATGGGCTCGCTACGCGGCGCCATCGCCTATCCTCGCGAAGCGGACGCATATCCGGCCGACGAAGTGAAATCGGCGCTGGAGGCGGCGCAGCTTGCGTCATTCGTCCCGAGGCTGGACGAGGAAAACGGCTGGGGCCAGCGCCTCTCCGGCGGCGAGCAGCAACGCGTCGCCATCGCGCGCGCGCTGCTGGAGAAGCCGGACTGGCTGTTTCTCGACGAAGCGACCTCGGCGCTCGACGAACAGCTTGAAGCCAAACTATATAAGATCCTGCACGAGCGGCTGCCGGACACGACCATTGTTTCGATCGGCCATCGCGCCACGCTGGCGGCTTTCCATCAGCGCCACCTCGTGATGGAGCCCGGCGCCGACGGGCTGTTCACGCCGGCGGAAAAGGTTCTGGCATGACAAAGGGCGCCGATGGCGGCGACGGGCGCGCGGGCGGACGTTCGCTCAAGGTCAGGGTGAAGACGGCCCGCAAACGCTCGTTGTCTTCCACGCTCTGGCTGCAGCGCCAGCTCAACGACCCCTATGTCGCGCGCGCGAAGCGCGAGGGCTATCGCTCGCGCGCGGCCTATAAGCTGCTGGAGATGGACGAGCGCCATCATCTCCTCAAGCCCGGCATGCGCATCGTCGATCTCGGCGCCGCGCCCGGCGGCTGGTCGCAGATCGCCGCCGACCGCGTGAAGGTCGACGAGGGAAAAGGGAAAGTCGTCGGCGTCGATTTGCTCGAAATGGAGCCCCTCCCCGGCGTGTCATTCGCCGTCAAGGACTTCAACGACGAGGACGCGCCGGATTTCATCAAGGCCATGCTCGGGGGCCAAGCCGATGGCGTCATGTCCGACATGGCCGCCAACGCCACGGGCCACAAGGCGACCGACCATCTGAAGATCGTCGCGCTCGCGGATCTCGCGGCGGACTTCGCCTGCGAAGTGCTTTCGCCCGGCGGCTTCTTCGTCGCCAAGGTGCTGCAAGGCGGCACGGAGGGGCAGTTGCTCGCGCGCCTGAAACGCGATTTCGCCGTGGTGCGCCATGTGAAGCCGGCGGCGAGCCGCGCGGGTTCGGCGGAGCTTTACGTGCTCGCGACCGGGTTTCGGGGCGCTGCGCGAGACGCCTGACGAGGCGTCCGCTCAGGCGTCTCCCGCCGTCGCAATCCTGCCCGCAAGCTCATCGCCCGCATTTCGTGCAAGCCTCCAGAAGGAAAACACGGACGCCGCCGACACGGCCGCGACGACAAGAAACGCTGGAGCGAAATCCGCTGTCATCAGCGCGCCGCCGCCGCGCATCGCGCGTGACGCCTCCAGCGCGGCGGCGCCGATGGCGACGCCCGCCGATTGCGACAATTGCTGGCCAACGGAAGAGAAGCTTGTCGCGCGGCTCATGGCCCGCTGGTCGATCTCCGCATAGCCGATGGCGTTCAACGCCGTGAACTCCAGCGAACGGAAAAAGCCGCCCACGAGCAGCGCCGTCATGATGATCCAGTGCGGCGTTTGCGCCGTGAACCATGCGTTGACGATTAGAAAGACCGAGGACACAAGCGCGTTGACGATCAACACGCGGCGAAAGCTGAAGGCGCGCAGGATGGGCTGCGCCGCCGTCTTCATCGCCATTGCGCCGGCCGCCGCGACAAATGTCAGCGATCCCGACTGAAAGGCCGTCAGGTGGAAGCCTGTCTGCAACATCAGCGGCAGGAGAAACGGGATCGCCCCGACGCCGATGCGAAATAGAAAGCCTCCATAGATCGCCGCCCGGAAAGTCGGGATATTGAGCAGGCCGAGATCAAGAATGGGCGCGGGCGCCGTCCGGGCATGGCGGATATAGGCGAAGAGCGCGGCGATCCCGACGGCGGCCAGCGCGGCGGCGACAAAGGGCGGCGCGGCGTCTTCACCGGCAATGCTGAAACCGAACACCAGACAGAACAGCCCGACTCCGCTGAGCGCCGCGCCGCGCAGATCGAGCGGCGCCACGTCCTCTTCCCGCAGGTCAGGAATGTAAATGCTCGCCAGCAAGGCGCCGAGCGCGCCAATGGGGACATTGATCCAGAAAATATAGCGCCAGTGGAAGTAGGTCGCGATGAAGCCCCCGACCGGCGGCCCGATCAAAGGGCCGATCAGCGCGGGGATGGTGAGCCAGGCCAGCGCCCGCACAAGCTCCGAACGCGGCGCCGTGCGCAAAATGACAAGGCGTCCCACGGGAACCATCATCGCCCCGCCCATCCCCTGCACGATGCGCGACAAAACGACGGCGACGAGCGAGGTGGAGAGGCCGCAAAGGATCGACCCGAAAGTGAAAACGAGGATCGCGGCGCGGAACACCTTGCGTGCGCCGAACTTGTCCGCCGCCCAGCCCGAGAGCGGAATGAACACCGCGAGCGCCAGAAGATAGGACGTCAGCGCGAGCTTGAGCGCTACAGGGTCTTCATGCAGATCAGCCGCCATGGCCGGTAGCGCCGTCGCCAGCACCGTGCCATCCAGATTCTCCATGAACAGGGCCGTGGCGACGATGAGTGGCGTCAATACGGTGAAATGCAAAGGCGGAGGGCTTTCCTGAAAGGAATCGGAGGGCGGCTGGCGCGAACGGCGTCTTGAGATATAAAGCAATTCGCGTCAACGCGCGGCAATCGCAGCGGCCTATGTTGTCTGGACGCGCCCTTCCAGGCGGCGAGTGAGACTCGCTCTGGTTCTTTGGGCGAGTCTGGTGTACCGGTCAGCCCCTCAAAGAGGACAGCAATGAGCAACGACGCAGAGGGGCCGAAGGAAAAGCGGGGCATATTCGCGCGTCTTTTCGGTCGCGGCGCCGCTGAACCGGAACCGCAGGGCGTGGATGCGGCCGCGGAGCCGCCCGCCCCCAGGCGCAGCTGGCGGGAGCGGCTGTTTGGCGGATTGTTCCGCTCGTCTCAAGCCATAAGCAAAGGCATCGCCGACGTCTTCACCAAGCGCAAGCTCGACGCGCTGACGCTGGAAGAGCTGGAGGACGTGCTGCTGCGCGCCGACCTTGGCGTCGCCGCCTCCTCCCGCATCACCAAGGCGGTAGGCGCCGCCCGCTATGAAAAGGACATAGAACCCGACGAGGTGCGCGCCATCCTGGCGCATGAAGTCGAGCGCATCCTTGACACGGTCGCCCTGCCCCTGGAAATCGACGCCTCCAAAAATCCCTTCGTGGTGCTGGTCGTTGGCGTGAACGGCTCAGGCAAGACCACGACCATCGCCAAGCTGACCTCGAAATGGCGCGGCGAAGGCAAGAATGTCGTGCTAGGAGCCGGCGACACTTTCCGCGCGGCCGCCGTGGAGCAGTTGCGGGTGTGGGGGCAAAGGCTGGGCGCGACGGTGGTCGCGGGCAAGGAAGGCGCCGACGCCGCCGGCCTCGCCTTTGACGCGATCAAGACCGCGCGCGAACAGGGCGCCGACGTTCTGCTGATGGACACTGCGGGACGCCTCCAGAACCGCGCCGAACTCATGGCCGAGCTTGAAAAGATCGTTCGCGTCATGAAAAAGGCGGACTCGGAGGCTCCACATGCGGTGCTGCTGGTGCTCGACGCGACCGTCGGCCAGAACGCGCTGGCGCAAGTGGATGCTTTCGGCAAGACTGCCGGCGTCACCGGCCTCGTCATGACGAAGCTCGACGGCACCGCGCGCGGCGGCATTCTCGTCGCCATCGCAGAGAAATACGCTTTGCCGATTCACTTCGTTGGCGTGGGCGAAAGCGCCGACGACCTTGAACCTTTCGCCGCGCGCGACTTCGCGCGCGCTATCGCGGGGCTGGACCCCGAGGACTCTGACCCCGCGACCGCAGCGGCGGAGACAAATTCATGACGCAGGAAACAGCCCTCGAGGAAGCCAAGCCCACTGACGCGCCCAAGGGCAAACGTCTCAGCCCCGGCCTGAAGCTGGGTCTGGAGCTTGGTCCGCTCGCACTGTTTTTCATCGCCAACCAGAAATTTGGCATCTACGCCGCCACCGCCGCCTTGATGGTCGGCGTGATCTTCACGCTCGGCGTCTCCTGGGTCGTCACGCGGCGCCTGCCCGTGATGCCCGTCGTAACCGCGATCCTCGTGCTGATTTTCGGCACGCTGACTTTCCTGCTGCAGGACGAAACCTTCATCAAGCTGAAGGTGACGATCCTTTACACGCTCTTCGGTTCCGCCTTGCTGGGGGCGCTCTACTTCGACAAGCTGCTGCTCCCGGCCGTCTTCGACGCGGCCTTCCACATTGACGACGCTGGATGGCGCAAATTGACCTGGCGCTGGAGCTTTTTCTTTTTCTCCCTCGCGGGACTGAACGAGGTGCTGCGGCGCGTCCTGACGACCGACGCCTGGGTCAATTTCAAGGTTTTCGGCATATTGCCGCTCACCTTCCTGTTCGTGCTGTCGCAAATGCCGCTGGTGTTTCGACATGAAATCCCCCGAGAGGAGGAGGACGCCGAATCCCATTTCTAGTGGAGGAAGGCTCGCGCTTGGCTCCCACGACATGGAGCGTCCCAAGCGGCAATGTTTGGACCGCTTTTGACCCCTGAGCGGACCCTTCGGGGGCGTCCAAAAAACACGGGAGAGCCCATTAATGCCGCTATTGCGAAAATTGCGTGCGCTCTGTGTCGCGGCTTCCTGAACCTGCCGTCCACGAGCCGTCGACGCCAGCACATTGGTTAGCTTACGAACGAGGTCTTTCGTCCTGCGGCGTTGGGCTGCATAAGCGGTGTCGGTGCGCGGACCCTACTACAAGGACTCCGACCAAGCATAACCGCAATGGTTTCGCTTGCGCGGCTGGATTGCATTCGAAATCCGCCGCTGATGGAGTATGATTCTCGAAACGTCTCCTTTGGGCGCAAGTCGGGAGAGCATGGTGATCAGAAGACCTTTTCCAATGGCCGTGCTGGTCATTACTACAGCGCTATTCGCAACATCGACAGGCGCGGCGCGCGCGGAAGACGCGCCCTCCTCCCTCGCCGCGCAACCCTCGCTGACCGACACGCCGGATGGCCCCAAGGAGCAATTGCGCAGTGTCGGAATCTCGCCCGATGTTTCGGTCACGCAATTCTATCAGGGCCAGCCCGCAGGCGACGCCACGAAGACATGGTTCTATGGCGGCAAGGTTGACGGCTTTCTGAAGCTGGACCCGGAGAAGCTCGGCCTGTGGCCGGGCTTTCACGTCAATGCGCAATACGAACATTACTTCGGCGACGACATCAACCGCAGGGATTACGCGCTCATCCCCGTCAACACGGCGCAGGCCTATGTGAACCCGCAGGGCTATCACTCGGCGCTTTCGGTGAATGTCACGCAGGACTTCGGCGATCACGTTTCGGTGAGCGCGGGCAAGTTCAACATGCTCACGCTCGCCTCGCAGACGCCGCTCATCGGCGGCGGCGGCGTCGACACTTTCATGAACCGCGCCTTCGCCCTGCCCTCGACCGGCGTCGGCTACACGGCGGCGAGAGGCGGCGCGGCGGATCGCGTCGTCGTCTCCGCGCCTTACCTCATCGGCGGCGCGGTGACGCTGAAGACCGCGCCCGTGATCCTGACTCTCGTTGTCGTCGATCCGCGCAGCGCGCAGAATCCGCAAGTGATCGAGCATCCCTTCGACAAGGGCGTCGCGGTCGGCGGCGCGGCCACCATTCCGACGGAGATCGCGGGCCTGCGCGGCTACCAGAGCTTCCGCGCCGCCTACAGCGACGCGCGCGGCGTCGATCTCGACGACGTGGCCGGGCCGCGCCCGCCGCTCGCCGCTGGCGCGATCACGACGAAGAAGGGATATTGGTTCACCTCCTACGCCGTGCAGCAGAACCTCGTGCAAAACGCGGAGAAGCCCTCCGTCGGCTGGGGATTGTTCGGGCTCGGAACGCTCTCCGACGGCAATCCCAACCCGGTCAGATGGAGCATGCTCGCGGGCCTTGCGGGCAATAATCTGATCGACGGGCGCGAGGACGACCGCTGGGGCGCGGGCTTCTTCCATTACGGACTGACGCAGCCGCTGCTCAGCGCATTGGAGGCGCTCGACGTGAGAAGACGTGGCGAGGGCGGCGTGGAGACTTTCTACAACTTCGCGATCACGCGCTGGCTGCGGCTTTCCGCCGATCTGCAATTGATCGATCCGTGGAACCCGGCCAGAAATCGCGAGACTTACATGGCGTTGCGCCTGCAGACGAAGTTCTAGGCTAGCCGATCCGAATGTTTTCACCTGCCTTTCACGTCATCCTAAGGATCATAGGCCAGCCAATTTGGCAATGACCCGTTGGAGCAACTCCGCAATGTGATATTTGAACAGAAATAGGGGAATCATTGGCAGAAGCGCAGCGACCGTGACAGTCATTAATAGGCGTGCGCTTACCGGAATCAGGCGCATATTGCGCACGATTGCAACGCTGTTCGACAAATCGGCTAGCGACTGCAAATCGGGTGTGCCCAACAAAGGCTCCGCCTGGACGCTGGACGCATTCAGCCATTTTTTTTCAAAGTCGTTAACGTATTGCGCCGCCAACACTGAATAGTCGCTGATACCCTTCTCTTGGCAATTCCTAAGTTTCAATGTGAAAAAGCACGGGGGCAAAAGCACCAGCGCCAAGTCCATGATGAGAGTGGTCGCAAGTGCAGGGTAGATCGCCTCGAAGACGGAGATGCCCGAGGAAATTTCCTCGGCGAACGATGCGGACATGACCGCCGAGATCGCCATGACCAACGGCGTGAAATAGGTCTGCACAACTTCAAGATATCCAAGCCCGGCGGCGCCATCTGGATGAGTCGGCACAAGGTGGAGTTCCGATCTTGCGACGCGCCAGAGGAAACACCACCAAAGCGCAACCCGCCAGAGCCAGCGAAAACCAAGGAAGCGTACGAGTGGCAGACAAATGATCCAATACCACAAACCAGCCAAGTGAAACTCGTCTATGGCGCGGCCCAGGTCGGACCCTATCGTTTTTCCAGACAGGCGCAAATGCGCGGCGAACAATGTCAGCAGCACAGTTGCGAGGAGGCACATTGCTTCCGGAAACCAGGAGTCTCGCCACCGATTGGTCCGCGTGATTTCGGTTTCCAGCGCCGGCAGCGCATTCGTGGGCACGACGCCCGAACGGACAATCAGGCTGACAAACTCCCTCAACCGAGTATCCAATAAGGATTCGCAGAGGAACAACAGCGGAATGACTAACAGTAGGCGAACATGCGCGGCGATCACGGGGAGTGAAAAAAACTTGTATCCGACGCCGTCGATCAGCGCCAACCCGCACAGGATTGACCATGACAGCAAGCCCAGCGCCAGCCCGAGAGCAATCGCACTCCTCCCACCCCGGACGAAGCCCAAACGTTCACCCATCCGGTGCAGCGGGCCACCGAATAACGAGAATTTCTCGAAGGTTCGCCGTCCTTCCATGAATGAAGAGTAAGGCGGCGGTGAGCTCAGGGTCAAACCACGAATTGTCGCAACCTACGGCGACGCGCGAACGACAGCTTGTGGCGCATTGCCGAAGTTCACGCCTTCCCCGCTCCGAAACTCAAATAGGGTTCGAAGCCTCGGATTTGAACCACTAACGTCGGGGCCGATTTCCAGCTTCCGCCTCGCTTGGGCCGCTTGACGATTTCATTAACCAAAACGCCGTAACGCTCTATTCACGATAAATATTCGCAAAGAAGTCACCAAGCAGAACTCGCGTTTTCAAATCAATAACCACGGCGAATGCTTTACATTTACGATAAAAATTTACGGGCTATGCTCTTGCGCATCATCAAGAGCGACGCCAGCGCGTTTTTCGCGGCGCGTTACGAGAACGGTGTGCGTCCATGTTTCACAAGCGTTTTTTCTCTGCCCTCCGTGGCGCCGTCGCGGCCGCCGCTCTGTCGGCGGCTTTGGCGAGCGGAGCTCAGGCCGGTCCAATAATCCTGCATGGCAACGGCCCCTCTCCCGGATCGGACCAGATTGTTCCGGCCGCCAACCAGGGGCCGCTGGGCGGCGGCTTCCTGGAAATGCTGGTCACCCAGGGCGATCCCGGCGCGCGAGGCGGCTATCGTCAGCAGCAATACGCGGATCCCTCCCGCCAGCGGGCCGCAGCCTCGAATGGGCAGCAGATTAACCTGCGCCGCGAGGTCGACCCCGCCTATCTGCGTGCGGAGGTCGAATATTCCGGCGCCGAGACGGGCTCGATCGTCGTCGATACCAACAGCAAATATCTCTATTACGTAAAGGCTCCGGGCCGGGCCATCCGCTATGGCATTGGCGTCGGGCGTCCCGGCTTCGAATGGTCGGGCGTCAAGACGATCAGCCGCAAGGCCGAATGGCCGGACTGGACTCCCCCCTCCGAAATGCTGGCGCGCCGCCCAGACCTGCCGCGCTTCATGCCGGGCGGCCCCGAGAATCCGCTGGGCGCCCGCGCCTTGTATCTCGGATCGTCGCTGTATCGCATCCACGGAACCAACGAGCCCTACACCATCGGCCAGAACGTCTCCTCGGGCTGCATTCGCATGATGAACGAGGATGTGACCGATCTCTATGAGCGCGTAAGAGTCGGCACGCGCGTCGTGGTGCGCTGATCCCCGTCCTACGGCGGGCTCCGGGCGAAGCCGGCTCCAAAAGCGCCGGCTTCAAAATAGAGCAGCCCCAAAGGTGGCGAGGATGTTGCAATTGCGGCGGCTTCGGGCGATAGCAGATGCGTAGCCACCTTTTTATCCGCAGAGGCCAATCCCTTGCCAAGCCTCATTCGTTTCCTGATTACCTTGGCCGTTCTGGCGGCGCTAGGCTATGGAGCCATGCTGGCCCTGGTCACCTTCGTGACGCCGCAGCCGCGCGAGATGACGCAAACGATTTCTCCGGCGCGATTGAACAAATAGGCTCCAGGGAGAGCGCAAAGTGAACGCTCAGCCCCGCGCACTCCGCCAGCTAGATTGTTTCCTGGACATGCTCGCCGCCGAGCGCGGCGCCGCCCGCAACACGCAGGACGCGTACCGGCGCGACCTCTCCGACTACATCGACTATCTCGCGCGCTCCGGGAAAGAGCCCGCGTCCGCGAGCACGGACAGCCTGCGCGACTATATTTCCGCGCTCGGCGCGCGCGGCCTGTCCAACGCGACGGTCGCCAGGCGCATTTCGGCGCTACGACAGTTTCACAAGTTTCTCTATGTCGACCGCCATCGCACGGATGATCCCGCCGCCTCGCTGGACGGGCCGCGCCGCGTCAGAAGCGCGCCGGGCGTCTTGTCGATGGCCGAGATCGACGGCCTTCTGCGCGTCACGAAGGAAGGACTCGAAGACGAGAAGCGCCCGCTCGGCGAGCGCATGCGCGCGGCGCGCATGTATGCGCTGCTGGAGACGCTCTACGCCACCGGCCTGCGCGTCAGCGAGCTTGTATCGCTGCCAAAGAGCGCGGCGCGGGCGCGCGACCCTTTCATCGCGATCAAGGGCAAGGGCGGGCGCGAGAGAATTGTGCCGCTGACGACGCACGCCAAACAGGCCATCGCCGCCTATCGCGCATTGCTGGAGGCCAAGAGCCCCGCGCTCGCCGCGACGCCCTTTCTGTTTCCCTCCGACAGCGACAGCGGCCATATGACGCGACAGGCCTTTGCGCGCGACCTTAAGACTGCGGCGGTCGCAGCTGGCATCGCCGCGAGCGACATTCACCCCCATGCGCTGCGCCACGCCTTCGCCAGCCATCTCTTGCAGAACGGCGCCGATCTGCGCGTCGTGCAGGAGCTGCTGGGTCACGCGGATATTTCGACGACGCAGATCTACACCCATGTCCTCGACGAGCGTATGTGCGCGATGGTGCGCGACCTGCATCCTATGGGAGATGAGGGGAAGCAGTAGCGGCTTGTTTGATTAACCCGCCTGCGTCAGCCGCGCCGCATAGCGCGCCATAAGATCGACTTCGAGGTTGAAGAAATCCGCCGCCTTGCGCGCGCCGATCGTCGTCACGGCGAGCGTATGCGGGATGATGAGCACCGAGAATCGGTCGCCCTCGACCTCGTTCACGGTCAGAGAAACCCCGTCCAGCGTCACCGAGCCCTTCGGCGCGATGAAGCGCGCAAGCTCATGCGGCGCCTCGATCATGAAACGCGCCATCCCGTCAAAGTCGTCGCGCGAGACGATCTTCGCCATCCCGTCGACATGGCCGGTGACGATATGGCCGCCGAGTTCGTCGCCGATCTTCAGCGCGCGTTCGAGATTGATCTTCGTCCCGACGCGCCACTGCGCGGCCGTGGTGCGGGCGAGAGTCTCCGCGGCCGCGTCGATCTCGAAATATGTCCGTTCGCCCTCACCTGCCGCCGCAACCACGGTCAGGCACGGGCCGGAACAGGCGATGGATGCGCCAAGCGCGATGCTCTCGGCCGGATAGGAACAGGCGATGCGCAGACGCCGCAAGGCGCCGCGCTCCTCGACGGAAACGACCTCGCCCATATCGGTGATGATGCCCGTGAACATCAGGCCGCCCTCTCTCGCCGGACCATTGCGTCGGGCCCGAATTGCGCGGTCTCGGCGAGGCGATAGAGCCGCTCGTCCTCAAGCACCGCGCGCGCGGCCGGACGCAATGCGAGACGCCCGGAGCCGCCAAAGGGCTTCGCGCCCGTATGCACGATCACCTCGTCCGCGAGGCCGCCGGTGATGAGGCTTTCGGCGACGCGCGGGCCTCCCTCGCAAAACACGCGCGTCACGCCTCGCCGCCCAAGCTCCGTCAGCGCGGCGTCGAGAGCCACGCGTCCCAGCAAATCAGTGCGCACGCGCAGGATCTCGGCGCCCGTCGCGGCGATGAATTTCTCTATCTCGTTCATCGCCACGCTCTGCCCCACGACCAGCAGCGTCGGAATCTCGCGCGCCGTCGTGGCGAGGCGCGATCCCGGCGAAAGCGAAAGCCGCGAGTCGAGCACGACGCGCAATCGCTTCTCGTCCTCCATCCCCGGCAGGCGAATGGTCATCAGCGGATCGTCCTCCCGCGCGGTGCCGGAGCCGACCATGACCGCGTCGTGCAGCGCGCGCTGCATGTGGGTATAGGAGTCGGCGAGCGGCCCGGTGATGTGCAGGCGCTGGTCATGCGTCGCGCCGGCGGCGTAGCCGTCGGGCGTCTGCGCGAGTTTGAGCGTCACCATCGGGCGGCCCTGCGTCACGCGAAGCGTATGGCCGAGATGGTCGCGTCTGGCCTCGCCCTCCAGCACATGGGTCGCGACCTCGATTCCAGCCGCGCGAAGCAGCGCATGGCCGCGCCCGGCGACGCGCGGATCGGGATCGTCCATGCCGGTGACGACGCGCGCGACGCCACGGGCGGTGATCGCGTCAACGCAGGGCGGCGTCGCACCATGATGGGAACAGGGTTCCAGCGTCGCATAAAGTGTCGCGCCGCGCGCCGCCTCGCCCGCCTCGGCGAGCGCCATTGTCTCGGCGTGCGGCCGTCCGCTGATCCCGGTGAAGCCTCGCCCGACGATGACGCCATCGCGCACGACCAGCGCGCCAACCGCCGGATTGGGCGCGGCGCGGCCCAAGTTGCGGCGTCCAAGCGCCAGCGCCGCCGTCATATAGGTTTCGTCTCTGTGCAAATCGATCATGCCCGTTCCGGCGCCTTGTCCGCTGACGCCTTGTCTTCGGACGAAGCCTCGTCGGATTCGTCCGGCGCATCGCCGCCGCCCGCGACGAGTTCGTCGATGAGCGTGTTGAAGTCCTTCGCCTCGCGAAAATCGCGATAGACCGAGGCGAAGCGCACGTAAGCGACGGGATCGAGCGAGCGCAGCCCTTCGATCACGAGTTCGCCGATCTGGGTGCTATCGACTTCCGGATCGCCGGAGCTCTCCAGCTGGCGCACGACGCCATTGACCATCTGCTCGACGCGCTCGGGATCGACCGGGCGCTTGCGCAGAGCGACTTCAAGCGAGCGCATCAGCTTGTCGCGGTCGAAGGGCGCGCGCCGCCCCGATTTCTTGATGACGACGAGTTCGCGCAGCTGCACGCGCTCGAAGGTGGTGAACCTTCCACCGCAAACGGGGCAGACACGGCGCCGCCGAATGCAGGAGTTGTCCTCGGCGGGGCGCGAGTCCTTCACCTGCGTGTCGGAGGAGCTGCAATAAGGACAGCGCATCTCTCTGGCCTTTATAAAGACGCCCCCTCTCCCCGGAACGGGAGAGGGGGCGCGTGAAGGGCGTTGAAGCCTCTTAGTAGATCGGGAACTTCGCGGTCAGCGCGTGGACCTTTTCCTTCACCGCCGCTTCATTCGCGGCGTTGCCTTCTTCACCCTTGGCGGCGAGGCCGTCGAGCACCTCCACGATGAAGCCGCCGACCTGCTTGAACTCCGCCGCGCCGAAGCCGCGCGAGGTCGCCGCCGGCGAGCCGAGGCGAATGCCCGAGGTGACGAAGGGCTTCTCGGGGTCGAAGGGAATGCCATTCTTGTTGCAGGTGATGTGGGCGCGGCCCAATGCTGCTTCCGCCGCCTTGCCCGTGATCTTCTTGGGACGAAGATCGACGAGCATGAGGTGGTTTTCCGTGCCGCCGGAAACGATGGCGAAGCCGCCCGCGACAAGCGTCTCGGCAAGCACTCGGGCGTTGTCCTTGACCTGCTGCTGATACGCCTTGAACTCAGGCTTCAACGCCTCGCCGAAAGCCACGGCCTTGCCGGCGATGACATGCATCAGCGGACCGCCCTGCAGGCCGGGGAAGACCGCCGAATTGATCTTCTTGGCGATGTCCTCGTCATTGGTCAGCACCAGACCGCCGCGCGGGCCGCGCAGCGTCTTGTGCGTGGTGGTGGTGACGACATGGGCGTGCGGGAACGGCGAGGGATGCAGGCCGGCGGCGACGAGGCCGGCGAAATGCGCCATGTCGACCATGAAATAGGCGCCGACGCTGTCCGCGATCTTGCGGAAG
>Ga0182030_10004666_pt1 | contig 29240 bp, 27 predicted proteins | sample 812S3MmetaG_FD_121299 | JGI IMG/M metagenome (GOLD analysis project Ga0182030, IMG submission 121299) | Permafrost microbial communities from Stordalen Mire, Sweden - 812S3M metaG (Illumina Assembly) | ecosystem: Environmental > Terrestrial > Soil > Wetlands > Permafrost | place: Sweden...
ACTTAGGCGTTCTACATGTGGCTCGGCGCATGCAAATGCGCAACCCACGGTACTGCTGGAGGCAGACCTCTTTCTCTTAAACCTTGAACGCCCGCCTTACCCAGCGCGGGCCATGATGTCTAGGCGGGGCGCGCTATTTGACGACCTTAAAGCGCGCCCGGCCGGGCTTGGCTGCGGCGGGCGCCGAGGCGGGCGTAGCTGCCGGCGGCGGGACCTCCGGATCGGCCTCGTTGAACACCATGCCCTCGCCAGTCTCGCGGGCGTAGATGCCGAGAATGGCGTGCATCGGCACTCGTACATGGTGCACGATGCCGTTGAAGCGCGCCTCGAACATCACCCATTGGTTCTGCAGCAGCAGATGCTGGGTTGCGTTCATCGAGACGTTGAGAACCAGCTTGCCATCCTTGACGAAGGCGGTCGGTACATCGACACCCTCACGGGTCGCATCAACAATAATGTGCGGCGTGAAACCCGAATCACTCATCCATTCGTGCATGGCACGCAGCAGGTAGGGACGGCGCGAGGCCGGAATCGTGCTGCTGCTCCCAGCGCCACTCATCAGATGACCCCGAGCTCGGTCTCCGCTTCCGAAAGGCTGGCGCGGAAGGCGGGCCGCGCAAACACATGCTGTGCATAGCGCTCGAGGGCCGGGGCCTGGCTCGCGACTTCGATCTCATAGCGGGGCAGGCGCCAGAGTATCGGCGCGATCGTGGCGTCCACGACTGAGAACTCATCGCTCAGGAAGAATGGCTTGACCTTGAACAGGTCGGCACTTTGCAGAATGGTCTCGCGCAGCGACTTCTTGAGCTTGAGCTGCTGCTTCTTGTCCGGTTCGCGCTCGATCTGCTCGACCAGCTGGTACCAGTCGCGCTCGATGCGATACAAAGCCAGCCGGAACTGGGCGCGGTTGACCGGATCGACCGGCATCAGCGGCGGATGGGGAAAGCGCTCGTCCAGATAGTCGATGACTACGCGGGCGTCGTAGAGCACCAGGTCGCGATCCACGAGGGTGGGCAGGCTGTGATAGGGATTCAGATCCAGCAGGTCCTCGGGGTAGCGTCCCGGAACCACACTGATGACATCAATGTCGATGCCTTTTTCAGCCAGGATGATCCGCACCCGGTGGCTCTGCGGCTCATCGGGTGCGGAGAACAGCGTCATGATCGACCGGCGGCTCGCCATAATTCAGGTAACCCCGAGGCGCTGGTGACGCCGCACGAAGGCCGTCAGTGGACGTCCTTCCAATATTCCTTCTTCAGCAGCCACGCCATCCACGTCAGCGCGAGCATGAACAGCACGGCCCACACGCCGATGCCGCGCCGACTGACCTGCGCTGGCTCGCTGGCGTAATCGAGAAAGTTCACGGTATCGCGTACGAAGTCATCGTACTCGGCCGGCGTCATCTGCCCCGGGGTTGTGATGACGAAGTGATCGAATACCTTGGAGTTCGCGCCATCGACCATCTGATCCTTGAACACCGCTTCCTGCACGCCCTGGAGCTCGGAGAGCACCGCGGGCATCGCCGGATTGGCGAGCATCAGATTGTTGGTGCGCGTCGGCCGGCTCGGATCGATGTAGAAGGTCTTGAGAAACTTGTAGACGTAATCCGAACCCTCGCGCGCCCGCACGATCAGGGACAGATCGGGAGGCTGCTAGCCAAACCAGGCAATGCCATCGGCCGCCTTGAGGCTGGTGCCAATGTAGTCGGCCGTGGTCTCGCCGGGGCCGAGGAGGTACTCCTGCAGCTCCTTGTCGGGGATCTTCAAGTCGGTGCCGAGGCGCGAATAACGCAGGTACTTGAGCGAGTGACAGCCGACGCAGTAATTCATGAAATTACGCGCGCCGCGCTGGAGCGATGAGAGGTTAGCGACGTCGTTGTGCGCGTGCCAGGCCTGATAATCGAGCGGCGCGGCAGGCTCCGCAGCGCCCTCGGCCGCCAGCGACAGCGACGGCACCAGCAGGATGGCGACGAGACTGGCGAGCTTAACCATGGTACGTCACCCTCTCCGGAACCGGCTTGACGGGATCCCAGCGCGAGTACCAGGGCATCAGCCAGAAGAAGGCGAAGTAGCCCACGGCAAACACCCGCGCGAGCCATACGTACAGCGTGCTCACTTCCTGCATACCGAGCCACATCAGGACCAGAAAGGAGATCGTGAAGACGGTGAGGAAGCTCTTGAAGATCCAGCCGCGATAGCGGATCGACTTGACCGGCGAGCGATCGAGCCACGGCAGGAAGAAGAACGAGAGCACCGCCAGCAGCAGCAACAGCGCGCCGATGCCTTTGTTTGGTACCGCCCTCAGGATCGCGTAGTAAGGCGTGAAATACCAGGAGGGCGAAATTGGATTCGGCGTGGATAAGGCATCGGCCGGCTCGAAATTGGCCGGCTCAAGGAACAGCTTGCCCATGGTCGGCACGAAGAATACGACCACACAGAACAGCGTCAGGAAGAAGCACACGCCGACGATGTCCTTGACGGTATAGTAGGGATGGAACGGGATGCCATCGCGCGGCGGCAGCCCATCTGCGCCCCGCGTGGTCTTCACATCCACGCCATCGGGGTTGTTCGAGCCGGTCTCGTGCAGTGCAATCAGGTGCAGCGCGACCAGCAGCAACAGGATCAGCGGGATCGCGATCACATGCAGCGAGAAGAACCGGCTTAGCGTCGCATCGGCCACGCCATAGTCACCGCGTATCCACTCGACCAGCCCGGTACCGATCACCGGTATCGTCGAGAACAGGTTGATGATCACGGTCGCCGCCCAATAGGACATGTTGCCCCAGGGCAGCACGTAGCCCATGAAGCCCTCGGCCATCAGCGCCAAGTAGATGATCATACCGAACAGCCACAGCAGCTCGCGCGGCGCCTTGTACGATCCGTATAGCAGCGCGCGGAACATGTGCAGGTAGACCACCAGGAAGAAGGCCGAGGCCCCGGTCGTGTGCAGGTAGCGGATCAGCCAGCCGTACTTGACCTCGCGCATGATGAACTCGACCGAATCGAATGCGGTTGTCGCCCCGGGCTTGTAGAACATCGCCAGGAAAATGCCCGAAAGCAGCTGCATCACCAGCACCAGCAGCGCCAGCGAGCCAAAGAAGTACCAGAAGTTGAAATTTTTCGGCGCGAAGTACTCGGTCAACGAGCCTTTGATAAATGCATCGACCGGCAGGCGCCTGTTGAGCCAGCCCCAGAACCCGGGCTTGGTCACTTCATTGGGGTTTGACATCAGGCGGCCCCCTTCTTCGTGCCGTCGTCGCCGATCAGCAAGGTGTTGTCATCTGGGAAGCTGTAGGGTGGAATGACCAGATTGACCGAGGCCGGTGAGCCGTCGAAGACCCTGCCAGCGAGATCGAAGCGCGACCCGTGACAGGGGCAGAGGAACCCGCCCGGCCAAGTGGGACCGAGCGATGGGGTCGGGTCGCCGACATCGAAATGCGCCTTCGGCAGGCACCCCAGGTGCGTGCAGATGCCAATCATCACCATGATATCGGCGCGGCGCGCACGCTGCTCGTTCTGTGCATAGACGGGCTGGTCTGAATCCTTGGATTTCGGGTCCTTCAGTTGCGCGTCGTGAGCCGACAGCTGAGCCACCATTTCGGCGGTTCGTCGGATGATGTAAATCGGCTTCAGACGCCATACGTAAGTGAGCATCTGGCCGGGCTCAAGGTTGGCGAGCGGCACGCTGATCGGCACCCCGAGTGCCTTGGCCCGCTCGGACGGTGCCCAGGATTCGATGAACGGCGTGGCCGCGAAAATCACGCCGACCGCCGCCGTGGCGCTGGTGGCCACCGTCAAAAACTTGCGGCGGCTGTCATCAACTGCATCGTCTACGGTCTGAGAACCGGCTTCACTCATGGGTACCTGCTCCGCTCGCCCGCCATCACAGACCGCACCGGGTCCGTCCCATCACGGGCTACGTGTTCCTTCGGGAAGTGTCGCATTATACACATCCCAAATACCTCGCCTGCGACTCTAGAGCGGGCGGATTGTGGCTTCCGGGGGATATCCGGGAGCATTGGCCGACGGCACGCATCAGAGATCGAGGATGAAGCTACAGCAACTCCGGCACAGCGCAGTATTCCTGATCGGGGCAATCACCGGCGGGCTGGCACTGGCTTTCGTTGCAGTATTGCTCGATCCGCGGCTCCTGCCCCGCCGCACCCAGGCCATTGTGCCGCCGCGGGCGAGCGCGGCCGCACCGGCCACACCTTCAGCCTCAGCGCCCGCTAAAGTCGAGGCACCGCCGGCCCCGGATCCACAGCCGCTGCATTCCTTCGCAGCGGCGGTCCATCGCGCGGCCCCGGCGGTGGTCAATATCTACACACGCAGCGTGGTGCGCGAGCAGGTCCGCCCCTCCCCTCTGCAGCAGTTCTTCGGCGACTTCGGGACTCTCGAGCGCAACCGGGTGCAACAATCCCTGGGCTCGGGCGTCATTATTGATGCTGCCGGTCACGTCGTGACCAACAATCATGTCATTGCCAACGCGACGGACGTCTCGGTACTGCTGGCTGACGGACGCCTGACCCGCGCCACGATTGTCGGCCGCGACCCGGACACCGATCTGGCGGTGCTCTCGATCAATCTAAAGAACCTGCCGGTGATGCCGCTCGGGCGCTCCGATCGTTTGCAGGTGGGCGATGAGGTGCTGGCGATAGGCGAGCCACTCGGACTTACCCAGACCGTGACCCACGGCATTGTGAGTGCCACGCAGAGGCGGCAGCTGGGCCTGGCGAACTTCGAGGACTTCATCCAGACCGATGCGGCGATCAACGAAGGCAATTCAGGGGGCGCCCTCATCAATGCCCAGGGCGAGCTGATCGGCATCAACACGGCCGTGATTGCCAAGAACTCGGATACCACGGGCGTCGAAGGGATCGGCTTTGCGATCCCGGTCAATATGGTGCGCGGGGTGCTGCAGCAGATCCTGGATCATGGCCGTGTTATTCGCGGCTGGATCGGGGTCGTCGGTGAATACCTAAGCGATGAGCAGGCGCGCGAGGCGGGTCTGCAACGTGGCGGAGCGGTCGTGACCAACATGTACCGCGGCAGCCCGGCCGTCAGCGCCGGCATTCAGACCGGCGACGTGATCCTGCAGGTCGAGGGGCACGACGTGCGCAACTGGCAGGAAGCGCTCGAGCGGATCGCCGACATCAAGCCTGGCACCCAAGTGCATCTGCAGCTGCTGCGCGGCACGCAGACTCAGACTCTTGCGCTGACAGTGGCCGAAAGCCCGCGCGCCAGCTAACTCGGCACGCGCCGGATCTGCGCCCCGAGCTGCGCCAGCTTCTCTTCGATCGCTTCGTAGCCGCGATCGATGTGATAGATGCGCTCGATGTCGGTGCGCCCTTCGGCCACCAGGCCCGCAAGTACCAGACTGGCAGAGGCACGCAGGTCCGTAGCCATCACAGGCGCCGCGGTCAGGTTCTGGATTCCGTGGATGATGGCGGTGTTGCCCTCGAGCCGGATCTCGGCGCCCATGCGTCGCATCTCGAGCATGTGCATGAAGCGATTCTCGAAGATCGTCTCGACGACGGTCCCGACGCCATTGGCCACGGTATCGAGCGCCGCGAACTGCGCCTGCATGTCAGTCGGGAACGCCGGGTAGGGCGCGGTGCGCACATCAACCGACTTGGGCCGCCGGCCGCGCATGTCCAGTTCCACCCAGCCCTCCCCGCGCCCCACGGTGGCGCCGGCTTCCTCGAGCTTGTTGAGCACGGCATCCAGGTGTTCGGCGCGCGTGTTCTTCAGGCGCACGTGCCCGCTGGTGATGGCGCCGGCCACCAGGTAGGTTCCGGCCTCAATGCGATCCGGCAACACGCTGTAGGTGGCGCTGTGGAGTTCCTTGACCCCCTGGATCACGATCCGGTCAGTACCGGCGCCGTGGATCTTGGCACCGCAAGCGATCAGGAAATCGGCCAGGTCCACGACTTCCGGTTCGCGCGCCGCATTCTCGAGCACGGTCTCACCCTCGGCGAGGGTTGCGGCCATCATCAGGTTCTCAGTGCCGGTGACCGTTACCGTATCGAGCACCAGCCGCGCGCCGTGCAGACGCTCGGCGCGGGCGCGGATATAACCGCCCTCGATGTGGATATCAGCGCCCATGGCCTGCAGGCCTGCCACATGAATGTTCACTGGCCGCGCACCAATCGCGCAGCCGCCGGGAAGCGAAACATCGGCCCGCCCGTAGCGCGCCAGGAGCGGCCCGAGCACCAAGATCGAAGCGCGCATTGTCTTGACCAGCTCATACGGGGCAAAGCACTCCCGGATCGAACTCGGGTCGACCTCGATGCGCATCTTTTCGTCAATGGTCACCGTGACGCCCATGCGCCCGAGCAGCTCGATCATGGTCGTGACATCTTGAAGATGGGGCACGTTGGCGATGGTCACGGGCCCGTTGGCGAGCAACGCCCCTGCCAGAATCGGCAGCGTAGCGTTCTTGGCGCCCGAGATGCGCACCTCGCCCTCAAGCGGCTTGCCCCCGGTGATCTGCAGAATATCCAATGCGGCGTTTCCTTGGCCTATGGCCGTTATTGCGGTGCGCCTGCCGGCACGTTAACCGGGCGCCGCGCCGCCCATTCCTCGGGCGTGTGTGCTTCGATCGATAGTGCGTGGATCTCCCGGCCCACCCGTGCACCCAGGGCACTGTAGATGCGCTGGTGGCGCGCGATGGGACGCTGGCCGGCAAAATCCTCGCTGATCACCAGCGCCTCAAAGTGCGTCTGATCTGCCGAGCGTACCTCGACGCGAGCGCCAGGCAGCGCGGTGCGGAGCAGTTCGGCGACCTGATCAGGATGCATCGGCGTTTGGCCTTGAGTTTAGTGTCGTTGTGCGGATCGAAAAGGTTCCCGGCTACGCATCATAAAATAACCCGGACCCGGGTGGCGGCGTTCAGGGTGCTGCGATCCCCCGCAGAACCCGACCCGGCGCGATATGATGAGCACGAGGGCTCCCTACCCACGGAGCCGAGAACCATGAGCCACCGCGAGGGGCGCCATCATACCCACGACCCACACAAAATGAGCCCGGTGTCAGCAGATCACAGCAGCGAGAGCGGCCTGCTGGAGGCCGGGCGACGGGCGCTCGACATTGAGCAGGCCGGTCTTGCGGCCTTGAGCCGGCGTCTGGACCACGCATTTGCCGCTGCCTGCCGCCTGCTGCTGGCCTGCCGGGGCCGTGTGGTAGTGACCGGCATGGGCAAGTCCGGGCACATCGCCGGCAAGATCGCCGCGACCCTTGCCAGTACCGGGACCCCGGCCTTTTTCCTGCATCCGGCCGAAGCAGGCCACGGCGATCTGGGCATGATCACCGACCAGGATATGGTGGTCGCACTGTCCAACTCCGGCGAGACGGCCGAGATTCTGACGCTGCTCCCGCATCTGAAGCGGCTCGGCATCCCGCTACTGGCACTGACCGGCAGCAACAGCTCGACGCTCGCGCAGGCAGCTGATGTCGCGCTCGATGTCGGTGTCGAGCTGGAAGCCTGCCCGCACAACCTCGCCCCCACCGCCAGCACCACGGTGGCACTGGCGATGGGTGATGCGCTGGCCGTCGCGGTGCTCGAAGCGCGCGGATTTTCGGCCGAAGACTTTGCCCGCTCCCACCCGGGCGGCGATCTGGGACGCCGGCTGCTACTGCGCGTTGAGGATCTGATGCGCCAGGGCGCAGCGCTGCCGCAGGTGCGTCCGGAGACAACGCTGGCCGCCGGGCTGGTCGAGATGAGCCGCAAGGGCCTCGGCCTGACCGCCGTCACCGACAGCGGCGGGCGGGTGCTCGGCGTATTTACCGATGGCGATCTGCGGCGCGCGCTCGATCGTCGCCTGGACGTGCATACGACGACCATGCAGCAGGTCATGACCAGCGGCGGGCGCACCATCGGCCCGCGCGAACTGGCCGCGGCGGCGGCGCACGTCATGGAAGAGTATCGCATCACCGCGCTGCTGGTTGTCGATAGCGAGCATCGCCTGATTGGGGCGCTGAACGTTCATGATCTGATGCGCGCGCGCGTGGTCTAGTGTATGGCACGCCCGGCAGCTGCAAAATCCATTCGTCTGCTAGTGCTCGATGTGGATGGGGTACTCACCGACGGCCAGCTCTACTACGGCGCACGTGGCGAGCAGCTGAAGGTTTTCCACGTGCATGATGGCTATGGCATTCAGGCGCTGCACCGTGCTGGCGTGCAGATCGCGGTACTCTCAGGCCGCCGTTCGGCGGCAGTTGCGCGTCGCTGCCGCGAACTGGGGATCCGCGAAGTTCACCAGGGCATTGCCGACAAGGCCCGCGCATTTGAGCAGCTGATCAAGCGGCTTGGCATCGCGGCGCATCAGTGCGCCTGCATTGGCGATGATGCGCCGGATGTGCCCATGATGCTGCGTGTAGGCATCGCCTTTGCGGTCGCCAACGCGCACGCCGATGCGCGACGCGCCGCGGATCGGCAGACGCAGCTGGCCGGCGGCGCTGGTGCCGTGCGCGAGGTGTGCGACTGGATCTTAAGCGCTCGCACCGGTGACAGGTCATGATGCGCCGGCCCCTGATGCTGGCCACGGTACTGGCGATTACAGCTATTTTTTGGTTGTTCATCCGTACGCCCCAATCCGAGGAGGCCGCAGCTACCACCAATCCAATGAGCGCACCACAGCCGGGCTTTGCAGCCACGGATGCCGTTCTCATCCAGACCGGCGATAACGGCGAACCGCTGTATACGCTGCACGCCACTCATATCAGCCAGCCGCAGACGGGCCAACCGATCGAGGTGACTGATCCGGATTTCACCGACCAGGTGGATGCCGATAACCGCTGGAGCGTGCATGCGCTGCGCGGCGAGCTGCCACCGGCCGCAGATCACGTGGAGCTCTACGGCAACGTCAATGCGCGCGGGGAGCGCGGCGGCCTCGCGCCGCTGCTGCTGCACACTGAACAACTGGGATTTGATATGCCAACCCAGATCATCAACACGAGCGAGCCGGTGGCGGCCGACTGGGGCAAAGCGCACCTCACCAGCCAAGGCCTGCAGGCCGACCTCAAGACGCACAATCTGGTATTGCAGGCGGATGTCCATGGCCAGATTACGCCGTAGCGCCCTGCTGCTGCTCATCGCCGCCTGCGGCGCCGCCAGCGCGACTGATGCCGTGCGCATGCAGATGGCGGGCTGGCAGCTCAGTGCCTCAAGAATCAACGGCAGCTATCAGCCCAACCATGTCGTGGTCCTGGATGCGGTCCTGGTCCAGGGCCTGGATACGATCCGCGCCGACAAGGCCGAGGCCAGCGCGCTGGAGGTCAAGGATGCCACCTGGTACCTGACCGGCAAGGTGCAGGTGCAGGTGCCGCAGGGCGAACTGATGGCCGATTCGGCCACCATCACTTTCCGCGAAGGCCAAGTGGTTTTGGCCACGGCCCACGGGAAGCCGGCCAACTTTGCCCAGCGCACCGCCCCGGGTGTGCCCGCGGCCAGCGGGCACGCCAAGGATATTGCCTACGATGTGCCCAAGGGGGAAGTGCGCCTCAATGGCGACGCCTGGGTCACGCGTGAGCACAATGATCTGAGTGCCTGCCAGATCATTTACAACATCACGCAGCAGACCGTTGATGCCCAGAAGTGCGAGGACGTCGAGGAAGGGGTACACGGCACGATCGAGCTCAAGCAATCGGCGCCAAGTCCGGGAGCCGTGAAGTGACCCAGTTGATGGCCCAGAACCTGAGCAAGAGCTATCGCGGACGGCGGGTCGTTCAGGGTCTATCGCTCGAGATCGCCGGTGGCGAAGTCGTCGGGCTTCTGGGCCCCAATGGAGCCGGCAAGACCACCGCTTTCTACATGATCGTCGGGCTGGTGCGCGCCGATGGTGGCGCAATCCTGATCGATGGCCGCGACATCACGGCGCTCGGCGTTGATCGGCGCGCGCATTTGGGGCTGGGTTACCTGCCCCAGGAAGCCAGCGTCTTCCGGCGCATGTCGGTGGCCAACAATATCCGCTCGATACTGGAGCTGCGTCCGGATCTGGACCGGGTCGCCCGCGAGGAGCGGCTCGAGGAACTGCTGGGCCTGCTGCACATTGCTCACGTGCGCGAAAGCCAGGGCATATCACTCTCGGGTGGCGAGCGCCGCCGTGTCGAGATCGCCCGGGCACTGGCGGCCGAGCCACGCTTCATGCTGCTCGATGAGCCATTTGCCGGGGTGGACCCGCTTTCGGTCGGGGATATCCAGCAGATCATCCGCAAGCTGGCCGAACGGGGTATCGGCGTGCTGATTACCGATCACAATGTGCGCGAAACCCTCGGGGTATGCGGGCGCGCCTACATCGTCAATCAGGGTACGGTAATCGCTTCCGGGTCCGCCGAACAGGTCCTTGCCAACCCGCGCGTCCGTGAGGTGTACTTGGGCGAGAAGTTTCAGATGTAGTTCAGGAGATTTACGGTTATTTGCTTTTTTTTCAATAAGTTAGGGTCACCGTTCCCCCCGGTGTCCCGCTCCCCAGGCACGATTGATGCTTAAAGCTTCCCTGCAGCTTCGACTTGGCCAGCAGCTGACGATGACCCCGCAGCTGCAGCAGGCCATCCGGCTGCTGCAATTACCCACCATCGAGCTGCAGGCACACATCCGCGAGCTGCTTGAGAGCAATGTCATGCTCGAGCAGGATGAGGAGTCTGAGGTTATCGGTCCAGAGGCGCTCGCCACGACCGAAATGGGCGGGCAGAGTCAAGCCGAGGAAGCCGAGGCCAGCGTCGAGATCATCGACGATGGCTGGACCGACCAGTCGGTCGGGCCGGCTGAGAATCCCTGGAGTCCTGGCGATGACGAGCGGCAGCAGGAATACGCCGACTCGGCCGAGCAGAGCCTGCGCGAGCATCTGCTGTGGCAACTGGAACTCGCGCAACTGACGCCGCGCGAACTCGCGATCGGCAAGGCCATCATTGATGCCATCAACGACGATGGTTATATCAACGAGCCCCTAAGCGAAATTGCCGCCACGCTTAAGCCCGAAATCGACTGCGGCGTAGACGAGATCGAACCGGTATTGGCTTTCATCCAGTCCCTGGATCCCCCCGGAGTCGGTGCCCGCTCGGTCAGCGAGTGCCTGTTGTTGCAGCTCGGGCAGCTGGATGCTGCGACGCCAGGACTGGCCACCGCGCGCCTCATTGCACAGCACCACCTGGCGCTGGTCTCCGGGCGCGAACTGGGGCTTCTGCGTCGCGAACTGCACGCCTCGGACGAAGAACTGGAGCTGGCCCTGGCGCTGGTTCGCAGTTGTCACCCGCGTCCCGGCTCGGTCGTATCCCCCAGTGCCGCAGAATATGTCGTGCCAGACGTGTTTGTGCGTCGCACGAGTCGTGGCTGGACGGTCGAGATCAATGGCGCGACGCTGCCGCGCGTGCGTCTGAACCAAAGTTATGCAAACCTGATCGGGCGTGGCACCAGCCACGCAACGATGCGCACACAACTACAGGAGGCTCGCTGGCTTCTGAAGAGCCTCGAGATCCGCAACGACACTCTCATCAAGGTGGCCCGCTCGATCGTGGAGCGCCAGAGCGAGTTCCTTGAACACGGCGAGGAACACATGCGGCCGATGATTCTGCGCGACATTGCCGAAGCGATTTCGATGCACGAATCCACCGTATCGCGCGTGACATCGGGCAAGTACATGCACACGCCGCGCGGCGTATTTGAATTGCGCTACTTCTTCTCAAGCCAGGTCGAGGGCGCCGACGGTTCGGGCACCTCCTCGACCGCGATCCGCGCCAAGATCCGCAAACTCATCCGCGAGGAAGATCCCGCGAACCCCTTGAGCGACAGCCGGCTGGCCGAGATTCTCTCGGGTGAGGGCATCCCGGTCGCGCGGCGCACGGTGGCGAAGTACCGCGAAACGATGGGCCTTGCGCCCTCGAACGAACGCAAGCGCCAGCCGGGTAAATGACTCCCACAGTGGATTTGAAGCCTGTTAAGACAACTACGACAAGGAGACGTCCATGCAACTGAGCCTTAGCGGACATCACGTAGAGATTACCCCCGCCCTGCGTAGCTATGTGGAGAAGAAGGTCGAGCGCGTCATGCGCCACTTTGATCATGTCATCGACGCACACTGCGTGCTGACGGTCGAGAAGCTCATGCGTAGGGCCGAGGCGACCCTGCATCTGCGCGGCGAGACTATCCACGCGCTGGCCGAGGATCAGAACATGTATGCGGCGATCGATGCCCTGGCCGACAAGCTCGATCGGCGGGTACGCAAGCACAAAGAGAAGGTGACCGATCATCACGCCGCCGAAGCTCAGAAGGGTGCCCGCCCCTAGCGGCACTGGGCCTCTAGAATATCGATGCGGCTTATCTTTCTCAGCGGACTGTCCGGATCCGGCAAGAGCGTGGCGCTGCACATGCTCGAGGATCTGGGCTTTTACTGCATCGATAACATCCCGGCGGCGCTGCTCAAGCCCTTCATCTCGCATACGGTACGCAGTAGCGATCGGACCTACGAGCGTACCGCCGTCGGGCTCGATGCGCGCAATACCGACGCCGAGATCGCCACGGTACCGACACTGGTCGCCGAGCTTAAGCGCAGTGGCATCGACTGCGAGGTGATCTTCCTGCAATCGAGCGATGAAGAGCTGCTGCGCCGCTTTGCTGAGACCCGACGCGGTCATCCCTTGAGTCGCAGCAACGCCAACCTGCGCGATGCGATCGATCACGAACGGCGGATGCTTGAACCCTTGCTCAACGCCGCCGACCTGGTGCTCGACACATCGCGCATGAGCGTGCATGAGCTGCGCGAAACCATCCACCGCCGTGTCGATAAGCGGCCGCGCGATCGGCTGGCGGTGCTGGTGGAATCCTTCGGATTCAAACACGGGATTCCAAGTGACGCGGATTTCGTCTTCGATGCCCGCGCCCTGCCCAACCCTTACTGGGTCGCGGAGCTGCGCTCACTGACAGGGCGCGATGAGCCGGTAATCCACTTTCTGGAAAGCCAGGAGGCAGTGCGCCGCTACATCGCTGATGTGAGCACCTTCATCGGGGCACGCGTGCCAGAATATCGCCTGAGCAACCGCCGCTATCTCACCATCGCCATCGGCTGCACTGGCGGCCAGCACCGCTCGGTGTATATCGCCGAGCAACTGGCACTTGCCCTGAAAGCCGAGGTCCCCGACGTGCGCGTGCGTCACTCCGAGCTGCCGGCGAGCGAGGCCTTTGCTTCCAGTTCAGCCCAGCGCGCATAGGCGCGTTCAATTGCCTCACCCACCTGCCGCAGGGTCTCCAGCGCTGCCGCCGTTTCGGTCCGGGGGCGTTGATAGAACTTCGGGTCATTTACCTCATCGGCACAACGCGTCTGCTCGGCCTCAAGCACAGCGATATCGGCGGGCAGCGCATTGAGTTCGCGTTGCTCCTTGTAAGAGAGGCGCTCGGCGCGCCGCGCCACGGCCGCCTTAGGCGCACTGCGCACCGCGCTGGGGCTGGCGGGCGCGACCGCGGGCGCTGCCTGCGCCAGGCGTCGGTTGCGATCCACCAGCCAATCGCTGTAGCCGCCGACAAATTCGCTGACCGAGCCATCGCCGGAGACGACCAGCAGACTGGTGACCACCCGATCAAGAAACGCACGATCGTGGCTGACCAGCAACAGCGTGCCAGCGAAATCACACACCAGCTCCTCGAGCAGTTCCAGCGTCTCGATATCCAGATCATTGGTCGGCTCATCGAGCACCAGCACATTGGCCGGTGAGGCGAACAGCCGCGCCAGCAGCAGGCGATTGCGCTCCCCGCCGGATAACGCCGAGGCAGGCGTGCGCAGCTGTTCGGGGCGGAACAGGAAGTCGCGCAGATAGCCGCTGACGTGGCGCGCCTGACCATTGACGATGACCTGATCCGAGCGCTCGCTGACGTTTTCCATTACCGACTTGTCCAGCTTGAGCTGGGCGCGCTGCTGATCGTAGTAAGCCACCTGCAGCTTGGTGCCGATCTCAACGCGCCCGCTGGACGGTGTCAATTCGCCCAGCAGCAGCCGCAGCAGCGTGCTCTTACCCGCACCGTTGGGTCCGATGATCCCGATACGATCGCCGCGGCCAATCGTTACCGTCAGACCGCGGATGATGGTGCGCTCGCCGAAGGCGAAGCTCGCATCCTCGGCCTCGAATACTTTGCGACCTGACTCGTTAAATTCCTGCAGCGCAAGCGCAGCCTGCCCGGGGCGCTCGCGGCGTGCGCGCCGCTCGCGGCGCAGCGCCTCAAGCGCCCGCACGCGCCCCTCATTACGGGTGCGTCGCGCCTCCACGCCCTTGCGGATCCACACTTCCTCGCGCGCCAGATGTTTATCGAACAACGCTGCGTGCTGTGCCTCGACCGCAAGCTGTTCGGCCTTGCGCTCGCGGTATTGATCAAAGTTCCCAGGCCAGGAACTTAAGGCGCCGCGATCAAGCTCGATGACTCGGGTTGCGAGCCGATTGATGAAAGTGCGGTCATGGCTGACAAACAGCAGAGCGCCACGAAACTCGAGCATCACCTGCTCGAGCCACTCGATGGCATCGATATCCAGATGGTTAGTCGGCTCATCGAGCAGCAGCACCTGCGGTTCGCTCACCAGTGCCCGCGCCAGCAAGACCCGTCGCCGCCAGCCCCCTGACAGATCTGCAAAGCGGGCACTGCCATCCAGCCCCAGTTGGGTCATCACGACGCGTACCCGCTGCTCGCGCTCCCAGGGCTCATGATCGGCAGCCAGTTCGGCCGCGGCCGCCACCACGGACTCGACCGTATCATTGGTCGCGGCCGTGACATCCTGAACCAAATAGGCGATGCGGGCCCCAGGGTTTATCCACAGGCTCCCCTCATCGGGCGCAATCTCTCCGGCCACGAGGCGCAGCAATGAGGACTTACCCTCGCCGTTGCGGCCCACGACGCACACGCGCTCGCCTTCCTCGACCTGCAGCGTGATGTGATCGAGCAATGGGCGCGAGCCGAAACTCAAGCTGACCTGATCGAGTCGCAGCAACATGAGGATGGCGAAGGGTTGGGGATCAGCCGCCGGCGCGCTTGGCGGCAAAGCCGCGGCGCGTCAGCTCAGCAACCAGCGTGTCGCGATGATCCCCCTGAATCTCGATGACGCTCTCGCGCACCCTGCCACCAGAGCCGCAGCGGCGTTTGAGCTCCTTGGCCAGAGCTTCCAACTCAGTCTCGCCCAGCGGCAGCCCGGTGATCACCGACACACCCTTCCCGCCGCGCCCCTGGGTCTGACGCGACACGCGCACCGGAGGCGGTGCCGCTCCCGGGTGGCAGACACACTGCAGCAGGGGCCTGCGACAACCCGGGCAGATGCCGGCGCGAGATGCAGGGGAGGAGCTCACGGTCCGCGCCGCCGCGGCACTCAGGTGCGAGCCGATCGCTGCGCACTGGCGTCCGCGGCCGCCACGGCCGTCATATCGACGATGCGGCGCACTGTGGACGAGGGCGTCATGATGTGCACAGGCCGGGCGGCGCCGAGCAAAATGCCACCGACGGTGACTCCGCCACCAGCAGCAATGCGCAGTGCGTTATAGGTGATATTGGCAGCATCGACGTTGGGCATGATCAGCAGATTAGCATCCGCGCTCAGCCTTGAGTCGGGGAATTCATTGGCACGGATCGCGGTGGAGAGTGCCGAGTCCGCCCGCATCTCGCCATCGACCGCAAGCTCGGGAGCGCGCGCGCTGATCAGTTCCAGGGCGTGGCGCATCTTCTCGGCCGAGGGCGAATCGGAGCTGCCAAAACTCGAGTGCGAGAGCAGCGCAACACTTGGAATCAGCCCAAAACGGCGCACCTGCTGGGCCGCAAGCAGCGTCATCTCGGCAATCTGCTCCGCATCCGGATCGCGGTTCACATGGGTATCACAGAAGAACAGCTGCCGGTCGGGCAGGATCAGCATCTGCATCGTAGCGAGCGTGCGCGCGCCCTCGGCCATGCCAATAACGCGCTGCACGTACTTGAGGTGCTCGAGATAATTGCCGACGGTGCCGCATAGCATGGCATCGGCGTCTCCGCGGCGGACCAGGATCGCGCCGATCAGCGTCGTGCGACTGCGCATATCTTCCATGGCCTGCGCACGCGAGACGCCCTGGCGCTTGGTCAGCTCGTAGTACTCGCGCCACGCTTCACGAAAGCGGGCATCGCTGAGCACATTGACCGCATCGCAGTTCTCGCCTAGCTTCAGGCGCAGCCCGAGTTTCTCGATCCGAGCCGCAATCACATCCGTGCGACCGACGAGCACGGGCCGCGCGATGTTCTCATCGCACACTTCCTGGGCAGCCTGCAGTACGCGTGCCTCCTCCCCCTCGGCATATATGACCCGCTGCTGCCGACGGCGCGCGGCCACGAATACCGGGCGCATCGCCGAGGCCGACTGGTATACAAACTGCGTCAGGCGGTTACGGTAGGCGTCCAGATCCGCGATAGGGCGGGTTGCCACGCCGCTGTCCATGGCGGCCTTAGCAACGGCCGGCGCAATGCGGGTGATCAGGCGCGGATCAAAAGCCCGCGGAATCAGGAATTCGGGTCCGAAGCCGGCGCTCTCATCGCCATAGGCCGCCGTAACGACATCGGACTGCTCGGCTCTTGCCAGCGCCGCCAGCGCATGTACGGTCGCAAGCTTCATCTCCTCGTTGATAGTGGTGGCACCGACATCGAGTGCTCCGCGGAAGATAAAGGGGAAGCACAGCGAGTTGTTCACCTGATTGGGGTAGTCCGAGCGCCCGGTCCCCACAATGCAGTCGGGCCGTGCAGCCTTGGCGAGCTCCGGGCGGATCTCGGGCTCGGGATTGGCGAGCGCCAGGATCACAGGGCGCGTGCCCATCTGCTTGACCATCTCGGGCTTGAGTACCCCAGGCCCCGAGAGGCCAAGGAAAATATCGGCATCGACGATAATCTCAGCCAGCGAACGTGCACTGGTACGCTGTGCGTAGCGCAGCTTGTCAGGATCCATGGCGCCCGCGCGCCCCTCGTAGACTACGCCGTGGCTGTCGCTGATGTAGACATTGCGCCGATCCAGTCCCAGTGCGACCAGCAGATCCAGGCAAGCGAGTGCTGCCGCGCCGGCGCCAGATCCGGCCACCTTGACCTTCGAGATGTCCTTGCCCACGATCAGCAGCGCGTTGAGCACAGCTGCCGCGACGATGATGGCAGTGCCATGCTGATCATCGTGGAATACGGGTATCTTCATGCGCTCGCGCAGCTTACGCTCGATATAGAAGCACTCGGGCGCCTTGATATCCTCGAGATTGATGCCACCGAAGGTCGGTTCGAGCGATGCCACAATGTCGATCAGCTTGTCCGGATCGTTCTCGCTGATCTCGATGTCGAAGACATCGATGCCCGCGAATTTCTTGAACAGACACGCCTTGCCTTCCATCACGGGCTTTCCGGCCAGCGGGCCGATGTTGCCCAGGCCGAGCACCGCCGTGCCATTGGTCACGACGCCGACCAGATTGGCGCGCGAAGTCATCTCGGCGGCGGCCAGCGGATCGTCCTTGATCGCGAGACTGGCGTAGGCAACGCCTGGAGAATAAGCGAGCGACAAATCGCGCTGATTGACCAGTGACTTGGTCGGGGCCAGGGAAATCTTCCCGGGTACGGGCAGGCGGTGATAGTCCAGGGCCGCCTGCCTGATCTCCTCTTCCATCCCTTCCATTGCTGTCACGCTCCGTCTTTGTGGATTTAATGGCGGCCGGGTCTGCGGCGCCTGCCGATCGGCTAACTGCAACATTCTGGCAGCAACCGCCCGCGGCTGCCTAGTGAGCGCAGTTGCGCCGGTGTAATCTCTGGGTTGCCCGCCGCAGCCGCTGCGGGCCGAACGCGAACCGACCTGCACCAGGATCCTTTTACGCCGGGGATGCACAGCATGAACGCCGAACGACACACGCTCAAACCGTTGCCGCGCCTGCTGCTTGCCCTGACCAGCCTCATGCTGGTGGGCACACTCGAGGCAGCGCCGCTGAAAATCCTCATCTACGGAGGCACGGGCAACATCGGCCAGCGCATCGTCGCCGAAGCGCTGCAGCGCGGCGACACGGTCACCGTCATAGCGCGCTACCCCGAGCGAGCGCCGCTGCCGGCCGCAGACCGCCTGCGTGTTGCAGCCGGTGACGTGCTCGATGCCCAGGGCGCGGCGCGCGCCCTGCAGGGCCAGGATGTGGTGATCAGCGCGCTCGATGGGGGACGCGGCAATGACAGCGAAGGGGCAGATTTTCTGCTGCGCGCCACGCAATTGCTGGTCAATGCCGAGCGGGCCCTGGGCGCCAAGGCACCGCGGCTGCTGGTGGTCGGCGGCGCCGGAACGCTCGAAGTGCAGCCCGGGGCCACTGTGCTCGATCAGATGCGCGCCCGTGCCGGCGGCACCCTGGATGCCGCGTTTGGCCCGCTGCAACAGAAACAGGTGCTCGACTACCTGCGCACCGTGAGCGATGTCCCCTGGAGCTACCTCAGTCCCTCAATGACCATTGAACCGGGCATGCGTACCGGGAAATTTCGATTGGGTGGCGACCAGCTGCTGACCGATGCTTCAGGCATGAGCCATATCTCGATGGAAGATTACGCGGTCGCGCTGCTGGATGAGGCAGAACACCCAGTGCATCTGCACAAGCGCTTCACTGTCGGTTACTAAGCCCCGCTGCTGATGGCGAAGCCCAGGCCTCAGGGCCTGGGCGCGAGGATCTCATCGAGCCGCGCCGGAGCGCCGGGAATCTGCTCCAGATGCGGAAACCGCACGCCGTCGTGATAATCAATGCGCACGGTCTGGAATAAATCCCCACTGCGGACCAGCAGCTCAATCGGCGCGCTGCTGGTCTGCCCAGCCTTGATTGCCTCGGCGAGCTTCTTTGCTTCGTAGGCCATGTTATTGACCGCAACTATGCGGGTGCCAGCGATCAGTCCTGCCTTGAACGCCGGACTATCCCAACGCTCATCACTGATCGCGCCGTCCTTATCCACATAAAAGCCGAGCGAATAATAGAAGTCGTCCCGCTTGCGGCTGGCCGCTGAGGCCTTGCCCAATTCACTTGGCGTATCGCTGTACACGAGGCGGTAGCCACCGCGCGTGAGGCCATCCAGTGGCGCCTCCGGGCCGTGGCGCTCCAGGCGCTGGCGCAGGAATGTGCCCCAGTCATTGGGCTCCACGGCATTCAATGCTGTTACGACATCCTCAAAGGAATAAGTCAACGGCGTCCAGCGCCCGTCCTCGACACCGAAGAAGCCGCGAGCAAAGTCATCCAGCGAACGCTTGCCGCCAGAGCGCTCGCGGATCAGCGTATCGGCATCGAGCCAGATCAGTGCGCCTTCGGCGTAATAGTCTTCAAAGCGCTGCCAGTCGCCCCACGCCATCGGGCGTCGCGGATTGATGATTTCATCGTTGGTCGTATCCTGCAGATCGCGCCAGCTGCGGCCCGAGGTATTGGCCAGGTGCGCCACCCAGCTCGCCCAGGCATCGCGCGCCTGCGCCTTGCTCCACAGCCCGGCGCGCGCGGTCAGGACCATTCCCCAGTATTGGGTTCCGCCCTCATACATCCACAGCAGCGTGTTGCGCATCGGTACGTTAAAGTTGGGAACCCACAGGTCGGCAGGCCGCCGGAACTTGCCGTCCCACGAATGGGTGAACTCGTGCGCCAGATCATCGCGCCGCGCCAGATGCCCGTCCCAGTCGGTGAATTCATCGGAATCCAGGCCATATTCGCCCGAGCGCTGGTGCTCGACCGTGACCGCAAATCCCAGCATGCCGTTGACCGAATACAGGAAATCGTAGTGATCGAAATGATGCGAGCCAAACAGGCTGAGCGCCTGCTGCACCAGCATCCGGTGTTGGGCCACAATCTCCGGCTTCAGCTCCGTGAGTGGCGCCTCTTCGGCCATGACATCCAGATACACCGGCACCTGGCCCTCATCGGTCAATCGATAGCGCTTCAGATAGCGACCTGTCTCCACCGGCGAATCAATGAGCACCTCGAGCGGCGTCACGCGGAACTTCGTTGTGGCACCGCTCGTTGTTTCCGGCTCAAGCGCGCTCGCCAGCTGCCAGTCCTTGGGTACCGAAAGCTGCGCCTGGATCTGGATGTCGCGGGCAAAATAGCCCGCCGGATACAGCAGCACATCCTGCCAGTCCAACATCAGCTGACCGTGGGCAACGAACACGGTGCCGATATCTTCCTTGGTCGCCGAAAGGTACTGGTAATCCAGATCCAGAAGCGTTGCGCCTTTGGGTACGCGCACATGGAATGCAAATACATTGAGCGGATCACGCGTCCACGCAAGCTGCGTAGCGCCGCTGTGGATCGACAAACCGGCAAATCCCGCCAGGTCGCCGGTAGGGGCATGATCGCCGGGTATCCACTGCGGAAAGAGCAGCACCAGGTCCCCAGAGGCCGCCACTGGCAGGCGCTCGTGTACTTTGAACACCCGATGATCGACGTCGGTCACATCGACCGCCAGCTGTATCAGTCCTGGGTAGGGAATATCACGTGGCGCCGGGATGGATGGGACTGCCGGCAGCGGCTGCGCTTCACCGGCCGCGCTCGTCACGACCGGTGTAATCAGCAGCGCGATAAAAAGCGCGAAGCCCGCGCTCGCCAGTGCTCGCTGCTGCAGCCGCCACGAGTAACGGACGATAACCTCAGAATTCATAGTGACCCTCGTGAGTCGACCTGAGCGATCCGGAGTGCGCCTCGCGCCGCGCTTCGGGACATGTGACACGTTGTTGTGGTGTTTCTTAAGAACGAGTGCCTCAAGCATAGCGTGACGCCGGATCCGCGCCAAAGCGCTGGCCCGCTTCAGTCGCGCTCAGCGCCGGCGCGCAGCGCCGGCAGCATGATGGTCTGAGCCAGTGCGTCGCCGCCGAGGAAGGCGAGCAGTTCATCACGCCGCGCATGCGCGTCTTTGAAGCCCAGATCGATCAGTTCACGGGTGAATCCCGCTTCGAACATCAGGTAGCTGGCGAGCTGCGCACCGGCCGTGCCCCGGGCGCCCATCACGCGCAGCAAAGCCCGCAGACTGCGCGGCAGAGACCGGACATGCCGCGTTGCAATAACCCGCAGATCGATACTGGGAGCGATCAGCAGGGTGGCGACCTTGTGCACCCCGGGCAGCGCGGTCGGTGCCACTTCGGCGATCTCGTTCAGGCGCGCTACGTGCTCCACGTTGGCGTAGATCTGATCCATGAACAGCGTGTCGAGCATATAGCCAAACAGCTGGCCCATCGTGGGTGCATTGGCCACCGTGCGCTGGCGCGGGTTGACGCCGGCAGTCTCTTCGGCGCGCACACCGATGATGAGGATGCGATCGGCGCCCAGGTGAATAGCCGGGCTGAGCGGCCACAGTTGCCGCTGGGCGCCGTCACCGTAGTACTCATTGTTTAGGGCCACCGGAGGAAACAGAAACGGCACGCCCATGCTCGCCATCAGGTGATCCAACCCGATGGTGGCACGGCGTCCAAAGCGCTGCTGGCGCCGCCATTCCTGTATTTCGGGCGCGCCGTCAAAAAAGGCGACCGAGCCACCGGAGGCGTAGCTGGTGGCGCATAGCGCCAGTGCGCGCAGGCTCCCACACTCGATGCTGTGGCGCATATGGCTCCAGTCGATGTTGGTCTCGAGAAGCTTGCGCAGGGGAGAGTTGTCGAACATCGCCTTGGGCGGTGGCAGCAGCAAACCACCGGTAGCCAGCGAACACATCCAGTGTATGCCCTGGCGTAGCATGCTCAGAGCATCGGCGCGGAAGACCTGGTGGACATGAAAATTGGCCCAGACATGCTCGAGCGCATGCACGGCCTGGTGCCAACGAAACGACTCATTAGCCAGCACCGCAGCCGATACGGAACCCGCAGAAGTGCCGACCATGACCGGGAAGGGATTGGGCGCATCCGGCAGCATGCCGGCTATCGCTTTGAGCACACCCACCTGGTAGGCCGCGCGGGCGCCGCCACCAGGCAGCACCAGGCCGACGGTCCTACCGACCTCGGCCCTGTTCGGAGCTGGCATGGAGCCTTTCATAGCTGCTTAAGATACGCCCGTGCGGTGCAGGTTCACCATGAACGGGTGTCTCGTTTTCGCAGCGACCCCGCCTTCCAAACGGCATGTAGCCCGTGTAGACGCGCGATTACCCTTCGCTGCAGGGCTAACCCGCTGTCTTCTGTAATGGCGCCCAAGACGCGCAAATCCGCAGCCACAGGCGCTTGGCGGCATTTGCCCCGGTCACGAAGACCGCTTTGCTAGTTGCGAGCCACGCGCAGGATGGTCATTGAGTTGGTACCGCCCGAGACACCCGAGAGCTCGCCCTTGGTCACAATGACCTGATCATCGACTTCGACGAGGCCGAGGCTCAGCAGCCGATCGAAGATCGCGGCGTACAGGTTAGGTGCCGCAATGTGGGTGATGTCAAAGGGGACCGAGTAGACCCCGCGATAGAGCATGACCCGGCGGCGGGTGGCATCGTGGCGCGTGAAGGCGTAGATCGGAATATCAGAGCGGATGCGGCTCATCCACTGCGGGGTCGAGCCGAGCTCGGTCATCGCTACGATGGCGCGGACGCGCATGTGGCTCGCCGCGTACATCACGGCCCGCGAGATCGCCTCTTCATCATTGGAGAACTGCTGATCGCTACGCGCATCGAGCGGCACTGCGCCGAGCTGATACTTTTCTGCGCCACGAATTACATCGGCCATCGCCTGGACCGCCTTGACCGGAAAGCTACCTGCCGCAGTCTCGGCCGAGAGCATCACGGCGTCGGTCCCATCAAGCACCGCATTGGCGACGTCGCTGACCTCAGCACGGGTCGGAATCGGGTTCTGGATCATCGATTCCATCATCTGTGTCGCAGTGATGACCACGCGATTGCGCAGCAGCGATTGACGAATGATGGTTTTCTGCAGCCCGGTGAGTTCGGCGTAGCCCATTTCAACGCCCAGATCCCCGCGCGCCACCATGACGGCATCGGTCACCGCCAGGATGCCCGGCAGATCATCGAGTGCCTCGTGGCGCTCGATCTTGGCCACTACGCGCGCCTCGCCGCGCCACTTGCGCAGTTCGGCCTGCGCACGGCGGATATCATTGGCATCGCGGGCAAATGACACCGCCAGATAATCAATGCCTAATTCGGCCGCAATGCGGATGTCCTCGAGATCCTTCTCGGTCAGGGCCGGCGCCGAGATACCACCGCCCTGCCGGTTCAGCCCCTTGCGGTTGGAGAGCTTCCCGCCAGAACGCACGACACAGGCAATTCGTGTCCCTACGACCCGCTCGACGCCGAGGATGATCTGGCCATCGGCCAGTAACAGCGTGTCGCCGGCCCGTACATCACCGGGCAGGTTCTTGTAGGCGCAGCCCACTTCCGTGACGGTTCCGGCTTCCGGATCCAGATCAGTGTCGAGCGCGAAGGGCGCGCCCTCGATGAGCTGCACCGCACCCTCGCGGAAACTCTCAATACGAATCTTGGGGCCGGCAAGATCGGCGAGCACTGCCACCAGACGTCCGGCGCCGGCCGCGGCTGCGCGCACCAGCTCGACGCGCCGCCGCTGATTATCGCGGCTGCCGTGTGAGAAATTGATACGGGCCACATCGAGTCCGGCCTCGATCATGCCCGTCATGACGGCCGGCGAATCCGTGGCCGGTCCGAGGGTCGCGACAATCTTGGTTCTGCGTGCAGTGTCCATAGCGCTATTGCCTGACTCCTGAATCAATGCCGGTATCCGGCAACCCCGAAACGTGATGTCTGGGGGCTGGCGCAGGGTACAGGGATTCGCACTGCGCGGTCACCGCCTGATGCTACCCAAGTGGCTCTTCAGACGCCGGCGCGCGCCTCAAGCATGGCCACGGCCGGCAGGGTCTTGCCTTCGACGAACTCCAGAAAGGCGCCGCCTCCGGTAGAGATGTAGGAGATGCCCTCACCCACTCCGTATTTCTCGATGGCCGCGAGCGTATCGCCGCCACCGGCCAGCGAGAAGGCGCCGCTGCTGGCAATGGCATTGGCGATTGCGCGGGTGCCCTCGCCAAACTGGTCAAATTCAAATACGCCCACCGGGCCGTTCCAGATGATCGTGCCCGCTGACTTGAGCAGTGCACAGAAGGTTTCGGCCGTATCCGGGCCGATGTCGAGGATCATCTCCTCATCAGCCACCGCATCAACGCTGCGGACATCCGCATGGGCCGTGGCCGCAAATTCCCGTGCCACCACCACATCGGTCGGTAAGGGAATTTCTGCACCGCGGCTGCGCGCGCGTTCGAGCAGCCCACGCGCCATCTCGAGCATGTCCTTCTCGTACAGGGACTTGCCGACCTTAACTCCGGTGGCTGCCAGGAAGGTATTGGCAATGCCGCCACCCACAATCAGCTTGTCGACCTTATCGAGGAGGGCTTCGAGCACCGTCAGCTTGGTCGAAACCTTGGAGCCGGCAACGATCGCCACCAGCGGACGGGTGGGTTTCTTGAGCGCCCGTTCCAGCGCCTCAAGCTCGGCCACCAGCAGCGGTCCGGCACAGGCGACCGGCGCGTACTTGGCCACCCCATGGGTGCTCGCTTCGGCACGGTGCGCCGTGCCAAAGGCATCCATGACAAAGACATCGGCAAGCGCGGCCATACGGCGCGCGAGCACCTCGGCGTCCTTCTTTTCGCCCTTGTTGAAACGCACGTTCTCGCACAACACCGCCGCGCCTGGCGCGCACTCGACACCGTCGAGCCAGTTCGACACCAGCGGTACCGGCCGCCCGAGCAGCTCGGAGAGCCGCACGGCCACCGGGGCCAGCGAATACTGCGGATCCGGCGTGCCCTCCTCCGGTCGGCCCAGGTGCGAGAGAATGATCAGCCGCGCGCCCTTATCGAGCGCCAGACGGATGCTGGGCAGTGCCGCGCGGATGCGCGCATCTGAGCTGATGGCGCCATCCTGCAGCGGAACGTTTAGATCTTCGCGGATCAGCACGCGCTTGCCGCTCAGATCCAGATCCGCCATGCGCAGCGGTTTCATCGGGCTTAAGCGGCCCTCGACCAGGCGAGCGTCGTATCGATCATGCGATTGGAGAAGCCCCATTCGTTGTCGTACCAGGCACAGACCTTCACCAGCTGGCCTTCAATCAGCCGCGTCAGCGTCTCATCGTAGGTAGCTGAATGCGCATCATGGTTGTAGTCGACCGAGACCAGCGGCGCATCGGTATAAGCGAGGATGGCCTTCATCGGGCCGCTGGCGGCCGCCTTGAACAGCGCGTTGATTTCAGCAATCGTCGTGGCACGCTTTGGGGTGAAGGTCAGATCCACCAGCGAGACGTTGATCGTCGGCACGCGAATCGAGAAGCCATCGAGCTTGCCGTTGAGTTCCGGCAGCACCAAACCGACCGCCGCTGCCGCCCCGGTCTTGGTAGGAATCATCGACATCGTGGCTGAGCGCGCCCGGCGCAGGTCTTCGTGGAACACATCGATCAGGCGCTGATCGTTGGTGTAGGCATGCACCGTGGTCATCAGGCCACGTTCAATGCCGATACCGTCATGCAGCACTTTGGCGAGCGGCGCCAGACAGTTGGTAGTGCATGAGGCGTTGGAGATGACCGAGTAGCTTGACTTGAGCACATTCTCGTTCACGCCGTAAACCACGGTGGCATCGACATCCTTGCCGCCGGGCGCCGAAATGACCACCTTCTTGGCGCCCCCGCCCAGGTGGCGACCCGCCTCGGCTTTGCTGGTGAAGAAGCCGGTGCATTCGAGCACAAAATCCGCGCCCATCTCGCCCCACGGAATCTTCGCCGGGTCGCGCTGCGCCACGACTTTGATGCGATCGCCATTGACGAGCATCGCATCGCCATCGACGCTGACCTTGCCGGCAAAGCGGCCGTGGGTGGTGTCGTACTGGGTCAGATGAGCGTTGGTCTGCGGATCGGCCAGATCATTGATCGCAACAATCTGCATCTCGCCCTGTCGCTTGCTCTCGTAGAGCGCCCTCAGGATGTTGCGTCCAATGCGACCGTAGCCGTTGATTCCAACCTTGACTGCCATTGCTGTGTCCTTACAGAGGAATAAATGCTGAATCGGGTCTGCCGACCCTTAAGGCATCGCGGCGCCTGGCGCCGCGGCCTGTTAAGCGAGCAATTCTAGTATCAAAGCGTGTACATGTGCCGCTGTCAGACCAAAATTCTTATATAAATCCGCGGCTTTACCCGAAGCGCCGTAGTGATCGAGGCCGAGCACCCGGCCTTGGCTGCCCACGTACTTCCACCAGCCGCCGGTCGCGGCTGCTTCGAAGGCCACGCGTCGGGTCACAGCCGCCGGCAGTACCGATTCGCGCCACGCCGCATCTTGCGCATCGAACACATCGCAGCTGGGCATGGACACCAGGCGCACGCGCTTGCCCTGGGCCTGGGCGTTGCGTACCGCTTCGGCAGCGATAAAGACCTCGGAGCCGGTCGAAATCACCAGCACCTCGGGTGTTCCCTCGCAGTCGATCAGGACATAGCCACCCCGGGCAATCGCCTCGGCCTGCGCCGGTTTGGCCAGCGGTGGCAGGGCCTGGCGACTGAAGACCAGCGCGGTAGGCTTATGTACCTGCTCGATGGCAGCACGCCAGGCCACTGCGGTCTCCACGGCATCGGCCGGCCGCCACAGGCTCAGATTCGGCATCAGTCGCAGGCTCGGCAGGTGCTCGATCGGCTGGTGGGTGGGCCCATCTTCTCCCAGTCCGATCGAATCGTGCGTATAGACAAAGATAGTCCGCAGGTGCATCAGCGCCGCCAGGCGCACGGCGTTGCGGGCGTAGTCCGAGAAGGTGAGGAAGGTGCCGCCGTACGGAATGAATCCGCCGTGCAGCGCGATGCCGTTCATGACGGCGCTCATGCCGAACTCGCGCACCCCGTAGTGCAGGTAGTTGCCGCTGGCATCATCGTGCGTCAGGACCTTCGACGCCTTGTACATGGTGTTATTCGAGCCGGTCAGATCAGCTGAGCCGCCGAGGAACTCCGGCAATGCGGCGCCCACGACATTCAGCACCTGCTGACTCGAGAGCCGGCTGCCCTGTGCCGGCGCGCCCGCAGCCATGCTCAGCGCCTGCGCGCAGATCGCCGGCCATTGCACCGGCAGTTCGCCTTTGAGCCGTCGCTCGAGTTCCTCGGCCAGCTGCGGATACTCCTTGGCATAGCCGTGCCAGAGCTGCTGCCATGCCGCCTCGGCGGCTCGGCCGGCGGCTTCGTGGTTCCAGGCGGCACGGATCTCATCGGGGATAACGAACGCCGGATAGTTCCAGCCCAGTTGCTTGCGTGCCAGGGCGACCTCATCAGCACCCAGTGCCTCACCGTGCGCCTTGGCAGTGCCCTCCTTGTTGGGCGAGCCAAAGCCGATCACGGTCCGGCAGCAGATCAGGGTCGGTCGCGTCGTCTCTGCCTTGGCAGAGCGGATGGCAGTCGCTACCGCCTCGCCATCCTGCCCGTCCACATCGCGTATCACCTGCCAGCCATAGGCTTCAAAACGCAGCGCTGTATCGTCGGCGAACCAGCCAGCCACCTTGCCATCGATCGAGATGCCATTCTCATCGTAGAGGACGATCAGCTTGCCCAGCCCGAGCGTCCCGGCCAGCGAGCCGGCCTCATGCGAAATGCCCTCCATCAGGCAGCCATCGCCGCAGAACACCCAGGTGTAGTGGTCAATGACCGGGAAACTGGGGCGGTTGAACTGCGCCCCGAGCACGCGCTCGGCCAGCGCAAAGCCGACCCCGTTGGCGAGGCCCTGGCCGAGCGGCCCGGTGGTGGTCTCTATGCCCATGGCCAGGTCGTACTCGGGGTGACCCGCCGTGCGGGAGCCGAACTGGCGGAAATTGCGCAGCTCATCGAGCGCTACCGGGTAGCCGGTAAGGTGCAGCACAGCATAGAGCATCATCGAGGCGTGCCCATTGGAGAGCACGAACCGATCACGGTCCCACCAGCGCGGATTGGCCGGGTTGTACTTGAGGTAATCACGCCACAGCACTTCGGCCATGTCGGCCATGCCCATCGGAGCGCCCGGATGGCCGGAATTGGCCTGTTGCACGGCATCCATCGCCAGAGCCCGGATGGCGTTGGCTAGTTCACGGCGGGTGGGCATGAGCGGCCTCGCTGCAAGATCGGTTGAACTTAGGGGTCGGCTGGTCAGGTGGCCAGCGCTTGATCGGCGCGCATTGTCCTCTACCCCAATCCCCCGCGGCAACCTGCATGCAACTGTCGCGGATCCGCGCCAGAAAAAGTACACCGGAAAAACTGTGGGCTGTTTAACATCATCAGACGAGGCTGCGGAACTGAGGGCTGGGTCCGCCAGTCATTACAGTATGCGGCAAGCGATGTTGATGCAGTTCACCAGATGGCCACTGGGCGGCGGGTAACATTCCCACCATGAGTGATGAGATCAATCTGCTGCAGTTCTCGGATCCGCACCTGTTCGCAAGCGTCGATGGCGCGCTGCGTGGCGTGCCAACCTATCGCTCGCTCGAGCGCGTGCTGGCCCACGCGCGCCAGGCGATTGCACGAGCTGATGCGCTGTTGTTCACCGGCGATCTGGTGAATGATGAAGCCGGCGGCTACATCCACTTTCGCACCCTGACCAGCACCTTGGGCAAGCCGGTGCTATGTCTGCCCGGCAACCATGATGCCGGCGAGCCGCTGCGCGCAGCGCTGAGCGGGCCTCCGTATAAGCTCGGTGGCATGCACGATCTGGGCGCCTGGCGCATCGTCATGCTCGATAGCTCCGTCCCCGGACAGGCGCATGGACGCCTCGGCAGCGCCGAGCTCGAATTGTTCGAGCAGGCGCTGCGCAGCGCGGGTGATCGATATGTGATCGCCTGCGTGCATCATCATCCGGTGCGTATGGCCAGTCGCTGGCTCGATTCGGTCGGCCTGCAAAATGCAGCCGAGTTTCTGGCGATCGCCGATCGCTTTCCCCAGTTGCGTGCGATTGCCTGGGGCCACGTTCACCAGAGTCTGGACACGCGCCGCAAGGGCGTGCGGCTGCTGGCCGTGCCCTCCACCTGCGCCCAGTTCCTGCCCGGATCCGACCATTTCGCGATCGACCCTGCTCCGCCCGGATACCGCCGGCTTGCACTCAAGAGCGATGGCACGATCGACACAGAGGTGGTGCGTGTGCCGGAGCAGGCGCACGCGAACGCTCAGCTGCAGGCCTCGGCCGGCTAGGCGCGCTACGAAGCGTCACGGACGACGCGACCCGGCGGCGGCGGTTGCGCAATGGGGTGAAGCAGAGCGGCCTGCTGCAAGATAACACTTCGCTCATGCTGCGCTCGTTCTCGCAAATCTCATTGAATTG